>Ga0302200_10001809_pt1 | contig 19481 bp, 10 predicted proteins | sample II_Bog_N3_1_FD_194585 | JGI IMG/M metagenome (GOLD analysis project Ga0302200, IMG submission 194585) | Peat permafrost microbial communities from Stordalen Mire near Abisko, Sweden - II_Bog_N3_1 | ecosystem: Environmental > Terrestrial > Soil > Wetlands > Peat | place: Sweden: Abisko... | reverse complement strand
CCGGGTCTTGCCGTCGAATCGTGTGCAACTCAACCGGTTTGACGCCGGAATACCGCTCAATGGCCAGCAAAGCATCGGACGCCTCGACCGCGCCGTGCTGGCGCGTGTCGCCCGAAAGAATCACCCGCGCATTACGTTCACGCGCCAGCCGCAACAACTGGTGCATTTGGCGACCGCCGATTTGACCAGCCTCATCCACGACCACGACCGCGCCAGCCGACAATTTACCCTTGAGCAGAAAATTGGCGACCGTCGTCGGCGACGGGAATCCCGCGCCTTCCATTTCCACGACTTGCTGGCGCTGCGGCGCGAGGACGACCACGGTTCTGCCGGTTTGCCGGACCTGTTCAACGAGTTCACGCAGGACAAAACTTTTGCCAGTGCCAGCACCACCCCGGAAAAGCGACACCGTGTTGGTTGAACCGAGCAAGGCGGCCAGGGCTTTTTGCTGCTCCTCATCCAATTTCGGATTTTCCGGGGATGGATTGTCCACCAATGGGCCGCAAGTGGCGGTGCCATCTTTGACGCACTGGACAATGTCCATTTCCCGCAGCAGCACGTCACGCAACGTCACTTCGTTTGGGCGTTCAGGGTTTCGGACATAATTGCGGTGGCGTGTGAATTCCTTGAGTTCAGCCAGCGTGAAATTTTCACCCCGCCCCCGCTCCAAAGCCTGTTGCCACAATTGGCACTCCAGCACGACCGAGTTCCGGTCAAACAAATGATCCTCGGCCCATTGCACCGCCTCACCGAGGGCGATACGCTCATTCGTAATGGCGACCTTGGCCGAACCGTTCGTGAGTTGCCGCAGGGAACCGCGTTCGGCTTCACTCAACTGCGCCTCCCATAAAGTCCGCAACTCTGCCCGGCTCAAATCCTTTTGCTTTCGCGCCCGCGTTTTGACCGCCAATTTCGCCCGCAATTCCTTGAGATTGGCTCCGGCAAGCTCCGGCTTGTCGGCCAGCAATGCCGCCAGCGCCTGGTCAATCTGGGCGTCCCGTTTGGAAAAACGGTCGCAAATCGCTTCCGAAACGCCCTCAATCTGAAAATCGCCGCGCGCCTGATTGCGAATCTGATAACCGAAACTCCGCAGTTGGCGGGCCAGTTCGTGGTAATAGACGTTCTCGGCAAATTTTCTCGCCCGCAGCAGCTCGTAATTTTGCAGCGCCTTCCAGCGTTGCTCCACGGGGTCAAACGTCGCGTTGAAAACGATGCAGTGCGTATGCAAGTGGGGGTCAAGGGCGCGGGAGGTATCGTGGGTGAACAGAGCGGTCACGACGTTGCCAGTGGAACGGTCCAGATTGCCGCCGCCAACCCGGACACGGGTGGTCGCAAATGCCTCAAATTCCCGCAACGCCGACCGGACAGCGTTGGTATGCGCTTCGATGATACGCTCATCCGCGCCGGCCAGAGCTGCCACCGAAACCGATTTGGGCGGCGAGAAGGTAAAATCGTAAAACACCCGCCGGTTGACCGCCTCCTTTCCGTTTTCCGTTCGCACCGTATTTAGTCGCTGCGTCAATGTTTCGCCCATTGCCGGATGCTGGTTGTCACAGAGCCGCAGGAAGTCATCCGCGCGAACCTTGCCCAACAAGCCAAGTTGTTCCGCCCCCTTACCGAACCACTGGCCGGACACGCGCTGCCCCTCATCGTAGTAATCGCCAACGCACAGGTGTTCCTCAAAGTATTCCCTGGCATTCTGCAAATTGTATTGGGTCTTGGCTGTCAGCACGGAGAACAGTGTCCCAAAATCCGGCCATCATTTTGTGCAATCATTGCACAAAATGGGCGGAAAAAGGTGCTTCACTAGCGGGGATGAAAACGAACCAGTCCGCAACTTTGGGCATCAGCCAGGTCAATGGCTGTGTCCGGTGCGGCATTCCCTCTGACCTATGCTGACACCCACTACCTCTGAATTATTTGTCGCCATTGAAGTGTTGCGAAAACTCGGCCAGCGCATCAACGAACAAGCCGAGCATTCGGCCATGCAGATGCCGAACAGCAGCTTGGGCGGGCACTACGCTGGACGAATCCAAGTGAACGCCATTGAGCAAACCAGCCGCGTTGAAGATGTCGCCGGACAGCTAAAAAGCTGGCGTGAAGAATTATTGCAGCAAAGGAGGCAAAATGTCTCGCAATCTGTTTAAGAGAGAAGAAGCCGAACCCCTTGTATTCACAAGGATTCTGCGTCCGCCGATTCTCCGGCGAATTTCCGGCGGCAATGACGCCGCAACGCCGACCGCTATCCGCTGGACTGTCCGCCGGATGGCCGGCGGCATTGCCGAAATCCATCCGTCGGAGCATCCGGCGACATTGACGGTCAATCTCCGGGCAATGGCCGAGAGGTTGACCAGACGTTGTCGGGCATTCGCCCGGCAAACTTACCGGACGTTTCCGCCGCAATGCCGGCAGGCATCCGCCGGTATTACCGCCGCAGGCTCCGGGCATTCGCCCGTCTCATTCCCGTCTTATGACCGCCACTGACCCGAATTCCATCCGGCAGGCTGCCGCCGAATTTCAACCGAGCCGGCGACCGCGTTTCCAGAACCTCCAGCCCTGGCGGGAGGTCATCATCGAACTGCGCGACAAAGGCGCTTCGTGCGAGGCCATCGCCGGGTTGCTGACCCGGCACGGGGTCAAAACCAGCCGGACGATGGTCAATGAATTCGTCTGGACGCTTCCCCAGCCAAAGGTAAACCGCAGGCGAAAACCGCAGTTGAAACCAGTCACGGCACCGATGGTGGCGTCGCCGATTCAGCCGCCAGTTGCATCGGTGCCGTTCCCGGAACCTCCACCAAATATGCCCGTGAAATCACACGGCCCGCGCATCGCGCAAGTCCGAATGCTTAAACCTCAAAATCCATGAAACGTCTCGATCTCATCCTTAACGGCAAAGGCGGTGTTGGAAAAAGCTTCTTCGCCGTCAATTTTGTCCAATACCTGAAAGACAAGGGCATCAAGCACGTTGCCATTGACAGTGACAACGAAAATTCGACGCTGAACCGCTTCCATCCCGACGCCAGTTTCATTGATCTGGCCGACCGGCGCGGCCTGGACGGCGTTTTTAACTTGTTGGAAAAATCAAATCTGGTGGCGATGGATTGCCGCGCCGCGTCCACGGACCTGTTCACCGACTTTTTTGAAGCCATTGACCTGTCCACCGTTTTATCCGGCATGGGCGCGGCGCTCACGCTCGTCATGCCGGTCAATCACGAAGCGGACAGCGTGGACCAAGTACAGCGTCTGGCCGACAAGCTTGGCGAGAAATGCAACTACGTGATCGTTCGCAACGCGGCGCACAGTGACAGCTTTGAGCTTTACGAAGGTTCAGAGGTGGGCGCGCAAATCACGGGCAAACTCGGCGGGAAGGAAATCAACATGACCCAATTGCCGGATTGGCTGGTCATCGCACTCAATCAACACAATTTGACCATCACCGCAGCCGTCAAACACGAGAAATTCACCCTGCTGGACCGGCAACGGCTCCTGACTTGGCAACGGAAACTCTACGCTGAAATCGAATCGGCCGCTGGACTCTTACTGCCTGCAAAATCATGAGCGCGAAAAAATCTCCACCTGATTTCGACGAGGACTTGTTGCAGGCGGTAAGAAAATGGCGCGAGCAGCATAAAATTCAGGAAGGTGACCCGGTCTTCCTGTTGCTGGAACTGTTTCGGATTCACCAGGATCATTGGGACGAACTGCGCCGCCGCCAAATGCCGTCGCTGGACCAGTTCCGCCAGGACATTGGCGCCACGGTTGAAGCGGCCAAGTCGCTCAAAGAACAAACGGCGAAAGTGACCAAGGCGCTGAATGCCCATCCGGCGGCCGTAAAAACCATCCCGTTGACGACGGCGATTTTCGCCGCGCTTTCCACTTTGCTGGCCGGTTTTCTCATTGCAAAGGCACTAAACGCACTATGAACCTTGATTTTGTTCCATTCTGTTTTCCCCGGCTTCCGGCGATGTCCAAATCATGGGGGGCCTTTCTGCTTGGATATGCACTTTTGTTAACCATTGTGGCCATCCGGCTTTTGCTGGCCCCACACAAAAAGAACAAACCCGTCGCGCAACTCGGCGGCTTGATCTGGAAGCGCAACCAATTTTGTCGGGGCTGGCTCATCACCGGTGACACCGGCTCCGGCAAAACCAGTTCCGGCATCAATCAACTGGCGCATCAGGTCTTTCAACACGAGCCGGATTGGGGCGGACTCTGCATTGATGAAAAGGGCGTTTATTGGGAAACGCTTTCGGCAATGGCGCGCCATTACGACCGTGAATATGATTTGATTCATCTGCAAATCCGGCCCGACGAATCCGAGGCAGGCTGGCAACCACACCATCGGTTTAACCTGACCGGCGACCGGAGCATCCCGTTTTCCACCTATGCCAAATATGTCGTGGATGCGGCGACCAGCCTGGGACAAGCCGGAGACAAGGGCTTTTTCAAAAATCAGGCCCAAACCCACATTGCCCATGCGCTTGAACTCCTCGCCGAACTGCAACAACCGGTGACTTTACGGGGCGCATTCGAGTTGCTGTCGAACAAGGAAAGGCTGGAGGAGGAATTGAGAAACCTGAACGACCTTTCCGTGGAAACCCCGGAACGCCACGAATTGAGCACCCATTTCACGCACCGTTTCCTCAACCAACCCGCCGAGCAGCTTGGCGGTGTCCGCGAGACCATCGGCAACTACCTGCAATACTTCCTGACACCGGAAGTGGCCGAGGTGTTCTGCGCCAGAGAAAGCACGTTCGACTTCTCCACGATTGATGAGGGCAAAATCATTCTCGTGACCATGCCGCAGAAATTCCAGACCGAACGCCGGTACGTGAATACGTTTCTCAAATTGCTGTTCTACAATCATGCGTTGCGCCGGTTTGACAAATCAAAGGCGGACCGCGCCGAAGATAATTTGCTGATCTTGTGGGCAGATGAAGCCCAACGGTTTATGACGGCCAGCGAGGACGGCACCAGCGATTACAACTGCGTGGACGTGATCCGTGAGGCGGGCGCAACCATCGTCGCTGCCGCGCAATCCACCACATCGCTGATTCCGCCATTGGGCAACGACAAGTCCAGAGTGCTGACGTTGAACCTTCGCAACCGGATGATTTTCCGCTCTGCGGATGAAGCCGATGCGGTTCAAGCCGCCGATTTTCTTGGTAAAAAATCGGTGATGAAACGCTCCTGGGGTTCCAGTGCCGGCAAACGCAACGTGAATTACTCCGAAACCGAGGAGCACAAGATCAAATCCTACAAACTCCGCAAACTGCGCGACCACGAATGTGTTTTGGTGCATTGCGAAAAGGGGTTCAGCAAAGTCACGCTCCCGCCACTGGAACCGGATGGAACGGTCGCCAAATGGTTTCCGTTGTGGAGAAAATTATTCTGAACCAGCCTGCGTATGGCCGAAAAACCGTGAAAACACAAAAGGAAATTCTCAAATGGCTGCAAGCTAATCTTGGCCGGAAATGCACGGCCCCGCTTACCAGCACGGATTGCTATGCGCTCGTGACGAGCGTCAACCTGTGTAATCTCATCGGTTATTCATCCGCCCCGCCAGAGCTTTTCGCCGCCTATGGCGCCATCGTCCATCAAATGCAGCCGCAGACGCGGGGGTTGGCATATCACGCTATCGCTTGCGAATTGGACTGGCCGCATCGTGACATGATTTGGGAGTTGGCCGGGCTTTCGCCCGGCGATAAGCCCAAATGCAAATGTGCCTTCGAACACTAAATGTCGGCCCGTTCGCCAAATGGTCGCCCCTGAAAATAATTATTCTCAACCGCCTATGAAACAAATTCCCTGTAAAATCGGACTCCGTCTACGCGCACTACGCCAATCACATCACCAAACACAAGAGTCCTTGGCCAAAGAATGCCGGCAACGTGGATTCGCCGTCACTCGCGGAAAGTTGGCAAAGTATGAAGTCGGCATGACCCAGGTGCCCGCGCGCTTTATTCCCATCATCGCGCATGTCCTGAAAGCTGACATCACGGACTTGCTGCCGCCGGTTGGCCGGGAAGACCGCCCGAATTCAAGAACTGAACTGATGCAGGTCAGAAATCTTTCGGGCAAAAAGATTCAGTTTTTTCGTAAAAAACAGAAATGGACACAACGCAAACTGGCGTCCGTGTTGGAAAAAATGGGTATTTCCATCACGCGTGAAACCATCGCCAACGTGGAATCGCAGCGCACGCGTGTGAGGGATTATCAACTGGTTTATTTTGCCAAAGCCCTGCAAATTCCTTTGGAGTCACTTCTTCCAGACTTCGCCGATTACACCAAGACCTTCAGTGTCCATCACCGTCGGAAAATTTGTTAACGCCCGGCGAGGTAAGTGCAATTCACAACCAAGCGTCCCAATCGGCAGGGACTGTCTTGCCAGAGCAGTTATTTTTTTGCTGCCTTTATTTTCGCCCAACGCGCTTTGGCCGCAGCAGACATTCTCGCCCTGCCTGCCGCGCTCATTTTACGCCTTCGCTTCGGCGCAGCAAGGGCCGCAGGTTTGGTCGCAGAACCTAAAATCTGCTCAAGCTCTGTTTCAAGCGTTTGGACTTGATCTTTGATGTCGGCAGCACGACGCAATTGTTTAGCTGACAGGCTGGCAATGGATGCACTCATGCCGCCAGTTAGAAACTTTTGGCCGGAAATGTCAACATGTGGTTGCGGAAGCCCAATTCGGTTGAGTCTTGAACCACATTCAAAACTCGTTTTCCAGGGTGGCGAAGAATTCGCGAATCACCATAGTTGTCTGTACCGGTGATCAAATAACTTGAAATATTTTCCGCCCTGAAAACATTGAACGAAAATGGTGTCAAAGTCGAAAATCAGCCGAACCGCCCGCGTAAAACAGCGTACTTTTGTGTCAAGCATCGGCGAAAAAAGCGGTTCCGCTCAATGTTTGCAAGGCTTCTATCGAAGACTTTGCAATCCGGCAAAAGTGCGTCTGGTAAAATAGTGGTGTCGTTGAATGAATCAGCGACGCAACCAAAAAAACAAATTATGGAAACGACTGAAATGACCGACACACTGAAAAGCATCAACACAACTCCGCACCTTTGCCGGAGCAAGGTGAAACAAACCGCGCTGGAAATTGCCGCCGCGATCCGGCCGGCCAATAAATTTAGCCGGGTTGGCATGAGCTTCGTTGAACGCATCGAGGCGAAAGTCCGTGCCGCCATCCGCGAGGAAGTCAGGATTCATCCCAGCAAGGGCAAGACACTATTGTGATAGGTAAGAAAATGGCGCGAGACTTCGCCAGCAGTTTTGAGGAAGGTTGACTCATGACGCTGCTTATTCAATTGGCGTGCCCATGCCTGAAAATCGCCCGGATTGATATTCAAAGAACCGGGCAATGCCTCCCGCTTTTGGTTTACTGCTTTGGTGGAATCTGCCCGCGCGAAAGTTTGACGCGGTATTGCGGCCAAAGCGTTTTGATTTTTTTCCGAAGGTTCGGCGGAAATAAATCGTCAGCCGATACGCCCAGCACATTCGCGAAAACGAATAGCTCCACGTCGGGCACGCGCCGCTCCTGATTTTCCAGCCGGGTAATCGAAATACGGCTGGTATCCCAGCCAAACAATTGAACTTTTACAGCAAGATCATCTTGAGTCCAGCCTTTGGCTTCACGGAACTTCCGTACTTGCGGCCCAATGAAATTCAGATGTTTCGTGGCGTCTTTGATGGCCGCACGTTAACATTCCGCAGAATGAACAAATGTGCTTACTACTGAACATTTGTGCTTGCGTTGTTAATCGCTTTTTGGGAAACTTCCCCCAACAAAGTAAATCGCGTTGGCGGATGCAGGCGCGAAGGATCAATTTTTGGGCCAGGGCTATGAAAAAGAAGAAAGTGCTGGTTGTGGAAAATGGAATACCAACCGCGATGATGATGGTTTCCTTGTTGACGCAAGCTGGATTCGATGCAAAGGTTGCCACCAAGGGCCGAAAGGGGCTGGAAATCGCCCAGGAGCAAAAATTCGATCTCATTCTATTAGAAGCGCAGTTGCCAGACATTAGCGGGCTTGAAATCTGCGCCGAATTAAGGCAAAGGCACATCTCCTACCGAACGCCAGTTATTTTCCTTTCCGGTCAATGCGGCGATGAATACCGCCAGCAAGCCCTTGAACTTGGGGCAGCCGATTTTATTGAGAAGCCATTCGACGCGAAGGATTTTATTTCACGCGTTCTTTCACAAGTCAAACCTCTGCCCGCTTATGCGTAGCTTCCCAGATCATTTGCTTTTAACCCGGTTGCGCGACAGGCGCATCCGAAACGCCGGCCCGAGTTTCTTGATGTTTACGGTGGTGGGAAAGAGCAAGTCAGTCGAAGTCCGCAGAACCTTCGCCAGAATAAAAAGCTCGCCGTCGGGAACACGCCGCTGGTGGGTTTCGAGCTTGGCCAGCGATTCGCGGCTCACGTCCCAGCCAAAGACCTGCAATTTGGCGGACAAGTCCTCCTGCGTCCAACCTTTGCGGTCGCGCAATTCCCGGACTCGTGTCCCGATCAAATTTAATGGCAAGGAAACTTTTTTGATGGTCGCAACGGTAGCAGCGCCCGGCGGAGAAAATGTTCGATTCAGGTCACAAATTAGAGCTTGTCAAAAAGCGTCGTCGCGGCAAAATCAACGCTAACCTTAAACAGCGAACATGGAAATTAACGCCAAAGCAAGTGGTCTGGCCAATTTAACGGTATGGGCCGGGAATTCCGCATCGCTGGAGTCAAACGTTGCAGATTTGTCACTTGTCCGCAGGGTAGTGACGCAATACGCTTATAAAAATGAAAATGGACGCCAGCACAACTTATGATAATGATTGGGGACGATGATGCTTCGTTGACACAACGGAGCGCAGCAGGGGAAGAGGCAGCTTCCCTTTGGCAGATTGCAGGCACCATCTATAATCGTAAATTAGGAAGTTCATTGTTTCGCCTAATGGCCGGTGCGGCCTCAGTCTCGGTGGTTTCAAGACATTTTCACAGCAGGTCGCCCAAACGCGGCCATTCACTCGCGAACAAATAAAAGGAACCTTCATGAAAACTCGTGTAAAGAAATCAATCGCCATTGCCGCCGTTTTGGGCGTGGCGCTCGTCGCTGGCATCACGCCGACGCAGGCTCAGGAAACCACCACAACGTCCTCGTCCGACAGCATTGTGGCGTTGGCCGCCGATTCCAAGTCAATTCCGCAAGTGACGTCCGCCGAGACGCCCAGGCGCGGGGGGACATATTGGTGGGTGTATCCGACCGGGGAAGCCATCCCGACCCCCTGCCTGCCGCTGGGAGTCAATGTCCCGATTTACGGCGTGACTTCCCAGGAATTTCTGGTTGACATGACGGGCGGCACGGTTCTGGTCACGCCGCGCCAACTGACTGCCGAGTCGCAGACGGCCAATCCCTATGCCGCCGCCGTTACGGGACAGGTGCAGGGATTGATGAACCTCATCACCTTTGTTCAGACACCGCCGCCCGCCGCAACGACGACAACGGGGACTACCGAGACAGCCATGACCGCCGGTGCCAAACCAATGGGCCAGGGATTTTCGCCCATGTATCAAAGTGGGGTGCCATACCTGACCATTGCGCCGACCGGGACCAATGGAGTGTTTCTCGTCACCGTCTGGAACAATCAAGGCCCGGCGAACTACGAAATATGGTCCACCCCCGCGCTGGTTTCATATCCGTGGTCAGCCGTTGCGGCTGGAACGACTGGCCAGACGAACTTTTACATCAGCGCCGGGACGTATTACACAGGATTCTATCGGGCGATATGGGATACGAATTCGATTCCGACGTGGCAAGCGGCCAACAATAATCCGGCCAACGGCGTTTTGTCGGTGTACATTGACAGTCCAACCAATGGCGCGGTGCTGCAATAAAATCAAACGGGCGCAAATCCTTGAAAAAATATGAAATCACACACATCCTTGCGGCTGGTTTTGCTCGTAACCGTAGCGGTTCTCCTGGCGGCTTTGATGCCGGCTGCGGGCCAAACTTTCAACGCCCCGGGAGGCATCGGTTTTTCAATACCGGCTGGTAATTACGGGACGATATGGGGCGGCACCAACTATTTTCAGGTTAGCATTCAGTCCACCAATGATGCGCTGAACGACTTCGACGGCAACAGTTCGGATGATCTATATGGCTACATCGGTTCGGTTTACGACACTCTTTACGAGTACGAGGACTTGACGACCGAGGAAACCTATTGGACAACCAATGTGGATTACGGGAATTACCAGTACACATATTATGATGGAAGCTCTTATTGGACAAATGGCTATCCAGGTGATTTCCAATATGTAAATCCCATCACATCGGCCACCTGGTGGACCAACACTTACAACGGTGATTTTGGGTATCAAGAGTGGAACGGAACCGAGTGGGAAAATGACTGGTACGATGAGTCGCAAGGCGACGGCACTTACGAGTATGCGATTTGGAATGGGACCGACTACGCATATAGCTGGACCAATTCAAATCTTGGCCTTTACCAGTATATAAACCCGTGGACCAGCGCCACGTATTGGACCAACACCGACAGCGGGACGTATCAATATATGGAATTCAGCGCGACCGGGACGACGAATGGCTATTATTGGACCGATACCGGGGATGGCGGGTGTCTGTATGACAGCGGATGGACCGATACGTACAACGGCATGGATGAATACGCGGAATATGAACCGGATGGCACTTTTGACGAAGATGTTTGGTATGACAATTATCCGGGCTACAATTACTACTACTATGTATATGAGTATGACTCAGACGATGACGAGTATGATATTTACGAGGGTCTCAGCGGGCAGGACACGTCGTCGGGCGATTACTATTATGAGGATGACGGCGAATATTTTCTCTGTATCGCTTATGAATTGGAGGACAAGCTGGATGATATGGAGACTGCCGAATTTAACGGTCAGCAGGTGGCCAAGGAAACGGCTGAGTTCAATCAGGAAATAACCGGCGAAAAGATCGAACAGGACACACTTTATTATGACCTAGCGCCTTGGTCAATCTACGGGGGGTATAACGACATGGGGCTTTCGGCTGACGACCGCGCCGCAGAGACCACCATTACACTTTCCGATAACCAGGGCCACAACAATTACAATTACGGCAGCATGACGTTTGTCCCGTTCGCGGACACCCTGACAGTTCCTTTAGCATACGCCGATCCGGGTGGGCCGGCACCAGACCTCAAAGGGGTACTGACTGTCGAAGACACGGACCCGAATTTGGACGACGCCTATTATTATTATTGCGACCCTGATTATGTGTATTCCGCCCGCAACGCTGTCGGCACGGCCAGCTATACCTTCTATAATCCTTACACCGACATGTCTGTTGATACTGGCGGCTACGATGAGCAATATCTGGTGGAGAGCACGCCGGCGCAAGGCACCACCTTCCGCATCTATCGCACTGACACATATAATGCCCGAACGGTTCATTACACGATCACTGGCACGGCGGTCAACGGCACGGACTATACCGCCACTTTCACCGGCAGCGTCAACTTCACGGCCAATGGCGCGGAGTACATCGACATCCCGGTGACCACCCACAATCCTAATTTGAGTGAACCAGTCTATGTGACCCTGACGCTGGCTTATGCCACCAACTACAACACCGACCCCTACGATGTGGACTCCGACTATTACAGTGCCACTATCTGGTTTGTGCCCGATCCGCCAGTAAACATCGCGCTGGCTGGCGGGCAGCAGACCACCAACGTGGTGGAAAGCCAGGCCACGCAAACCATTCCGATTACGATTTCGGCCTCTGATCTGACGTTCGACACCACCGTGAATTACGCCATCAGCGGAACGGCGGTAAACGGCGGGGCTTATAGCGCGCCTTGGAATGGGGCCAGCGGCAGCGTCACGTTCACAGACGACGGCTCCTTTGTGATACCGATTTCGACCGGGGCGAATGTGTCCGCCCCCGAGACGCTAACCGTCAGCCTGACGCCGGACACAGATTGGTATCAGATTGGCACGCCGTCCAGCGTGACGATCAACTTCTTGCCCAATACGAATTATCCAACCATCACCGATACGGGAACCCCCAACAGCGGTGCGGCGCAGACGTTTGAACCGTTGACTCCCACCTTTAACAACGTGAATGTAGCCGGCCAGAGGAACGGTTCGCCGGGCGGAACACTGACCAACGCCAGTTCGGGTTTGCCGGTTCCCTTGGTGAACGTCCAGGCCGTATCGCCGTTTGCCACGGGCAGGGGGCCAACGCCGGGTGTGTTTTCCATTACTTCCAGCGGCTGGACCAACGCCTTGACCGTGAACTACACGGTTACCGGCACGGCGGTTGCCGGGACGAGTTATTCGGCCCTGGCAGGATCGGTGCAGTTTGCGGCCAATCAGACGGCCACGAATCTGGCAGTCAATGTGCTGACCAACACCCCATTGACCTCGGCGCAAACGGTGGTTTTGACACTGAATCCCGGCGGCAATTACGCTTTGGGCTATAATCCCCAGGCGGTCATCACGCTCCTGCCCAACAGTTCCCTCACCAATTCCGTGGCCTCACCGTCCGGGCGCTACTGGCGCGGCAGCGGCAGCGACCCGACCTACTGGTCACAGGTGATTCCACTGGATTATATGAGCGGAACAATTTACAGCAATCAGAATGGCAATGCCTCGACCTTGTATCCGGGGCTTTCATCCGGCGCGTGGAGTAGCCAGACGTTTTATCATTACAACGCGGCGAATTCCTTGCCGCAGACCAACACCGCCAACCGGATTCCTTTCAACAACCCGATTGCAGCCTTTGGCGAGCGAACAGGCGGCACCCCGTTATACTATAGTCAGCCCTATGGTTTTGGCGTTTATGCGGGCGATCCGCTGCTGACGACCACCCAAATAGTGATTCAGGTTTATAACCGAACCAACGACTCCCTGGCCGGCTCAATCACGGTGACGCCGCCGAATTATTTCAATACGAATTCGATGGTTGGTTATGCGACCAACGGGTTCCAAGTGACCACCAATGCCTTTGGGTTGAGCACCACCATTTCAGATTCACCAAGCCTGAATTGGGGAGCCACATCATTGGGCGCTTACGCGCTCACCCACACCGCCAGCACGCTGGCCTCAAACTACTATTATTTGGTGGAAGTGTCGGGGTATCCCGCCGCCGGCAGCAACGCGATGGTCATCAATTCGGGTGGGGCGATGGCACCCTCGCTGCTTTACACCTTGGAGTTCGAGGCACGCCCGCCTTGGCGTTCAATTTTCCTCGACCAGCCGCAATTTGCCGGCAGTCCGTTGCCGCCGTATTACGCGGGGAAGACCCTGGCCGAAATGCTGACCAATACACTACCGGTGACGAACATCGTCAATTTCGCCCCCTCTGCCGCCACCAATCTGGACGACAGCCCCGAACTGCAACGACATCCGACACTTGACAATTTCGTGGCGAGCATGGGCAACGACCCGATTGCGCTGGCTAATTACGTCATCAACCAGATTGACCTGACCGACCCGATGGACTACAGCGACAGCGGCAACATTGCCGAGCAGGCCATCAACCCCGGCGGCATCAGCCGCGGGGCGTTGGGCACCTTCATGGAAAAGCAGGGTTCGGCGATGGATCAATGCGCCCTGCTGGTCTATCTGCTCCGACAGGCGGGCGTCCCCGCCGTATATGAATTTGCGCCGCGCAACGGGCTGCAAATCCTAGATGCGCGGTTAAGCCAGATGCTCAAACTCCAACTTCAAGGCGCGGTTAACGAAGCTGGCCAGCTTTACACCACGAACACAATGATTGCCGTCAACTACCCGTGGGTGGCCGCCTACATCGGCACCAATTGGGTTCACATCTTCCCCTGGTTGAAGGACTATGAAATTACCGAGGGGCTGAATCTGTGGGAACAAATGCCTTCAAATTATCCCAGCGCCTATCCGTGGGTGCGGGATTACATTTATGGCAACACCAATCTGCTGGCGTTCACCACCAACGGCGACAATACGCCGAGCGTCATCTTCCCGGCCTACCTGAATCAAACGCTCCTGCAAAATCACCCGGGCATTTCCCCAGCCGACATCGGGGTGCAGATTCTCCATCGGCAGCATTATTATGCGCGCTGGCAGGATTTCCCGACGCCGACTTGGGTTACCAACGTCAGCACACCATTGGAGAGCCTGGCATCCAGCGGCATCACGAACATCAGCCCGACGCTGACCAATGTTTTTGACACGGTAAGTGTCGAAATCTACAGCCTTACCAATCCCACCAACAATATTCAAACCGGCCCGCTGCGGCTGGTGGATCTGCATAATCGGGAGTTTTACATTTATCAAACCACAAACGCCGCCAGTCCCGGCACGGTGCAACTCAGCCTCATCTTGCTGCCGTTCCGCACCAACGTGACCACGCAGTTCGCGTTTACCAACGACTCCACACTTTTGTCCAGAGAAGTTTTGACCATGAATCTTGGGGCACCGGAAACCCAAATGGGGGTGCGATTCCAGTATCTGCGGCATCAGGCTTTGGGGGCGGGCTATCCGATTGACCCCAGCGCCGCGTTCCTGGGTTTTGAAGGTTGCGAGAATATCAGTCTGGAGCGGCCCCTGTTGAAAGGCGATCAAGCGGCCATCTGCCTGGATTACGGGCGGGTGACCCAGGACATGCTCGATGTGTATGCCACAGACCTCTGGCAAATGGAAAACGCGGTGCAGGCGAATCCATCCCTGACCAACAGCGTGTCGCCGGACGTGTATGAGGGAGCGGTGATGTATCTGGCGGGCATGTCTTATTACAAGAACGTCAGCGATTTCAACCAGGTGAACGAGGACCTGCACAAGGTCAACGTGCTGTCCTGCTGGGCGGCGGGACTCTCCAAACTCGGCGCGGCCCGCGACGGCTTCGGCGACTTGACCAACGGGTTGGTGATTCCCGTCCTGCCCAGCGTGGACATGTTTTATTACGAAACTGCGCTGGTGGGAAATGGAACGGTGCAGCCCGACTCCAATGAAACGCTGCAACAGGCCCAGCAAAACTACAATCTCATCGCCATCATCAACAATTCCGCCGAGGAACATCAGATCATCAACAATTTTTACCAGCAGACGAATGCCGTTTCCACCGTCCGACTGTTGCAGTTGTCACACAGCCAAGGAACCGGCATCGTGCCGCTTAACTACAACAATTATGCCAGCCAGGGACAGACGGCCTATCAGGGCAAGGCGCTGCAAAGTTGGGACACGGGCATTTGGTCACAGACGGCCAATGCCCTGCAAAACTCGCCTTACACCATCGCCTACATCACGCCCGGGCCGATAACCAATTCGGCGTATGCGGGCATGGCCGCGCTGGTCTTGGGCTGGAACCAATGGCAGGCCCTGATCTCGCCGCAAAATTTGAACGGCGGCACGGGGACGCCGCTGCCGAATCCTGTGACCGCCGGCAGCACGCCCACATATGTTGTGACCCCCGGCGCGCCATACCAATTTACGTTCACGACCCCCATGCCGGACACCACCATCACCCCCACGTCCGGCACGGGGCCAAATTACCTTAACAACCTCAACCAGATTCAGGACGGGGCGACAGTTAACACCGGTTTTAGTGGGAACTATTACGGTCAAATGGCGAATCTTTACAATGTGCCAAATTCCGGCAGTGACCAGAACACCGCCACGCTTTTCCAAGTGAGCGCCAGCAGCGGAAATCCGGGCAATGTGGGAGCCGAACAATCCGAATTTGAAATGTTCGTTTCCGATCCGGTCGGGACCATCACCGGTGAGCATTACATTAATGAGACAGACTTGCAGTTGCCGGGTCCGCTGCCGCTGGCGTTGCGTCGTAATTATTCCAGTCAAAATTTGGCCGACAACCAATTTGGCACCGGCTGGAAATTGAACATCCTGCCCTATCTGACCGTGACGGGCGGACAGACCAATATCTATGCCGCCGACATGGACGGCGCGGTTTTGGCTTATGTGCAGACGGCCACCAATGCCAATGTATGGATTCCGACGCTGGCGGCCAACCCGCTGCTGGCCAACGATTCCACCGCCGGCGTGGGCGGTCTGGCCAACCGTCTTCGCAACCGGATCGTCCAGACGGCCACCACCAACTACACGCTGTATGGGTCCGACGGCAGCACCCGCCTCTTCCAGGTGGTTTCGTTCAACAACGGCATTCTGAATCAGACCCGGCCTTATCTGCTAACCTGGACCGATGCTTCCGGCAACTTTTACACGTTCACCTATGGCACGGATTCCACCCAGCCTAATTTTGGGCAGGTGACGCGCATCCAATGCAGCAACGGCAATTACCTGGGCTTCGATTTCGATGTCAACGCCCATATCATTGACGCGTATAGCGGAGATGGCCGCTGGCTTTATTACACTTATGATAATTACGGCGACCTCGTGACGGTGACGTTGCCAGACAACACCACCCGGAGCTACACCTATCAGCACGCCACGCAGGCGGTCACCAATGGCCTCGCCACGTATTCGACGCACCTCATCATCGAGGAAGACAAACCGGACGGCCGCGTCCTGCAAAATGCCTATGACAGCCAGCGCCGGGTGACCAATCAAATGTCCACCGCCGGGGCGACCCTGGTTCCCATCCGCACCGGGTCGTTTGTCTTTTCAAACAATTTTGTCCTGACGAACTCGTACACCACCGCCATCAGCGGCTATACGCTCATTATTGACGGCAACGGGCACACGAACCGCTATGATTACGCCAACAGCCTGATCACCAAGATCACTGACCCGCTCGGCCAGACCATCCAACAAACGTGGTATGCCACCAACGCAACGGCCCCCGGCTATCCGCGCAGCCTGATGCAGAGCGTGGATCAACGGGGCTTGACCAACCAGTTCAAATACGATGGCAACGGGAATGTCACCAACACAATCACACTGGGCGACCTGACCGGCAACGGCATTTTCACGCAGAGCGCCACCAATACGGCACTTTACAACAGCAACAGCCTGCCCGTGCAAATGACCGACCCCGCTGGCAACAGGAAGGTCATCGTTTACGACCCGGTGTTCGTTTTCCGGCCGCAGCAAGCCATTTATTACTCCGGGGCCACGCCCGTCAGCACCAATTACACGATTTACGGAAATGCCACGAACGTGGTTACTGACGGCAACATCACGCAAACCAACACGGCCTTTGGTCTCCCGGTGCGCCAGATTCGGGCTTACGGTTCGCCCGACGCTGCGACGAACGACCTGCAATACAACGGGAACGGGTTCCTCGCCGAAACGATTCGTTATACCGGCACCAGCGATCCAAGCGTGATCAACACGTTCTTCTACAATGAGCGCGGGTTGATGGTGAACCGCGTGGACGCGTTGGGGGCCGTGACGTTTTTTGACTACGATGCCCTCAACCGCCCGATTGAGCAGGAGACTTTCGACGAATTTGGCAACTCCTTGTCTTGGAATTTCAATTATTATGATGACAATGGTGAGTTGAACTGGACGGAAGGCCCGCGCTACAACCCCGAAAATTACGTTTATTTCGATCATGACGGGGCGGGGCGGGTGACCACGGAAATCCACTGGCGTTCGCAGGCCAACAGCACGGGAACTGGAGTGACTGCCCCCGCCGGTTACAACCTGTATGCACAAACCTTCTATCAGTATGACCCGATGGGCAATCGGCTGTTGACAGTGGACCCGCGCGGGGCGATGACCACCAACACATTCGATGCGCTATGCCGGGTGGTACAGCGGACGCATCTGGACACCAACGGCGTGACCGTGCTGAGTACCGAAGGCTTTGGCTATGAACCGGGCGGGCAGGTGCGCTATTACACGAATGCCCTTGGTGGCCTCACCACCAATGTCTATACCAGTGCGGGCAAATTGGAGTTCCGCCGCAACGCTGACGGCTCGACCAATGCGTGGCGGTATTATCTGGACGGGCGCATTTATCGGGAAGTTCAGGGCAACGGGGCATACTGGCAGACCACCTATGACGATGTCAACCGCATCACGACGCACACGTTTTATTCGGCGGCGAGCGTGCCGGAGGCCACCAATTCTGTTCAGCTTGACCGGCGCGGAAATGTCATCGAACGCGTGGACGAGGGCGGTAATATCTTCACCACCGCATTTGATGGTTTGGACCGCGCCAAAGTCGTGGCCGGCCCGGCCATCGTCACGGTGAACAGCTATGGCGGCAGTGGCCTGCCGGGTGATGGCCCGCTTACCTATCAGACAAACACCTTGCAGGAAATCAGCACCAATTTCTTTGATGCCGCTGGACGGGTGGTGACCAATGTGGATGCGTTGGGCGACACCACCGTCAAAACGATGGATGCTTTGGGACGCACCACCGGCACGCAAATTTACAGCAGTTCCGGTGCGCTGGTGCGCGAGAAGTATTTTACCTACTCCGCCGACCACAACAGCGTCACCGTCAGGGACGGTTCCGGCCCCACCGCCATCAGCCACACCACTTGGACAGATACCGATGGACATACGGTGCTCTCCATTGCCAATCCGTCGAACGGGACAACCGAATCTACCCTGAACCAGTATGACCTTGCGGGAAACCTTATTTCCGCCCAACACGACTCTTCGGCCAACAGCACGAGTACCACGTGGACGACGGCGACCTTCACCTATGACGGCTTGAACCGGTTGGTCCAAAAAACCGACCGGGACAGCGCCGTTACCAGCTACGCGTATGATGCCTTCAACGACCTGACTAACCGTGTCATGCCGGGAACCAACCTGGTGTGGGTGGCCACCTACAACAACGCCGGGCAAGTTTTGACCAACTGGGAACGCAGCGGCAGCAGTGGCACACGCACCAACACGTATGTGTATTTTGCCACTGGCAGTCCGTTCGCCGGCCTGCTGCAAACCAAAACCGACGGGCGCGGCGTCACCTGCACCAACATTTATAATGACCGGTTGTGGGTCACCACCAACGCTTATGCCGGCTCCTTGCCCCAACAAGATTTGACCACCATCTGGCAGTATGAACCGCGCGGATATGCCACGAATGTCACCGAGCAATTTGCCAGCACCAACACCGGCCCGGCGACTTCCGTCCAGCGCACTTTCGATCCTTATGGCTTGCTGGCCAGCGAGTCCGTCAATGGCGGCACGTTTTCCTATGGTGATAGCCAAAGCTGGGATGCCACCGGACGCCGCACCCAATTGAATTTTGCCGGCAACAGTTACGGCTATGGCTGGCAGGCCGATGGCAGCCTGTTGACCGCCAGTGATTCCACCGGTAGCGCCGGTTACACCTACGATACCGCCGGGATTTTGACCAGCCGCCAAGCTGGCAACCGCCAGACCAGCATCACCTCCCGTGACGGTGAGGGTCGGCCATTGTCCATCAGCACCACGCTCAATATGTACCAATCACTATTGAGTGAAACGTTGGTCTGGTCCGGCGATGGTCTGCTCACATCGGACACCTTGAACCGTTCCGACTTCACCGATTCGCGTGCCTATACCTACGCGAATCTC
>Ga0302200_10001807_pt1 | contig 19500 bp, 20 predicted proteins | sample II_Bog_N3_1_FD_194585 | JGI IMG/M metagenome (GOLD analysis project Ga0302200, IMG submission 194585) | Peat permafrost microbial communities from Stordalen Mire near Abisko, Sweden - II_Bog_N3_1 | ecosystem: Environmental > Terrestrial > Soil > Wetlands > Peat | place: Sweden: Abisko... | reverse complement strand
GCGCAAGCCTGTTACGAAACTCAGCTGACACGGGCTCTGTAATAACGGCACGGCTTCAGCCGGGCCACAATGCGATGAAAATAAAGGGCGGGCTTTAGCCCCTGCTACTTCAAGCTGCCAAACATGGCCGCGCGCGGCGAGTTTCGTAACAGCCTGGCAAGCCTGGGGAACAGATTCCAAAGCGAAAGCCAGCCCCTACAGGGGGCGTAAGAACTGCTCGCCTGCATCGAAACCGCATCCCTAAAAATAGCGGCTCACCACGCTAGTTCGGCGCCTCCCAGTCGTCCGTCGCGGTCTTGCCGCCTTTGGCGTAGCTGACCTCGATGGCCTGGTAATCGAAAGTGATCACCTCGTTGCCGCCCGCGTAGCGAATGCTCGCGACGGTCGCGTTGGTGAGCACGATCTTCTGGGCTGTCTTCTCGTCTCCGGAGCCTCCCTCGAAGATAATCGACACTGTCTTCAGCGTCTCATTTGAATTCAGCGCCGTGGCCAGCTTGGGCGACGCCGCGTCCAGCTTTCTGGTGACGGTGATGGTGGAGTGCATCCGTTTGCCGGCGGGCACGCCGCTCCCCATTGGAGCGTTGCGGACGACGCTGACCAGCGGGATTTTATCGACCGTACCAACGCTCCTGATGGGCCCTTGCTTGCCGCCCGTCACCGTCATGTATGCATTGACCGCGGCCATGGCCGGCACTGCGGCCAGCAGCGTAAAGACCACACCGCAGAGCACAAACAAACGTCCTCGATGAACGATTCGCATGGTAAACCTCCTTCTGTTTTCAATCCGTGGGAAGCTATGAAGCGGGGCGCGCTGATTCGCGCCGTTAATTCGCAATTGCTACTACTGGTTTTGGTGGCGCCGACTCGAGCCGGCCTGCGCAGGATGAAATTTACCTACTCCTCCACCGAAGCCGGAATCTCCATTTTGGTTGTCCGGCGGCGACAGTATATCGCCAGTTGCCGCTGCTCGATAGCTTTTTTCTGCGTGCGTTCGAGAGCCAGAAAACGCGGGATTCGCAGGTACACGATGCGACCATCTCCGGACAGCCGCCTCGTCTCCGGCTTGAAGCTGGTTCGGCCGTGAAGAGGCTGAAAGCTGAGAGCTGATCGCTATCGCGTGAGGTGGAGCGTCCGGCTCCAGCGCGTGTCGGAGAAGAAATGCGTCACCACGTGGACCATCCAGGCGATGCGCTCGCTCGTCTCGGTCTGCTCGTAGGCCGCTTCAGTGGATTTGAACGACCAGTAGTTGAACAGCGGCCGGCCCACGATGTTTTGCCGCGGCACAAAGCCCCAGTAGCGCGAGTCGAGGCTGTTATGGCGGTTGTCGCCCATCATGAAGTACATGCCGGGCGGCACCACGAGATCGCCATCGACAACATGATTGGGGAAATCCACGATCCACGTGTCGGGAACCTGAGAATTGGCCTCCGGCGGTCCCCCTCTCGGAAATTCGTCGAGAAAGGCCGGGTCGCCTCCACCGGCGTCGTCGGAGCCATCCTTCGGCGGCGGCTGCGCCACTCCGTTGAGGTACACAATGCCTTCGCGGAGATGAATGTGGTCGCCGGGCACGCCGATGAGGCGCTTGACCAGGATGAAGTACTGGGGATTTCCGTCGACGTCGGGCTGCGGCTCGGCTACGGGCTTGATAAAGACCACGATGTCGCCGTTCCGCGGTTCGCGATAGTGCACCAGGGGCATCCATTTTGCGGAAGGGGCCAGCGAGATGCGATCAACAACGAGATGATCGCCAATGAGCAGCGTCTTTTCCATCGATCCCGAGGGAATGACGAAGTTTTGCGCGAGAAAGGTAAGAATGTAGAGGCCCACCACCAGCACCGAGCAGATGCTGGCCACTGCCTCGAAAAAGGTTTCATCGGGTTTCACGGGAACGGGAGCGGCTTCAGCACGCTGGCCGGAAGCTTCATTCGCATCTCGCGTCTTTTTCTTCGCCATTCTGTCGCTCAGTTAGTGGTTAGTGGTTAGTAGGTAGTGGGTAGTGAGCACCGGACGCCCCCGGCTAACCACTAATCACTAATCACTTTCTTTCAATGCACTACGTGGAAGATGCGCCGCCAGCGCGCAAACGCGGCCACCTTGGCGGCGAGTTCCCGTTCGTGTCCGAGTTTATCATCCGGAGCGGGCCGCGCTGGCTCCTGCGGCGGAGGCTCCACGTCGGTGGGCGAGGTCCGGACCAGCGAGAAATAGATGACCAGCGGGCGGCCCACGAAAGCATCGCGCGGCACAAATCCCCAGTAGCGCGAGTCCCGGCTGTGATTGCGATTGTCACCCAGGACGAAGTACTCCCCCGCAGGCACGGTAAGCTCGCCGCCGCTCGTGAGACTCCACATCTGACGCCGCCACTCAGGATCGACCAGCCGCGGAGGGATTTCGCCGGGGAAATTGTCGCGCCCCAAGTCGGCCTGCGCCTGCTCGAAGGCCGCGTAAGGCTCATTGAGGGCGACGCCGTTGATGAACACCTGGCCATCGGCGATGCGTAGCCGGTCGCCGGGAACGCCGACCACCCGCTTGATGAGCATGGGCGGATCGGGATGGCGGAAAACCACGATGTCGCCGCGCGCGGGGCTGAGATAAGGCAGGAGCCAACGGCTGAGCCGGTCGGCGGGCGCGTAGGTCTGCTTGTTGAAGAGCAGAAAATCGCCCACCAGCAGCGTGTGTTCCATGCTTTCAGAGGGAATAAGCAGCGGCTGCACGATAAAGGTAAGAACAAACAGCGCCACCACCACGGTCTGCATGAGCGAAGCCAGGGCGTGAGGCAGAGAGGGCAGGTGCGCGCGGAACTCGGCGAAGTGGCTGGGCGCCGGCTCGGGCCCCGTTCTGTCCGCTGCCACAGACGCCAGATTCACCGCTGGCGAGGGCTCCGATTGGGGCGCTGGGGAAGAAGCGCTCATGACGCCGCGGTCTCCTCATCGCCGGTATCAACTTCTGCGCCGGACTCCGCATGAGCCGAAACTGTGCCGCCGGCATGACCGCCTGTCTGTTCCAACTGCTCCAGCGCGCGTCGGGCGGCATCCTGTTCGGCAAACTTTATGGTGCTCCCCACGCCGCGGGCCAGGGGCTTTCCGCGCTCTCCGGCCGGGCCTTTCACGCGCACCTCCACGATAAAAACTTTGCGATGGTCCGGGCCGCTCTCGTTCTTGACGCGGTAATAGGGAGCGCCGGCATGCGCCGCCTGCAAACGCTCCTGCAAGGCCGATTTATAGTTGCCCAGTGCGGCGCCGGAGCGCAGCTCGACAGCCAGGCGTTCGGCAGCTTCGCCCATCACCTGGCTGCGCACAAAGGCCCGCACCGGTTCCAGACCGCCATCGAGATAGAGCGCGCCCATCACTGCTTCCATGGTATTGGAGAGCACCGTGCTCTTGAGGCGCAGGCCGCTGCGCTCTTCGCCGCGGCTCAGGCGCAGATGCTTACCCAGGCCGATGGCCTCCGCCACTAGCGCCATGCGCTGGCGGCTTACCAGCCCGGAGCGAATGCGCGTAAGCTCGCCCTCGTGCCATTCCGGATGCTCGGCATAGAGCGCCTCGGCCACCACCAGCCCCAGCACCGCGTCGCCAAGATACTCCAGGCGCTCGTTATCTTCCCTGCCGCCAGCCGGGATGCTGCCCGCAGCCGCGATATTGCCCGCAGCCTGAATACTGCCATCGATCTGCGCGAGCTCATGCGCCAGGGAACGATGGGTGAGCGCGCACACCAGCAACTCAGGACGCGAAAACTCGTGCCCGAGCGCCGATTCAAGCTCATGCAGACCGGATTCCATGCGCCCTTCGCCCACGTTGCACCATTCTTTAAACATTTACACGTTTGCGGGATCCACACCCATTTGTGCCCTGCCGAGCCGCAGACTCCTGGGGGGAACTATTGCGGCTTCGGCGCTGCCTGCGTTTGCGTGGCGGGCTTCGGGGCCGCGTTGTCCGGAGGTTCTCCGTCCGCGTCCTCGTCGCAGCTATGGCCCTTCACAGCGTAGGCCGTCTTCAGGCCGCGTTCGGCGGCAAGATGCGTATCCTGCCGGCCGTCGCGCACCTCCAGCGCCGCTTTGTACTCGGTCACGGCCTGGTCGCGCTTGCACTCCAGATCGAGCACGCGGCCCAGATAAATATGCGACCACGCCAGCAGCCGCTGGTCCTTGCTGGTTTCAAGCGTCTTTTGAAATTGCGCAATCGCCCCATCGATAGTTTTCTCCGCATCGTCTTCCGATTCGCCGGGATGCACGCTCAGAAGATCGGCGCGGGCCAGGATGAAGTGCGCGCGTGCCGCATCGGCCACGCTGGAAACCGTGTCCGTCTCTTGCGCCAGCACTTTTTGCGCGATGCTGCTGGCCGTGCCTATATCGCCCGTCGAAAGCCTTGCCTCAGCCAGGTCGAGCCCCGTGAGCTGGTGCGGCCGGCTGCGCTGCAACACGTCCGCGTCGGCCTCTTTGTCGAACTGGGTTTGGCGCGCGCGGTGCACCTGCTGGTCTATGTCCATGCCGTAGACCATTTCGCCCATGATCTCTTTCAGGCCCACATTGTTCTTCTCAAACTGGATCATCTGCTCGTAGAAGTATTGCGTCAGCACGAAGCCCTGGTGCATGTCGTGCTGCACCGCGGCCCACTTCACCGCGTCGACCCTTTGTTGATAAAGCTCGCGCTCGTGCTCGTAGCGCGGCAACTGCGAGCGGTCGATGCCGGCAGGAATCTTGTACTCGGGAACGCCCGTATCCATGGTGCGCGCTTCCACCGCCTTGATCAGGCACTCCACCGTCAGGGCCGTGGTATCGGAGCGGAAGCGGAAATCGAGCGGCGCGTCGCGAATCTCTTTAAGGATGGGCTGCTCGCGGTCCAGTACGCTGGTCCGCGCGTAGAGCAGCGGATCGATCATGTAGTGCAGATAGGTGTGGCGCACCGACGCCATGGGAATTTTGCCGTTGTCCGGAGAAACCACCACAACGTAGTCGGTCCCATAAATGCGGGCGTTCACCGTCGCGGGCGAGAGCTGCGGCTCAATCACCACAATGAACCTGCGGCCGTCGTAGGTGGCCGCCGGCATCTTCAGGTAGAGATCGGTGTCCACGATCATCTTCGAGAGCGGATCGTGCACCTTGGCCGCCTCTTCGTCGTAGGCGTGGCGCACGGTCAGCCAGATGCCGTGCAGATCCACCGCGGCCGCGAATTCACGCAGAATCGGCGCGATCTCCGCCACCTGCGTGGAGTCGGGCGGCATCTCAGTCAAATCGGCGGTGATTTCAAGCTCCGGCGGCGGCGTCAGGTAGAGCGACAGGGAGATGTACTGCGCAATGTCCTGCTCGGTCCCGGTCATGCGGTGCTGCGCGATGTAAAGGCACAGGGCATCGCGCTTCTGGCGTGCCTCCTCGCTCTTCGCAAAAGCCTGGTTCATCTCGTCGCGCACGCGCTGGCGCACCGGCGAACTGTCTTCCCGCCCTTCGTCGTAGCCGCAGGCGTTAAGCCCGGCCGCCATCGTAAACACTGACTCCGAGGGGATCAGCGACACCGTCGGCCCCGCGGGATCGATCAGCGACGGCGCCTTTTCCTGCGCAAACACCTGCCCGCCCGAAGGATTTTGACTCGAAGAACCCTGACTTGACGAACTTTGCCCGGCCGGGTTCTGGCTAGACGAGCGGCCCCGCGAGCTTGAGGAGGACTGCGCCGGGGAGATCGTGGCCAACCCGGTCAACGAACCCATAATCACGCCCAGAATTGCGGCGGAATGAAAAACAAAGGAGTGCGCGGAACGAAACGTCATGAAGTTGCCCTGCCTGCAAGTCTAGTTTGACGCATCAGCAGGGTCAAACGGCACCCCCTGTCGCCGGTCCCCTGACTGGCTGTAGTGCGGTCCTCCAGACCCGCGCCCGTCAAAAACCGCAAGATGGTTTGTATCAGGGCGCGAGTTTACTCGCGCCGGAAGAGGGCCAAAATGAACAAGGGGCTTTAGAGGCTGCGGAAAAACTCCGTGAGGCGGGCCTTGTAACAACGGCACGGCTTTAGCCGGGCCACATAAGTCCATTAAAATCGTTGGGGCTTCAGCCCCTGCTGCCCTCGCATTCACGAAAATCTCCCGCTCCATGGAGTTTTTCCGCAGCCTGTTTAGCCCCGGAGGGACGTTTTTCAATCGGCTTTGAGCTTTTATGCAACTCGCTCCAGGGACTAGGTCTCTGACCGACTGTAGAAGAACCTTCCCGTGCCCCATCCATTCGCTTTTTTCTGGCGAATGGGTGGGAAACCACGAAAGCCAAAAGCACGAATTCATGCGGTCGAGGCACTAGAGAACCGTGGCCGGCTCGTAGCCGACAGCCTTTAGCCCGCTTCAGCGGGCGTCAGATGGTAGCCCCAGTCGTCAGACTGGGGATTTGCGCATCCCTCATCGCCCGCAGCCCGTTTCAGCGGGCGACAGAACGTCGCGCCCAGGACTTGGTGAATGGGATACGGAGCATTCAGCGTGAGCGAGTCCAGGCGGGGTGCCGTGATTCGCTACATTCAGGACCAGGAACAGCATCACCGGCGCATTTCCTTTCAGGAGGAACTCCTGAAGCTGCTCACGAACCACGGCGTAGAGTTCGACGAGCGCTATATTTGGCAATAGTTCTTACGCCCGCTGAAGCGGGCTTGCGGCGCGCAGCCGCTCCGATATCCCCTGGGGCTACCGTATTTCGCCCGCGTTGCGGGCTTGCGGCGGCATCAGGGTAACTTCCCGGGTACGCGAGCGAGGCCCGGAGACGCCTATAGCTTTTAGCCCGCTTGAGCGGGCTACAGATGGTGGGGTGACCCCCTTGAGTGAGACAGTTTGTTAAAGACACAGTTGCCGTTTAGTGTGATTGTCTTCTCAAGGCGTAGGTTCTCCTTGAGCATAGTCGATAGCCGGTGAAGCGGAGGCGGGCTCTGCTGGAGAGCACCCCGCCAAGGAATAGCCGGTTGGAGACTCATCCGTACCGATGAGCGCCGGGAGCGAAGCAGCGAGACCGCTCCCGGTTTTTCTGCGCACATCGGGTGGATAGATTTCCCCATGCCTGAAAAAACTCATGCTTGCTGCCGCACCACCGCCCATCTGGCCGGATGCTTTGCTGGCCGCGTTCTGTTCGAACTCTTCCGGCGGGAGATAGCCAAGCGCCGAGTGCAGCCGGATGCGATTGTAATAGCGTTCGATGAACTCCTCGATGTGAGCGCGCAGGTCTTCCAGATCCCGATATGTGTTGGCGTAGATCTCTTCCCGCTTGAGAGTGCGCATGAAGCTCTCGCAGCTGGCGTTGTCGTAAGGATTGGCAGGCCGGCTCATGCTGGGCAGCATGCCGTGGCTCTCAAGCAGACCTACATAGTCCCGGCAAGCATACTGACTGCCGCGATCGGAGTGATGCACCAGGCCGGGCAGCGGCTGCCGTTGTGCGATAGCCTGCTCAAGCGCGGCCACCGTCAGTTGTGCTGCCAGGCTGCGCCCCAACGCCCAGCCCACCACCTTGCGCGACCACGCGTCCAGCACCACGGCCAGATAGACGAACTCCGTACGCAGACGGATATAGGTGATGTCAGCCACCCATAACTGGTTGATCCCGGTTAATTGCATGCGCACAGCCAGATTCAGATAGACCTTCAGTTCATGATTGGAGTCGGTGGTCTGAACCCAGGCCCGAGGCTGGACCGCGAGCAGGTTGTCTTCGCGCATCAGCCGCGCCACACGCTTGTGATTAACAACCAGGCCGCGGCGGCGCAACTCCCGGCTCACCCGCCGATAACCATACCGGCCGCGGTGCTCCAGCGCCACTTCGTGAATCGCCGCGCGCACTTCCATCTCTTCCTCCGCAGGCGCCTCTGCCGTGAGCCAGCGGTAAAATCCCGCCCGGCTTACCCGCGCCAGCACGCACATCCGCTCGATCGTCAAACCGCCTTGCAGCGACATCATTGACCGCACTTGGTCGTAGATGCCGTCTCGCCAATGCCGCCGTCCGCCTGGCGTCGAGCCGCTATCTTTTGCAAGGCACCTTTGAAAAAATCCACCTCCAGCGCTCGCTCCGCCAGAAGCTGCTTCAGAAGCCGATTCTCCTCCTCAAGCCCCGAAGATCGAGCCACAATGGGTGCAACCGGGCCCTCCAGCCGCATCTGCCACCGATACAGCAAGCGACGCGCAACATCCAGTTCTTTGGCCAAAGCGGAAATGTTGTGGCAACCCTGCATCCGACCCACCGCAAGACGCCGGAACTCCTCCGTGTAAATCTTCTTCCTTCGCATTTGCAGCCCCCCATTCGCTGCAAACTGTGTCCTTCTCAAATGTCTCACTTTGGGGGTTCACTCCAATGGTAGCCCCAGTCGTCAGACTGGGGTTTGCGGATCCATCATCGCCCATAGCCCGCTTCAGCGGGCTACAGATGGTAGCCCCAGTCGTCAGACTGGGGATTTGCGCATCCCTCATCGCCCGCAGCCCGCTTCAGCGGGCTACAGATGGTAGCCCCAGTCGTCAGACTGGGGTTTGCGGATCCATCATCGCCCATAGCCCGCTTCAGCGGGCGGCAGAACATCCCGCCCAGAACTTGGCGAATGGCGTTTAAGGGCGAGGATTTGTGATCCCAGCCCCGCAAGGAAGCAAGCAGGTCGCACACTTCCGTCGGCGCATTTCGTTTCAGGAGGAATCCCTGAAGCTGCTCACGAACCACGGCGTAGAGTTCGACGAGCGCTACATTTGGCAATAGTTCTTACGCCCGCTGAAGCGGGCTTGCGGCGGCCCGAGGGTAGCGCCTTCCCGGGTCCCAAAATCGGGACCGCGGGGCACCCCATTTCGCGGTGAGTTTGCTTCCTGAGAGCCGGGGCGCCCGCCCAGCGACCTGGCGGATGGGCCGCGCCCTGGAGTATTCTGGCCGCGATTCGGAGGAGAGCAAGTGTCGGAACGTTGGGGAGTAAACTGCGCCACATGTGGAGAATTCATCGACCTGTACGAACAAGACAGCGGCGATTTTGTGACCACCTACCTGCCAGAAGAGAACAATAAGCCTATACCCTGCAAGTGCGGCTCATCTCATCTATACAGTTCAAAGGATGTGGTGGATGAAAATGGGGTTCTCTTGAATCCTTGGCCTGAATCGGAGTGAGACCCGCAACACGTTCTCGCGCGGGACAACAATTCGGAACTAGCAGTGAAGGCTCAGTTCCCGGGGAAATTGCTCCTCCGAACGCTCAACGAGTATACTCTCGACCATCTTTCGATGGAGTGCGGTGCTATGCGCCCAAGGCGTTTTGTGTTCTGTTCTGGACTGGCAGTTGTGGCTTTTTCCACGCTGACTGCTGTTGCTCAGTCGCACACGGCGGCGAAACCCGTTCACTCAGCACCCACAATGACGCCAGACGCGATGTTCAAGAAGGTCTCACCATCGGTGTTTATCGTTGAGGCCGTGGATTCCCATGGGGACGTGCTCTTCCAGCAATGCGGTGTTGCTATTTCCCCTCATGTCATCGCCAGCACAAAAACTATCCTCGGAACCTTCGCCAATCTAAGCACGGACAATCACAAGGCAGTTGCTCGGTATAGACTTCGACAGGGCTATCGAACTTGGAGCGTGGAGAAAGTTTTCGTAGATTCTCAGCGAGACGTAAGCACTTTTGAGAGTGCTGACGTGGATGCTCAGCCACCCCAAACTGCCAAATTTGACGCAATCACCGTGGGTGAGCGAATATACGCGGTCAGCTTTCCTAAAGGACAAGAGGAAACACTGACTGAGGGCATGGTGTCTGGCTTGGACTCGGCTGATGGCGCGATGCCGATTCACACCACCATCTCCCTCGCTGCTGAGTCAGCAGGTGGGGGGTTGTTCGATGCGAATGGAAAGCTGGTTGGCTTAGTTGCTTTCTCCCTTCAGGCGTCTCTCAATTCCGGTGTCCCCACAGAATGGTTGCAGCGCCCTCGCATTTTGTATTCTGGCGTTCAGACTCCAGATAGGCATAGTGACACGAGCAATGAGCTAATGATTCATGCTGCGGTCGTGTCGAGCAATATTGTAAAGTTCGCGGAAGTTGCAATGGAGCATCAGGGCAAAACCTATACAGAGAATGACGAGAATGAGGCTGTAAATGCAGCGCTACGTAATGCAATGTTTGTTGGGCTAGTCGACAAAGATGCTCCTGAAAACTTCAATAATTGGCCGGTCTGGCGTCAAGCCGTCGGGAATATGGAACTGCTTCGCACGGAGATTGGCTCGGCTTCTGAGAGTGGAGCGATGGACGGTTCTGAATCTAGCATTCAAGAAGTATCAGGCAGGAACCTGCGAAGCTTCGTGGACGCGGGGAGGAAATTGTGGTCTGAGGTTCTGGATGTATATTGCGGGGAAGCGCCGAGCGGACCGTACACCGATTTGGATGGAAAAGATCGTGCGTGTGCACCAGCGCATTGATGAAGGATGACTCTGGAGAGGCATTTCCGCACGCCGCCTTTCGTTATTGAAGCAACCGTCGATGCTTCTTCAAGAACTGAAAGGTCGCGTTGTCAATCCCGTAGTAGTAACAATTGCTTTGAGCGGCAGCTGCATCGAGTCCGGCGACCAGTCCAGGTGAAAATCGTACTTTCCCGTCAGTCCCGTCCCATCAACAACAGGTCTCCCCGTCTGGCCTTCGGAAAGGAACTTCGCCAGGGTGGCCATATCCACTCCGGTAGCGTCGAGCTGTCCGTTGCCCGCCTTCGCGTTGGGTTGCGGATCGCCCGTACTTCTCGACATTGTGCCTTTGACAAACCCAAACGTTTCCAGAGGGATATTGCGAGAAGGGGTGATAGATACGTTGGCTAACCTACGCCATTTATTTGGTGTAGTGGGCTACGACCAAATCCAGTATTTTATTGAGACCCATTAGCCCGAGCGCCCCGATGATGGATAGGATCACTCCGAAAGCCCATGCAATTTTCTTTGCCCCGCTTACGTCAAGATGAACCTGATCCAGCTTGCTTTCGACTTTCTCCATCCGGTTCTCGATATGCTCCAAGCCTACTTCTAGCTTGCCGATCTGCTTGTTCACATCGAAGGCAAATTGGGTGTGGAAGTTGTGCTCTTGTGTCCCTGGTTGGACGAGCGGGTTGCCTTGCGCGGGGGCCGGAGTCGATTGCGTCGAAGTCTGTTCCGACCCGGGATTAGACGTTGCTCTGGCGCTCAACTGGAGCCTCAACTTTCGGAACCGTAAGGGGCACATCCATTTTTGCCGTGATCCACTCCCAGATTTCCTTGTTCGCTCTTCCGAAGTAGTTCTCTACGCGCACAAGTATGCCTCCCGACACGCTCCCGTCAGTGATTCCTAATGCATCTGAAAGTTCGCGAGTGGTCACGGTGTTGGGGGCTATCAGAAGCCAGCTGGATTCTGTGACCTTGAAATTGAGCAATGGAAGCGGTGTTCCCCCGGCTTGGAGTTTTTGCTCCATGGCCTTTGGGCTTGAGGCAGCAAACAGGGCGAAGAGTGTATTAGGCGAGGCCATGAGAACGATTCTACCTACCGTACACCAACTAGATGCAAATATGGAGTCCTACGCTCAGGGAATGAATGGTCACCTTTGTACCATCTCGGAGTTCGCCGTGGCAACGAGTATTATTTTAGGACTTTTTCTGTACTTTAGACTTTCGCTGGATTTTCTCCGGCGGTTTCACCTTGAGCACGTCCTTCATCACTTCCTCGAACGGCAACGGGATTCTGCATCATCGTCTTGACTCCCCGTCTCAGATCTGACCCGGTAACCAGAGAATTGGCCCCGCGATTCCGCTCCCAGCCCTTCAGTCCCATCTTCTTATTCCCTCGGTGCCTTAGCCCCTGCCCTTACGTCCCTGCCTGTTTGACGCATCGATGGGAAATTCTCTGGTTTTACGCGCTCTTATTTGGTCAATTTCACGGTTTTACTCACCAATTAAATGGCCAATTTCAAGGTATTCCCTTCGAAAAATCGCAACCTAACGAGCGAACATTTGCGGGGTGCGCAGCACCAGTTGGGCCAACATTTCACGGGCCCAATGCACCATCCAAACCAACATTTCGTCTGATTCTGCACCACTTAAGCGAACACCCCACCCCAAACACAAGAATGCAGGTTTTCGACACGCCGTCCGCTCGGTTAAGCGCAGCGTCGCCCTCGTTCAGGACGGCATCCAGTTTTGGTGGAGGGTGAGAACTGACAACTGCCTCTCAGTCCCTTAGTCCCGAGTCCCTCAGTCCCTGCTCTTTTATCCCCGCACGGACACGCCGGAGAACGACAGTATGGCCAATCCGCGCACCGGCTGGCCGAAGAACCGGGCCGGCGCAAAGCGGCTAAACAGCAGCAGGTTCTCGACTTGAGAGCGCGTGGTGGCGTCCGTCGGACCCGAGACAATGCGGTAGTCGTACACCTCGCCCGCAGGATTGATGCAGACCTCAACCACCACCGGGCCGTCGATGGCGCCGGTTTCGTCGCTGCCGGGCGCATTGGAAAAATAGAGCAAACGCGGCGCGGTGGCATTGCCCAACGGCTCGTCGGGAGTAGCCTGCGCCATCTCCGGCTTGGCCAGCACGGAAACCAGAAAAACGATAGTGCCCAACAGCAGCACGGCACTGGCAAAGCCCGCGCCGGCCTGCAGCAGAAACGGCCCCACGCTGTTTCTCCACACCAGATCCCACATGGTAAAGATGCTGCGGTGACTGCGCGCGCGCTCCTGGCTAACCGCGACGCGAATGCGCAGCGGCAGGTCCGCCGGCTCTTCCACCGGGCCCAGCCCGGCCAATGCGGTTCCGAGATCGCGCAGCGACTTCCACTCCTGCGCGCACTCCTGGCATACCTCGAGGTGTGCGTCCATCTCCTGCATTTCCCGTCCCGTCAACCGGCCGTCGAGATAATCCGTCAACCCTGCCTGCACTTGATTGCAGCCGTTCATCGCGCCTCCTCTCTCAGGGACAGTTCCATCCCTGACAGCGCTTTCGTCCGCGAGCCCGGTTTGGGCGCGGCAAGCAGCACCTTCAAAAAGGCGCGCCCTCGTACCAGCCGCGACTTCACCGTTCCCAGATTGACCCCCTGCATTGCCGCTACTTCCTCGTAAGAAAATCCCTCAATGTCGCGCAAGATAAGCGCCACGCGAAACGGCTCCGGCACCTGCCGCAACGCCCGCTCCACGTATGCCCGGTTCTCCTCGTGCAGAGCCGCATCGTACGGCGACTCGGCCGGGTCGACCAGCGTGTCCTTCAGCAGCACCGGCCTTCCATTGTCCCCTTCCCCCATCTCCTGCTCGATGGGGATCTCGTGCTGCTGATGCCGCGTCCACCAGCGCCGCTGATTCGATGCTTCGCGCAAAGCGATGCGGTAGATCCAGGTACGCAACGAAGACTCGCCATGAAAACCGTGGATGCCGCGAAAGACCTTGACGAAAACTTCCTGAGTCAGGTCAGCCGCATCCGCTTGGTTACGAACAGTACGCGCGAGCAGGGAAAAAATTGGTTGATGGTAGTGTGCGATCAGCCAAGCAAACGCCTCCTCCGAACCCGATCGCAACTCTGCTACGAGAGCCGCTTCTTCGGGTTGGAGCGCGAGTGCGCCGGCAACGTTGCCCATGGTGAGGTCCGCCTGCAAGTCAGTTTCCTCCCACGTTATCGCACTTCATCCACCGCTTGCACCCACCGCCGTCACACCTGATGACCGGCGAGACGCGGGCGAGGCGATGGCAGTTTTGAACCGCTTCCAGAGTTGTTTGGCGCCAAAAGCATGTTGCTGACCCCGATGCGAGGGCGTTGGCGTTCCGCCAGACGGACCACGCACCTGTTTAGTTAGACACCGGCGGGCCCGAAAGTGTTCCCAGTCGCGAGGAGCGCGGTTTTTAGCCTGATGAAATGCCTGTTGATGACTTGAAGCTGAAAACAGAGGGCTTAGGGGGTACTCGGCATATTAGGATGAAATCCGGAGGCGCCGTTGCCATGTTTACCGCCCAGCCCATCGGATTCATTCATAGCCCTTACCACGAAACCTCCGCCATTCCCAAAGGTCTGAGCGCCCGGCACGATGCAGAGGGCATGATCGAGTTGCTGCGCGAGTACGAGCCGGGACTGGCCGACATTGAGGGCTTTTCGCACCTCTATGTGCTCTGGGAGTTCGATCGCGCCGACGGGTTCGATTTGATTGCGCATCCACCCACCGACGAGCGCCGGCCCCATGGGGTTTTCGCCACGCGGTCGCCGCGGCGGCCGAACCCGATCGGGTTGACGGTGGTCGAGTTGCTGGGGCGCGAAGGCACCTCCTTGCGCGTTCGTGGAGTAGACATGCTGGACGGCACGCCGGTCTTGGACATCAAGCCGTATCTCTCCAGCGTTCCGGCGGAGAAGTTGCGGCGGGGATGGCTGGGAGACAGGGAACAAGGGAACGAGAAAACCTGCCCGGCCGAGTCTCATAAGTAAGAATTGCGATCAAAGGCGCAAACGTCAGGACGAAGAACTGCGCCGTTCCTGCTGCGATTCGGCTTTTTCTTTCCGCAACTCCTGTCTTCCTGCTCCCTCGCTCCCTTGTTCCCTCGTTCCCTCGTTCCCTTGTTCCCTGTCTTTACGGGATTCCCAGCAATTTGTGCGTCTGTTGGCTCAGGCGCCAGCGCGGGTGATCGAGGCAATACCGGAGCGCGGCTTGCGTGTTTGCCTCGCGGAAGGGGCCGTCCATGGGCTGTAGGAAGAAATGGCGGAAGGAGAGCGCCTCGAACTCGGCCGGTTCGGCGCCGGGTTGCGGATAAACCAATTTCAGCTCGTCGCCGGTGCGTTGCATGAGCGTGGCGCCGGCCTTGGGGCTGACGCAGATCCAGTCGAGGCCCCGGGGAGCCGCGACGGTTCCATTGGTTTCGACGGCAATCTCAAAATCGTGCGCGTGCAGCGCATCGATCAGCGGCTCGTCTATCTGTAGCAACGGCTCGCCGCCGGTGCAGACGACGAATCGCGTGCCTTCGGCGTCGACTGGCCACGCTTCCATCACAGCCGCAGCCAGATCGGCAGCCAGCGTAAACTTTCCGCCGCCGGGGCCGTTGGTGCCGGCAAAATCTGTGTCGCAGAACTGGCAGATTGCCGAAGCGCGGTCGGCTTCGCGGCCCGACCATAGATTGCAGCCCGCAAAGCGGCAGAAGACCGCGGCGCGTCCCGTTTGCGCGCCCTCGCCCTGCAAGGTGTAGAAGATTTCTTTGACCGAGTACATAAAACCAGCTTCTAGCCTCTAGCTACTAGCTTCTAGCTCTTTCTTGCGGAGCGCAACATCGCTTTCGGCTCTAGCGGGAGAAGCTTGTGGCTAGAAGCTAGAGGCTAGTAGCTGCTCTTCGCAGCGGATCTTCGATTCCGTTTTCGCGGAAGCCCTTCTGGCGCAGCAAACAAGAATCGCATTGGCCGCAGGTCGCGCCTGTAGGTCCCGGATCGTAGCAACTGCTGGTGAGTGCGTAGTCCACGCCAAGTTCCATTCCCGTGGCGATGATCTGCGCTTTGGTCATCGCGATGAGCGGCGTGTGAATGCGGAGATGCTGACGGCCTTCGACACCTGCTTTGGTGGCGAGGTTTGCCATCTTCTCGAAGGCCGCGATGAATTCCGGCCGGCAGTCGGGATAGCCGGAGTAGTCGAGCGCGTTGACGCCTAGGAAAATGTCGCTTGCGCCCAGCACCTCAGCCCAGGCCAGCGCAAACGAAAGAAAGATGGTGTTGCGCGCGGGCACATAGGTGATGGGAATGCCGTGGGACATTTCTTCGGCATCGCGACCCTTGGGCACATCGAGGTCGGCGGTGAGCGCAGAGCCGCCGAAGGCCCGGAGATCGATGGTGGTCACGCGATGCTGGGCCACGCCGATGGAAGCGGCCACGCGCTTGGCGGCTTCGAGTTCCCAGGCGTGGCGCTGGCCGTAGGAAAACGAGAGCGCGTAGGGCTCGTAGCCCTCCGCTTTCGCAATGGCGAGCACGGTGGCCGAGTCGAGGCCGCCGCTGAGAAGAATTACGGCTTTTTTCGTTTGATCGTTCATTCGCTCGCTCGATGCGCCGCTGGAGGCGGCGGTTCATAGGCCAAATAGTCGTCTTTGGCGCAAGGCCCCAATTCTTACGCCCCCAATGGAGGCTGGCCTTTGGGAATCTCTTGTTTCCCCAGGCATGCGCCTGGGGCTACAGTCTTGCGCCCGCTTCGCGGGCTCTCCGCTAACTCGGCTCTGACCGCTAACCCCGCGTCTACTTCAGATCGGCTCCGCCGCGGCCAATGTCCATGGACGGCGGAATCGGGTTGTCCTCGTCGATGTAGGCTTCGATGCAGTGGTCGAGCGTACCCTTGGCTTCGAGGATAAATTCGACCGCGTCGCGCGCCGCGCCGTAGCCGCCGGAGTTGGGCGTGATGTAGTGCGCCTCGGCCTTCACGCGCTCGCGCGCGTTGGCCACGGCAACCGCGAAGCCCACCTCGCGCATGGCGGGCAGGTCGATGACGTCGTCACCGACGTAGCAAATCTCGTCGAGTGTGACGCCCTCTTTCGTGACGATTTCGCGGATGGCCTGCATCTTGAAGGCGCATCCCTGGTAGACATATTCGAGCTTGAGGTCGCGGGCGCGGGTGGCCACGGTTTCGCTGATGCGCTTGGTGATGACGCCGCACTTCATGCCGCCGATGCGGGCCAGTGAGATGGCCGTGCCGTCGTGGGCGCTGTAGCCCTTGGCCTCGGTCATGGTGGTGGAGTTTACGCCGAAGCCGATCGTCTCCTTCCCACTAATCTCGTCCAAAAGGCTGCTGCGCGCAGCGGCGGGAACGAGCCAGATGGTGCCGTCGGTCCAAACGCCGTCGACGTCGAACAGAATGATTTTGATCTTGCGGGCGCGGTCTTGTGCGGTGAGTGCCATGAATCAATTTTACCGGCTGCGTTCGGCGGCCGATCCACCGCCGCGGGTGCATTACTGGACAATAGAGAGATGGATCAGGAGCCGCTCTCCACAGTGCCCCGGAAACTCGAGCCCGAAGACTACTATTTCGAGGGGCCGCTGATGGTGTTTACCGCTGCGTACCACCTGAAGCGCGGGAGTTGTTGCGGCTCGGGCTGCCGGCACTGCCCGTATCGCAACGGGCCTGCGCCGGACGAGAAGCCGCAGCAGCGGGAATAACGCCACAGAATTCGATCACTCGGAGCCGCCGGTTGCCGGAACCTGCGTGGGCGCCGGCGAAGTGACAGCCGGAGCGACCGGTGCAGCGGTCGGCGACGCCGACGGCTCGCGCACCAGCACGGCAAAGCGCGGAAACGCGAAACTGCCGGCGGCATCGTCGATCACATTCAATTGGCAAAGATAGGTGCCTGGCTTGAGCCCGCTGAGCGGGACATCGAGTTCGAAACTAACCGCGTCGCGGCCTTCGACGTTGATGGCTCGGGCCTGCACGATCGGCGTTTCGTAGACCTTGGTCGATCCCTGAATCAGTTCGAGGCTGCTCAATAAATTGATGCCTGGCTTCGATCCCTTGGGATCGTCCGCGGCGGCTTTGGTGCGCGTGGGATCGTAGACTTCGTAGAGCAGGTAGAGGTGCTGGTCCTGGCGGAAGACGTGGCTGATGTTGGGCACGTACTCCTGGCCGTTGCGCACCAGCGGGTCGATTTCCTTGCCGGGCTTCTTACTGGGCTCACGTTGCGAGGCCAGCAAAATAGAACTCATCTTCAGCGGGGCCTTTTTGAGATCGGGCAGCGTGACCTCGGCGATGAACGAACCCATGCGGCCGGTTTGGTTTTCGCGCACTACGAACTTGATCTGATATTTTCCGGGCGGCAGATTGAAGCTGGTGGTGTACTGGATATTCTTCTGCCGCGCCTGCTGCGAGGCGTCGAGATTGAGCTTGACAGTGTCGCGCACGCGGCCCACGGGGCGCTTGGAGTCGTCGATGACGGCGCCGATGATGTCGAGCGTGGCCTTGTCCTTGTCGCCGCCGTTGACGAATGGGATTTGCGAACCGGGCACGACCACGGAAACCGGCATGTAGTAGCGATTGGCGTCGAGGCGGAAGTACATGGCATCCATGTAGACCGCGATGTCGGTGGCGGGCAGGTCGCTCGAGAGCTGATCCTGCAATTCCTGCTCGCGATCTTGCTTGCCAGAGTGTTTGAAGTCGGCGGGCGCCCAGTAGCCGGGGCGGTATTCGAGCTTGATTCCGGGCCTCGTGATCTTGACGGTGAGCTTGCGATACTTGCCGTCGCGCGCCGGGTCAGACGAGTGGAAGCCGATGGCGTAGTAGGCCGAAGTGTCCTTCTGCACCTGCGCGAATGCGGGCGCAAAGTCGTTGGAATCGAGGAAGGCCTTGCCGCCGGTGTCGGATGAGAGCGAGGCCATCACTTCCTGGGAGTCGAAGTTCGCGTTCATGCTGTTCATAAGCGATCCGCCGTTGAAGGCGCCCTGCCCGCGCAAACTTCCGGTCGACGCGTCGCCCATAGGGCTAACGGCCTGAAGGCCGCGCGTGTCGACACTGTAAATCGAAATGTCGGCGCGCACCGCGGCGTTGATGGCCGAGCGAATCGAAGCCTGGTTCTCAATGCCGTCGCGCGAGATGCCGCCGGAAAAGTAGAGCAGCGACTTTTTCTCGTTGATTTTGGCCAGCGACTGCGAGATGGCGCGCAGGGCGAAGAGTTCGCGATCGGTGTTGAGATCGTTGTACTCGCTTTCGTCGGGCGTGTAGGCGGTAGTGTCTTCCACCTGATTGGTGTTGGTGTTTGCGCCCTCGGCAAAGCCCTGGCCCTGGGTACCGTTGTATGCGCCCACCTCGCGGATGAGCGCGTCCTTGTTGGCGGTAAAATCCTGATCCACACTGAGCGTGTCGCCGAGAGAAACCAGCGCGATGAGGTCGGCGGGCTGCATCTTGGTTTTGAGAAAGGTCTGCGCCGCTTCGACGCTGCGCTCGAGATCTTCAGGCTGCATCGAGGTGAGATCAAAAAACATGACGATGAGCCGGTGGTTGCGCAGTTCTTCAGGCTTGGCCACGACGACAGCTTTGCTGCCGGTGGGACCGGCGGCGAGGCCGCTCACGGTGGCCTCCTTGATCGGCGTCGCCATGTCGACGCTTTCGAAATCGAAGGTGGAGATCTGCTGCTCCCTGCCGTTCTCGTAGATTTTGAAGTCGCTTTGTTTCAGGTCCTTCACGAGCTCGCCGGTTTTAGCGTCGCGCGCCACCACGTTGGTGAGGACAAGCTCGGCGTTGGCTTTGAGTATGAATCCGCCCTGCTGCGTGCTGGAGACCTGGCCCGTTGATTGCGCGGGGATGGGCGGCGCAGCGGGGGCGAGCACGGCCAACAGCGCGAATCCGGCGGCGATTCTTTGCGTCAATTTTTGCGTCGAGCCCGTCATGCAGTCCCTCGGGGGCTAAAGCCCCCCGCTCGTTTTGCGGCGTTTGCGGCACGACTAAAGTCGTGCCCTGATACAAGGCAGTTCGCCGAATGATTCTTTGAGCGATCTCTAAAGTCGTACCCTCTCAAAACACGCCCTATGCCACTTGTTCTGACTCCGCTTGCTCCGCTAACCGCGCTAACTCCGCTGCCTTTCAAAACCTGAAGTTGGCCCG
>Ga0302200_10001806_pt1 | contig 19503 bp, 14 predicted proteins | sample II_Bog_N3_1_FD_194585 | JGI IMG/M metagenome (GOLD analysis project Ga0302200, IMG submission 194585) | Peat permafrost microbial communities from Stordalen Mire near Abisko, Sweden - II_Bog_N3_1 | ecosystem: Environmental > Terrestrial > Soil > Wetlands > Peat | place: Sweden: Abisko... | reverse complement strand
TAAGTCAAACAGTTTGCTTTAATTGGGCAAATTGTAAGCCGGTGACGCAGTAGGGCCATTGGTGCCATTCTGCAATGCTGTTTGCAAAGCGGAAACCGATACTTGTTGCGCGCTGCCATCTGCCAGCCCTAGGTCTCCGTTTTTTTGATGCAAGTCGGGAGCAGTCCAACCAGTTGTATTCCAAGGCAAATACTCGCTGGTTGAAGTCGCGCTGTTAACTTTAATTGTAGCAGCCGGGTTTCCAGCCGTGGTGCCGGTGCCGACGTTGCGATCGCCGGTGAGAATCATTTGAGGATAAGCGTCAGCGGCGTCGCCATTGACAAAGTAGCTTAGATTGCCTGTGCCCGCAACGAAATTGTTGGAAGCATTGCGACCGGAGTCCGATGGGCAATACAAAACTTTGGCCGTGGACAATTGATTCGACATGCAGTTAAAGGCGTTGGTCATGGATGAAGTGCTGAGAGCCGTTGCTTGGTTTGCACTGCACACATCTTCCTTGGCACCACCACCAGTGGAGCTAACAGCCATGGGATACTGATCGTTGTTGTCACCTTCCCAAGTCTTGAAGGAAAGACCAATCTGGTGAATGTTGTTGACGCAACTGATGCGCTGGGCTTTGCGTTTGGCGGCAGCGAGCGCCGGCAGGAGCATGGCCGCGAGAATGGCGATGATTGCGATGACGACGAGCAGCTCGATGAGCGTGAACGCCACTTTATGTTTGTTCATGTTTTTCATACGTTGACAGTTTTTCGGTTTATGTTTTTTCGTCCGGGGACAGTGGACGAACTCTACCTAAATTTCGCACACTGTCAATTGGATTTCTGAAATATCTTTAGCACTACCAATGCCAAACGCATTTTCGGGTTAATTCCAACAAAATCACGACATGGTTATTGGCGCAAGACCAAAATGCGTAAAAATTCCACGCGCCATGCGTGAATTTCACGCATCTCTCGAAAGGTTGTTCACAACAGACGACATCTATTTGCGCCATCGTGATTGATTTTTCCACACATATCACGAATACTGCACGACCCAATGGCCGAGCCAAAACAAAATCCGCTCATGGAAAAAATCGTGTCGCTGTGCAAGCGGCGCGGCTTCGTGTTTCAATCGTCCGAGATTTACGGCGGCATCAACGGTTTCTGGGATTACGGCCCGCTCGGCGCGGAACTCAAGCGCAACGTCAAGGAGCTGTGGTGGAACACCATGACCCGCTCGCGCGACGACGTCGCCGGCCTCGAAGCCACGATCATCATGGCGCCGGAAATCTGGAAGGCCAGCGGGCACGTCGCGACGTTCAGCGATCCGATGATTGACTGCAAAACTTGCAAAGGCCGTTTTCGCGCGGATCAGATTTCGGAAATTCCCTGCCCGCAAAAACCGAGCAAGTGTGTCGGCGAATGTCACGGCGAAAAGACCGAGGCGCGGGCGTTCAACCTGATGTTTCAAACCTACGTCGGGCCGGTGCAGGACGATTCGGCCATCGCGTATCTGCGCCCGGAAACCGCGCAGGCGATTTTCGCGCAGTTCAAAAATGTTTTGGAAACGTCGCGCCAGAAAGTGCCGTTCGGCATCGCGCAGGTCGGCAAGGCGTTTCGCAACGAAGTCACGCCGCGCAACTTCACCTTCCGGTCGCGCGAGTTTGAGCAGATGGAGCTGGAATTTTTCATCAAGCCAGATGAAGTCATCGAGGCAATTTACGGCACTGTTGCCGTCCGAACTCCCAACTCCCAACTCCTATCTCCTCAACCTAACTGGGGCTGGCAGGCGTGGCATCATTACTGGGTCGAGGAACGTGTGCGCTTCTACGAAGGCATCGGGCTGTCGCGCGAGACGCTGGGTTTTCATCATCAGACGCCGGCGGAATTGGCGCATTATGCGCGGGCCTGCACGGATATTTTGTTCAAATTCCCGTTCAGCAAAAAGGACGCGGACGGCAACGTGACCGGCGACGAGCTGGAAGGCATCGCCGCGCGAAGCGATTTTGATTTGAGCCAGCATCAAAGATTTTCCGGCAAGCCGATGGGCGTGTTCGACGAGGAACTACGCGCCGCGTGGGCCAAGCTGCCGAAGGAAAAACAGGATGATTTGTGGAAGCGGTATTACGACCACCGGAAAAATTATCTGACGAAATCCGCCAAACCGGACGAAACGCCGGAGCAAATTTCGCTGCAGGCGACGGAAGACGCGAACGGCCTGGCCAAGGGCCAATACATTCCGCATGTCATCGAGCCGAGCGCCGGCGTGGATCGCCTGATCCTGGCGCTCATCGCCAACGCGTATTCCGAAGTCACCAAGACCGATGACAAGGGCAAAAGCGAAACGACGGTGGTGATGAAATTTCATCCGCGCGTTGCACCGATCAAGGTCGGCGTTTTTCCGCTGCTCAAAAACAAACCGGAACTGGTGGCCAAGGCGCAAGCGGTTTATGAGCTGCTGCGCCCGCACCTGAAGGCGGTTTATGACGACGGCGGCAGCATCGGCAAACGCTACGCGCGCCAGGACGAGGCCGGCACGCCGTTTTGCGTGACGATTGATTTCGACACGCTCGGCGAAAAACCGGAGTTGCTCGACACGGTGACGATCCGCCATCGTGACGACGGAAAGCAAGAACGGTTAAATATTTCTGAACTTTTGGATTTTTTGCTGTCTAAAATCCGTGGATGAGCGAAGAGCAAGAAAATCTGGCACTGTTGGTTCCTGCAACCAAGCCGAAGCCCGCACCGACGCTGTATTTCATCGTCGCAATCAAGCTGTTCAAGGGCATCGTGCTACTGCTGGCGGCGGCCGGCATTTTTTCGCTTGCAGGAAAGGATTTGTCGGATGAATTCGACCAGTTCATCCGCTGGATTCATCTCGATCCTGAACATCGTTTTTTCCAGAACATCGGCGACTGGCTGGACACCATCACCGCTGCAAATGTCCGTGCCGTCGCGCTGGGCACTTTGCTTTACGGATTATTCCTCCTCGTGGGCGGTACAGGGCTGGCGTTCCGGGCGAAATGGGCCATCTGGCTGGCCATCGGTGAATCGGCGTTTTTCATCCCGATAGAAATTTTTGAACTGGTCCGCCGACGCCTGCCCAACATGCCCGACCAGCCGCGGCCGGAACTGTTTCATCATCCGAAAATCGGCCTGCTAATCGTGCTGGCGTTGAACATATTGATCGTCTGGTATCTGCTCGCAAACAGGAAACGGCTGTTCCGACACCACGGCTGATTTTCACACGTGACCGCATATCCGGCTTGTGGCATCGTCACGCCGACAATTTATGAACGACGCACTCCCGTTTGAAATTTCAGAATTCGAGCAACTCCTGCGCAAACCTAATGGTGACCCGACAGGTCTGGCAGGTTTTTTCAACAGCGGCGAAGTCTGGGTGGCTCGAGTGCCGGCCCGGCTGGACGTGATGGGCGGCATCGCCGATTACTCCGGCGCTAATGTCTGCGAAGCGGTGCTGGGGCGCGGCATGTTGATGGCTTTGCAGGCGCGCACGGATCGCACGCTGCGCATCCGCTCGGCGCAGGTCGGCCCGCGCAGCTTGCCGGTCGAGACGCGCATCCCTCTGGATTATTTCACATCCGGCGACGCCGTGGGCAATTACACGCAGGTCCGCGAGCTGTGCCACGCCAATCCAATCGCTTCCTGGGCGGCCTACATCGGCGGCAGCATTTTCACTTTGCTGAAAGAAGAATCGGTCAAGCTGCCCTACGGTTTTAGCTTTTTGTTGTTGAGCGCGGTGCCGATGAACGTCGGCATCGGCAGTTCCGCCGCGGTGGAAATCGGCACGTTATCCTGCCTCAATGCGTATTTAAATTTGCAGCTCGATGGGGCGCGCATCGCGCGGCTCGGCCAGATGGCGGAGAACCACGTCGTCGGCGCGCCGTGCGGCATCATGGACCAGATCGCCGTCGCGAGCGGACGCGAAGACAAGCTCACGCATATCCTCTGCCGGCCCGGCTCGATTGTCGGCGAAGTGGAAATCCCGCCCGGCACCGGCTTCGTCGGCATCAACTCGATGGTGCGCCACTCCGTCGCCGGCAACGCCTACGGCAACGTCCGCATCGGCGCGTTCATGGGCAAAAAAATCATCAACGAAATCCGCGCCAAAACCAGCCGCGCCGCGCTGAATTATCTGACCGAAATCTCCAGCGAGGAATTCAAGGCCGAATACGAAAAGGAAATTCCCGAAACCGTTCTTGGTTCCGATTTTCTCGCGAAATACAAAACGCACGACGATCCGGTGACGACGATTCAGCCGGACGCGACCTACCGCGTCGTCGGCCCGGCCCGCCATCCGGTCGGCGAAAATGAGCGCGTGCTGAAATTCATCGCCGCGCTCAAAGCCGCAAAATCCGGCGACGAATCTGCTCTCGCGACCGCCGGCGAACTCATGTATGGTGCGCACGAAAGCTACCGCGACAACTGCCGGCTCTCCGTGCCGGAAGTGAATTTCCTGGTTGAAGCCGTCCGCAAACGCGGGCCGGCAAGCGGACTTTACGGCGCAAAAATCACCGGCGGCGGCACCGGCGGCACCGTGGCCGTATTCGGCAAAATCGCCGCGCTCAAGGAACACATCCCGCAGATTGCCGTCGAATTTTCCCGACGCGCCGGCGGAATGCCGGACATTTTTGAAGGCACCTCACCGGGCGCAATTGAGTTCGGTGCCAAACGATATGCCTTCGGCGCGACCGGCTGGAAGCGGTTTGACGTTTAAAAATGAAACTCCGAAAGGCAGTCATTCCCATCGCCGGACTCGGCACACGCCATTTTCCGGCGTCGCACGCGGTGAAAAAGGAACTGTTTCCGGTGGTCGGCCAGGACGGCATAGCCCGCGCGCTGTTTCATTATCATCTGTTCGAACTCGCCGCAGCCGGCATCGAAGAGATTTGCATCATCGTCCAGCCCGGCGAGGATGAAATGGTGCGCAGTTATCTGCGCGGTCCAGACAGCAATTATCTCAAGCGGCTGGAAAAATATCCCGCACTTCTTCGCGAGGCGGAACAGATGCGTGATTTTGAGAAGCGCGTCAGATTTTCCGTTCAACACGAGCAGGAAGGTTACGGCCATGCGGTTTTCCAGACGAAAAGTTTTGCTTCCGGCGAGATGGTGCTGCTGTCACTAGGCGATCATTTGTTTCGCGGTAAACCGGTTTCACCTTATCTCGAACTTGCTGAAATGGCTGCCTCCTCCAACGGCAAGAGTGTTTCCGCCGTGAACCGCATTTCCGCCGGAGAATTAAAGGGCTACGGCACGATTGCCGGCAGACGCCGCCGGGACAATCCCCGGTTGATTGATGTTTCGCTCATCGTCGAAAAACCCACCGTGGCCGTCGCGAAGGAAAAACTGCACGTTGACGGCTTGCCAGAATCAACTTGGCTAGGCTGGTTTGGGATGCACCTGCTCGCGCCTTCGATTTACGAAGTCCTCGGCGAAATGATCCGGGACAACATCCGAGACAACGGCGAATTCCAGCTGACGCGTGCCCAGGAAATCCAGCGCCAGCGCGAAGGTTATCTCGCGCTGGAGATGACCGGCGCGGAGCGGTTTGATTTCGGCGTGCCGGATGATTTTGTCCGGAGCATCCAGTCGTTCCGGGGAGGAATCTGATTTTGCAGTGAATAATTTACTTGCATTGGACGGCGTTAGCGCTTAATTAATCAGTAGTCTGACGATTTTTTTGATGCCAAAATTTACAGTTATGCCACAACCGACGAGCACCGTGCCGGTGCTGCCAGCACCTTGAGCCGCCCTTTTTCCCCACGCAATTCTTCTCCCGCCTCGTTCGTCCGGGTCAACGGCAAAATCCGCGCCCGCGAAGTCCGGGTCATCGCAGTGGACGGCAAGCAGCTCGGCGTCATCCAGCTCACCGACGCGCTGAACCTCGCGCGCCAGCACGGCGTTGACCTCGTCGAAATCGCCGCCACAGCCGTGCCGCCCGTCTGCCGCCTGGTGGATTTCGGAAAATACCGTTACGAGATCGCCAAGAAGGAAAAGGAAACCAAGAAACACAACCACGCTTCCATCGTCAAGGAAGTGCAGTTGAGCCCGCGCATTGATCCGCACGACCTCGGCATCAAGCTGACGCACGCAATTGATTTTTTGTGCGAAGACATGAAGGTGAAGATCGCCCTGAAATTTCGCGGCCGCGAAATGGCGCACACCGAGGTCGGCTTCGCCGTCATAAACAAATTTCTTGCCGATATAGCAGCCTACGGCCATCCCGATTTTGCGCCGAAACTCATTGGTCGGGGCATCAACGTAATGATCAGCCCGCTGCCGCGGAACAAACGCGGCAAAAATCCAAACCTGAAGGACGCTCGCCAAGTGCCTGCTGTTGAAAAGAGCAATCACGAAGATTCTGCAACCGTGCCGATAAAAAAGCCGAAGTCGGATAATTCCGTCGCTGCCAAACAATCTCCGGCGGCGTTTGGGAACAATGCCTTCGCCAAACTTGACGTCATCGCGCGACAGGATTCACCGCCGACTTCGTAAGGTTTGTTGCAGCACGAACCAGTTCTGGAAACCGGCACTCCTCGCATGCCGCGTTCGAGTTCCCGCAAAAATCGCGGACTATTTGAATCAACCCCTGCTGCGCCGCCGCTGTTTTCAAAATTCGCGCGTTTGAAGTTCCGAGCAGACGCTGCCTCGCCAGCTTTAAAATGGAATTGTCCTCCGCTGCGGGCCACGCAAAAAATCGCCTCACAACTTCGCGCCGGATTTTTTCATTACCCCCTTCATTCGCACGAATCCACAGCCAAGGCAAAATCACATTGACCGCCAAATCTGTCACGCGCGCGGCTCCCAAAAGCGGCTGCGGTTTTTTCATCCGCGCCGATTTGAACGTCCAGTGCCAAGACCAGAATTCATCGCGTTCAACTTGAAAAATCTCCAACAACGAATTCAAGAGTTTTTTGTCCAGAATTTCCGCCGCGGTCCAGCTTTCAATTTTTGAAAGGAACTTCCCATTGGCAAGCCAGTGCGATGCCAGAGCAAGCCGTCGTTGCGGATGATTCGCCGGACGCAGGCCGTGGAATTTCCAGGCTGCGCGCGGTAAAATGAAGTTTTCAAACCCGTCGCTTTCGCGCCACCACAAATCCCAGACATGGCGCAAATAAGTGTCCGAGCTTTTTTGCGATCGGGTCAATTCCTCCGGCAGCAGACCTCCGGTGCCGAGCAGCAGCGCCTGAATTTCAAAAGCTGAATCTGCGCCATGGAACCATCGCGGCTTGGCCTCGGCAAGATTTTGCATCGGCCAGACGTTGTGCTTGTAGCCAAGCGCGCGGAAAAGATTCTCCCAGAGCGCCTGCTCCCAGCCGGCGTCCCTTGCGCGCGATCGAATTTGGGCGGCCTTGTTTTCAAACCGAACTTGCGCGGCTTCACGAAAGAGTTCCGTCAACTGAATCTCGTCGAGTTCCCGCAGCGGTGCACAACATTTGCCCCGCAGGGCTTCCGGCAGCGTGCGCAGGGATTCATTTTCTAGCGACAGACTTAATTCGGCCAGCGGTGCATCGAGAACATTTTTCAATGACAAAACTGCGGGCGCATTTTCAACAGGCTTTGCTTCATCCCAAACGACATGAAGCAGGACGTTTTGGAAATTTTTATTCCGGTCATGTCCATGCGCCCGCCAGCCGCCCGGATGCAAATCAATTTCCACGTCTCCAGAGCGTGGAGCATCGCCGCCAATTTGCAAAAAAGCGTCGCAAAAATCCGGGCCTCCTTCGAGGCTGGCGAAGCCGGGATGAATGACGCGGATATTTTTCCCGTCAGAAGCTTTAAGCGTGTCGCGGCGAAGCCGTTGATGCAGCCAGATCGCCTGCAGCAGGCGTTCGGTCGGGAAATGCTCATCGCGTAAAAAAGTTGCTGCGACAATTTGCGAGCGCCAGCAGGCGTAAAAATTTTCCGAAAGGGAAGTCACGCGAACTGCTATTGCGTTTTTACGGGTGCAATGTCAATTATTTTCATTCTCGCCCTCGTCGTCATGCTCAAATAAAAAATCGGGATTAAGATCGGAATTATCTTTGAACGCAACGAACGGCTGTTTCGTCTGTTAAATGAAATGAGCGGTTGCCCGCATGGTGATTTTTCCGCTAAACTTTACAAGGTTTTGACGGTGGAAAAGCAATGATTCAAGTTTCCAATTTAACAAAGCGTTATGCGGGCCGCACGGCGGTCAGCGATATTTCGTTTCACGTCGCGCGCGGAGAGATTGTCGGGTTGCTCGGCCCAAATGGCGCCGGCAAAAGCACGACGATGCGGATTCTTTCAAGCTACCTGCCGGCGACGAGCGGCACGGTGCGCGTGGCGGGATTCGATGTTTTTTACGAGTCGGTCGAGGTCCGGCGGCGGATCGGCTTCATGCCTGAAAACAATCCGTTGTATCCCGAAATGCGCGTGCGCGAGTATCTGAAATTCCGCGCGCGATTGAAGGGTCTAGGCGGACGGCGTTCGCGCGAACGCGTGACGACGGTGATGGAGCAGTGCGGCCTGACGGACGTGAGCAGACGAATCATTGGACAGCTTTCAAAAGGTTACCGGCAGCGTGTCGGCCTAGCGGACGCGCTTGTCCACGAGCCGGAACTGATCATTTTGGACGAACCAACGATCGGCTTGGATCCCCATCAGATACGTTCGGTCAGACAATTGATCAAAAGCCTTGCTGGAAAACACACCGTTTTAATCTCGACGCACATTTTGCCGGAAGCTGAAATGATGTGCAGCCGTATGGTCATCATGTTTGGCGGAAAAATCCTAGCGGCGGACACGCCGGAAAATCTGCAAAAGCTGATGCAGGGCAGCAGCCAGATCGTCGCAGAAATCGCAGCTCGCGCGACAGAATTGAACGCGGCCTTTTCGCAATTGTCGGACGTCGAAAAATTCGATGTGTCAGCGAGCGAAGGGGAATTCCAGCGATGCGCGCTGACTCCACGAGACGGCTGCGATTTACGCCCGGCGGTTTTTGCACTGGCGCGCGAGCGCGGCTGGATATTGCGAGAATTGACGCGCAGCCGCCATTCGCTGGAGGACATTTATGTCCAAGTCACGAAGCCGGAGGAGGAAAACTAATGCAGATTTTTGGAACATTGCTGCGCCGGGAGCTGGCGGCGTTTTTTCTCTCCATCACGGGATATGTAATCATTGCGTCAGTGACGCTGCTGACCAGCTTGAGCTTTGTCGTGTTAATTGCAGGCGTCGGCACCAATTCGTTCACTGCACCTGTGACTGAAATGTTTTACAGCACGTTTTTTTTCTGGCTGATAGTCCTGCTGGTTGCGCCGGTGATTACCATGCGGCTGTTCGCGCTGGAAAAATCTGCCGGCACATTCGAGACATTAATGACGACGCAAGTGGGCGATTTACAAGTGGTCGCGGCCAAGTTCGCGGCGGCAATAATTTTCTACATGGTGGCGTGGCTGCCGATGCTGGTGTGCCTTTTAATTGTGAGGCATTTCACCAATCAATCGGGCGCACTGGATGCAGGCACGGTAGGCGGGATGTATGTTGGGATTTTTCTCACAGGCTGCCTGTTTTTGGCGCTGGGCTGCTTTGCATCGGCCATTTCGCGCAGCCAGATGGCGGCAGCGATGATTAGTTTCGTGCTGGGCGTGAGTTTTTTTTCACTGGGTTTCCTGGCGAAATCAATTCCTGTCACCGCCCAATGGCAGACACAAGCTCTGTCCTATTTCAGCTTGTTCGACCAGATGGATGATTTTGCGCGCGGCGTGGTGGACACGCGCACGGTAATTTTTTATGCGGGCGTCACTTTTTTCTTTTTGTTCCTTACCTTGAGAGTGGTGGAAAGCCGACGCTGGAAATAAACAAAATGGCCGACAAAATCCAACCCAGTTTCTCGCCGGGGCGCCGCTGGAAAATCGGCTTCGACGTTCTCGTGCGCACAGGGTTGGTGCTGGCGGTGGTCGTGATGGCGACTTACATTGGCGCCAAATTTTACGGTCGGTTTTATTTGAGTTCGCAGGCCCAGCAACTGTCCACACGCACCTTGAGCATGCTTCATTCGATCACAAACCGCGTAACAGTGACGGTTTATTATGACAAGGAGGATGACTGGTATCCAATGATCAAAGCATTGCTGGATGAATACCACTCGGCAAACCAGGATATCATCATCAATCCCGTGGATTATGTCCGTGATGCGGGAGAGGCGGAGAAGATCAAAGATCTATATAAGTTCAATTCACCAACGGAAAAAAACCTCGTGATTTTTGATGACAATGGTCGAGTCAAAATCGTTAGTGGCAACGAACTCTCTCAATCCGTTACAGAGCAGGTTCCCAGCGAGCATAAAGGAAAATTGGAGTTTGAAAAACGGCCGACGGCGTTCTTGGGTGAGATGGTGTTCACCTCAAGCCTTCTTGCGGTGGAAAACCCAAAGCCACTCAAGGCGTATTTTCTGCAAGGCGATGGGGAGCCGTCGTTGTCTGATACGGGCGACCAAGGCTATCTAAAATTTGGCGCAATCCTCAACGAAAATAATATCACGAACGTGCCGTTGGAATTGCTCGGCGAAAACCCCGTTCCGGACGATTGCAGCCTGCTCATCATCGCAGGGCCGCGCGGGACTTTTGCCCAAACAGAACTCCAGAAAATTGACCAATACCTCTCTCAAGGCGGACGGCTGTTCATGCTGTACAATTATTTTTCCCTCAAAGAACCGACCGGTCTCGATGCCATCTTCGCGCGATGGGGCGTCGCTGTCCTTGATGACGTGGTGCAAGAACCAAAGAACACGACTTCCGGGCAGGATGTAATCATCAATACTTTCAACAATCATCCCGTCGTCAATCCGCTGACGGGTCTGGCACTCCAACTGATTTTGCCCCGTCCCATCGGAGTTGTGGATTTGCAAAATCCTCCCGCCGACGCGCCGAAGGTGGATGCACTCGTCATGTCCAGTCCGCAGTCAACTCTCATGAACGACTCAGCCGCCCCGCCGCGTAGTTATCCGCTCATGGTCGCCGTCGAACAGAAGGCCGTTCCTGGCGTCGCCAGCACACGCGGCACCACACGCATGGTCGTGGTGGGCGATTCATTTTTTCTCGGCAACCGGCAGATTGAATCCGCCGCCAACCGTGATTTCGCCGGCTACGCCGTCAATTGGCTGCTTGACCGAACGATATTGCTCAATGGCATCGGGCCGCGGCCTGTCACGGAATTTCGGCTGACGATGACCGAGACACAGCAAAAAAATGTACGCTGGCTGTTGCTCGGCGCGCTGCCCGGTGTCATTTTATTGTTTGGGGGCATCGTCTGGTTTGTGCGAAGAAAATAATGAACACGAAAAGCACATGGGGTTGGTTTGTCGTCGCTGCAATTCTGGCCGCGTTCATTTTCATTTTTCAACACTACTTACAACCGGCCAAAAGTGTTACCGGCGCAATTCTTCCAGGCTTGCAGCCGCAAACTGTCACAAGCATTCAGATTACCCCGGCTGTCCCGCTTGAAATTCACGCCGACCGCGTGAATGATTCTTGGCTTTTGTCCAAGCCCATTTCCTATCCGGCGCAGCCTGCGGCAATCGAGGCATTGCTCGACGCACTTCAGAAACTTACACCCGTCAAACGGATTTCGGCAGCAGAACTCCGCGAACACCATATCACCGACACCGATTTCGGATTTGAAAACCCGCAATTTTCCATCGTCATCGATGCCGGCAGCCAAAGACGGCAATTGAACGTCGGCAACATGACCGCGCCCGGCGACCAAGTATATCTCCGCGTCATCGGCGTGGACGGCGCATTTGTAGCGGACGCTGGCTGGCTGAAGTTGATTCCACGCTCTGCCACAGACTGGCGCAGCACCGCGCTCGCGGACTCGGGACAAAATAGTATCGATTCCATCGTGCTGACCAACGGCGCAATTGCCATCGAACTTCACCGTGACGCAACAAACCATCTCTGGCGCATGACCCGTCCATTGCAGACGCGCGCGGACAACGACCGAATCAACGACGCGCTGCAACAGCTACAGGCCGCACATATCACACAATTCATCACCGACGATCCGAAAACAGATTTGACTTCCTTTGGATTGCAACCCGCCGACCTGGATTTATGGCTTGGAAGCGGCACAAATTTTTTCACCGCCATCCATGTCGGGAAAAGCCTGACGAACGACGCGGCGCAGGTTTATGCCCAGCGTGAAGGATGGAACGCCGTCGTTGCGACAGCCGGAGAAAATTTCTCCCCCTGGCAAGGCTCGGTGAACGATTTTCGCGACAAGCACCTGCTGGAACTCACCGCGCCGGTCGTTGAAATCGAGGTGCGCGGCGAAAATAATTTCTCGCTCCAACGTGATGGCACGAACGCCTGGAAAATAGCCGGCGAAAAATATCCAGCGGACGCCGGCAGCGTCCAGCAGTTCATCAAAACGCTCACCGGCCTTCGCGTAGCAGATTTTGTGAAAGACGTTGCAACCGCGACCAATCTGGCGTCCTATGGGCTCGTAACGCCGCAGCAGCAGATTATTTTGCGCTCCGCCATTGGCGACAGCAACGCCGTCATCGCGCAGCTTTTCTTCGCCGTGCAAACCAACGGAATTTTCGTTCAACGTGCCGATGAGAATTCTATCTATTCGATCACTCCTGACGATTACAACAACCTTTTGGGAGACAGCAGCCTTTATGGAGCCGGCTGGCAATTCCGCGACCGGCAAATCTGGAATTTCACACCGAACGACGTGGCGCAAATCACGCTCCATCAAGACGGCAAGACGCGCACGATGATCCACGAGGGCGTGAACAAATGGTCGCTCGCCGCGGGCTCGCAGGGCATCATAAGCGGCAAATCCATTGAGGACACTACCACCGTGCTTGGTAATCTGGCAACCGTCACCTGGGTCGGGCGCAATGTGACCGAGCCGGAAAAATTCGGCCTGAACACCAACAATCTCCAAATATCCTTCGAAATGAAGGATGGCGCGAAACATTCCGTGGACTTCGGCACGGAATTTCCAAAATGGCAGACCGCACTGGCCTCCGTCACGCTGGATGGCGAGCGCTGGGTGTTTCTTTTTCCGCCGGGACTTTATCAGTTCGTCTTGAGTTACCTCACCATTCCGGCGAACGTCCCGTGATATGCGACCCGGTTTCTGGCGCAAATGCCGCGTGTGCTTCCGCTGGTTCCGCATCACCATGTTGATGCTGGTGCTGGCGGCGGTTTGCGCCTTTGTGTGGGTCAACCGCATCGGCCTGCCGGACTTTCTGAAAACCCGTCTTGTGCAGGCGCTCCATTCACGCGGAATGGATCTGGAATTTTCACGGATGCGTTTGCGGGTGATGCGCGGGATAGTCGCCGAAAATGTCCGCATCGGCGACGCCAGAATCGCGGGCAGCCCGTCGCTTTCTCTTGAAGAAATCCAGTTGCGCCTGGACCATCATGCACTGCTGCACTGGCATCTCCAGATTGATGGCCTCATTTTGCGCCAGGGCGAACTCAACTGGCCGATCCCTCAAAGCAGATCGCTGGCCCTTGACGACATCCTTGCAAGTTTGCGGTTTCAAACAAATGACACCTGGTCGCTCAACAATTTCAGCGCCAGATTTGCGGGCGCACAAATCAACCTGTCCGGCGAAATCGCGCACGCACCGGAAATCTCCCGCTGGGAAATTTTTCAGGGCCGGAAATCCACCAGCCAGCCCGAACAACTGCAAAAATTTCTGGACCAGCTTGCCAAAATCCATTTTGACGGCTCGCCGCAATTGAGCCTGATCGTCAACGGCGATGCGCGTAACATCCGGTCTTTCACGGTCCAGCTTGGCGTCGTGCAATCCCAGACGCGGCTCGAACTGGACGGTGCAGCAACGGATGGCCCGGCGGGAACCTGCCGTTGGCGCGTGCATGGCGCGCTTCATCCAGAATTTGCCAGGCCCTTTTTGGCTGCAGCCGACGCTGCAAGCGCCCTGGACATCCTCACATTCAATCGGCCTGTTTTTCTGGATGTCGCAGGGCGCAATCGTTTGGATGATCCCGGCAGCATCAGCGCCGCGGGACACGTGGCACTGACCAATTTCATGGTTCGCAACGAATCTTTCGGCAAAGTGTCATCGGCGTTTGTTTACACAAACCAGGTGCTGCAATTTTTGAATCCGCTGATGCAAACCCGCAGACAGATGATGACGGCGGACAGCGTGACTTTGAATTTCGGCACGCGTATGCTTTATTTCACAAACGGCTTCAGCACCGCCGACCCCGAATCCATAGCGCGTGCCATCGGCGCAAAAACGGGGCAGATTGTGGAGCCGTATCGCTTTTTGGAGCCGCCCGGCGCATGGGTCAACGGCCAGATTCCATTGCGCGACCTGCACGGCGGGTCGGAGATGGCGGATGTGGATTTGAAGTTTGATGTCATCAACGGTGCGCCTTTCGAATGGATGAAATTCCACAGCACCAACGTCACCGGCACCATCCACTGGCAGGGGACGAAACTCGTGGTGACGAACGTGTTGGCGGCGTTTTACGGGGGCAGGGCGAACGGTTTTGCGAATTTTGATTTTCAAGTGCCGCACGAAGGCGCCGACTATGATTTTGCCGTCAACGTGGAGAATGCGAACCTTCACCGGCTGGCGGTTGATTTATCATCACCCACCAATTCACTGGAAGGCACCCTGGCCGGGCGGCTGGTTGTGACGCATGGGGACACCCGGGATTGGCGCACTTGGAACGGCTACGGCAACGCAAGCCTGCACGATGGTCTCATCTGGGAAATTCCGCTGTTTGGCATTTTGTCGCCGGCGCTCAACAAAGTCTGGCCCGGCCTGGGCAACAGCCGCGCTACGGACGCCACGGCGCGGTTCGCCATCACCAACGGCTTATTTTACACCGACTCGCTGGAAATCCGCTCGACGATGACGCGATTGCGATACGTCGGCACAATCGATCTGGACCAGAAAGTAAACGCCCACGTCACCGCCGAACCGCTGCGGGACACCTCGGTTGTCGGCCCGCTCGTCACCACCGTACTCTGGCCGGTGAGCAAGTTGTTTGAATACAAGATCAGCGGCACGCTCCAAGACCCCAAGAGCGACCTCATCTATTGGCCCAAATTTCTGCTGATGCCACTGCATCCCATACGCAGCTTTGAGGGAATTTTCCCCTCCGGTGCTTTCTCGACTGCTCCGCCGGACAATTGATATTGTCCGAACAAGGCTGGGGTCCGGCATTTAATGATTTCGTCGGAGGCTTTTTCGAGTTCCCTGTAACCTGCCGGGATTTCCTGGCTTAATTTTCCACGTTCCCGGAGTCATTCCACGGTTGCCCCCGATCATCGGGAGGTTTCCCCCAGTCATTGGGGGATTTCTCCAGATCGTTGGGGGGCTTCTCCCAGTCATCGGGGAGGTTCTCCCGGTCATTGGGCGATTTCCCCCAACCATTCGGGGAACTTCCCCAGTCATCGGGGGATTTCTCCCAGTCATCGGGGGATTTCTCCCAGTCATCGGGGGATTTCTCCCGATCATCGGGGGATTTCTCCCAACCGTCGGGAGGTTTCTCCCAGTCATTGGGGGGAAACCGCCGAATGGTCAGGAAACCCTGTTTTTTGATAAAAACAGATAGAAAATGCCAAAAACCATCACTTTTTCCCATCTGTAACAACTCAACTGCTCAAAAAAACAACATTTTCATCGCGTCATGGATTCGCCGGAGAATTGGTGAGCACCGTCCCATCCGGCGCTACGGGCAGGAAAACTCCTCTGCTGTTGTCGGCACCGGACTCTGCGCGTTTTTGTGCGGCTGCGGCATCGGCTGCGGCGTCTTTGGCCTCGGAATTTGCCTCGGATTCGATCTGTTTGCGTTCGTCACGGATGTCTTCGTTGACAGCGGCGGAAATGCCAGGCAGCCGTTTTTGTTCCGTGACAGCCTGTGCGGCGGCTAGTTCGGGCGTCCGCAAAACGGTCGGACGGATCAGCACGATGGTTTCCGAACGATCCTTGGTGTCAGAGCGCGAGGTGAAGAGGTTGCCGAGGAGCGGGATGTCCTGCAGATATGGAACCCCGCTCTTACTATCGCTCTTGTCCGAGCGGATAAAGCCGCCAAGCATGATTGTATCCTTGTCCTTGACGGCGATTTCCGACTGGAGTGTGCGCTTGGTGGTGTTGGGAACATTGCCGACATTTTCAATGGCGGTATAGCCGTTCAAGTCGTCAATTTCCTGGTTGATATCCATGACAACGAGGCCATCGGGATTGATGAACGGCGTGACATCCAGTTCAACGCCGACGGACAACTGCGAGTATGATGAGCTGTTTCCATACGCGCTGCCGTAAGTGCTGCCGGTGACATACGGAACCGTCTGGCCTACAAAGAATGACGCCGCCTTGGCCTGCGAGGTCTGGATGCGCGGGCGCTGGATGACCGAAGCGCTGCTGTCGGTGGCGGCCGCTTGAAGCGCGACATCCCAGGTCGGCCCGATGTTTCCAAAATAGCTCAAGCCGCTGCCAAGGGCGTTTCCCAATATGGTAGCTGTATTGGAGGAGGTGCTGGACGCGAAACCTCCGCTGTTGCTTGCAAGGAAATTTTGGAAAGTATTCTGGCCGCCGTTGATGGCACCGCCGCCCGCGAGTCCCCTAGCCGTGACGGGACTGTAAATTTCAGGATTCTGGGCCACAGAAACGCCAGTATTCAAACCTTTGGTCAGGTCCACGTCTATGATGGCCGATTCAATCAGCACTTGCGAGAGCAGCACGTCCAGCTTGGCGATGACGTTCGTGATGGCGTCCATGTCCTGCCGCGTGGCGAAGATGAGGAGCGAATTGCTCCGCTGGTCGGCGATGATTTTTGTCTGGCCGAAAATCTGGATCGGTTGATCCTGGCCGTTGGCCCCCGACGCCTTGTTGACGATGCTCAACAACCTCTGCTGAAAAGTAGTGCCCGTCGCCGGCGTGCCGTTGGCGGTGGTCCCAAACGCGCGCGGCTGGATGCCGCCTTGGATTCCGTTGCCACCGGGCTGGTAACTTGTGCCGCCGCCCGGCGTTATCGGACTACCAGCAGGCCGTGATCCAATGCCGTTGATGGTGGAAGTGGTCGCCGCGGTGCCGATGCTCACCGTGCCGCCGCCGCTGCCGCCACCGAGACTGTTCAACGCGCTGGCGATGTCTGCGGCCAGCGCGTATTTGATCGGGATGACCTCGGAAATGATTTCCGATTCACCGCCGCCGGTGTCCACCTGGTCAATCAACTCCAGCATCCGTTTCACATTTTCCGCATGGTCGCGCAGAATGAGTATGCCGTTGTCATCCAGCGGCGTGATTGAACCGGCCAGTTTTGCGAACGGCGTGAGAATCTGCTGCATCGAGCTTGCCTTGACATAATTCAAATGCACGATGTGCGTCACATAAGGCCCCAAATCCGGCAACTGGCTCGCGTCCGAGGTATCAATCTTAGCGCCCGATCCGCCCGCCTGGTCCGGCGGCAGCACTTTCAGGAATTTATCGCCGATGGGGATGAGCTCGATGTTGTTGAGCGCAAGCACGGCCTGAAAAGCCTCAATCGCCTCCGACCTGGTCAGCGGCGATTGCGTCTTCAAGATGATTGAAGCCGTCGGAGGCTGCGCCATCAACAATGTGCGCCCGACCAGGTCTGAATAAATTTGCAGCACCTGTTTCACATCCACGCCCTGAAAATCATATTGGTAGGCGGCAACCTCGTTTGTACCTCCATTTGAATTTGCGGACACCGGAGCATTTGCGTCAGCCTGCGCGTCCGATGGAGCAACCGCCGGAGCCGGAGCAGCCGGAACCGCCGGAACTGGCGCAGGCATTGCGGGCCGGGTCATGGCGGCTGAATTGCTGCGCATCGCCGCCAGCCGCGCCGCCATGTCGAACGCCGGCGAATTCGTGGTGCGAAAACGTCCGGGCAGACGCATCGCCCCCGGCATGTTTGTCACCAACGAGGGGGGCGGTGTCTGCGCCCAAAGGTCAATGCCGGTTAAAAATAAAATCAGGACGAGCGTGGTCGTTTTCATTTTGCGGGTGCGGTTGTGGATTTCAAATTGTTCACTGGCGCGGCCTTGGGGTTTTTCTGGTAGCTGGCGACGATCCGGATGTTGCCGTTGAGATGCATTCTCGGAGCGTCGGGCTGCAATTCCAGGTCAATCACGCGCGCCATCGAGGCGCCGTTGCCGAGTTTGTAAAGAAAGTCCACCAGCTGCGCGTCCGTCGCGGAGACGGTGATGTTTTGCGTCTGCTCAGTGAAAAATTCGTTTGTGTGCTGCATCGAGCGCGAGTAATTGCCGATGCCGAAACCGCTTTGTGCCGCCTGCGCCTGGATGGTGCGCATCATGTTGATGGCCTGATCCTCGGGCGCGACGAATTCGCCCTGGGTTTCAAATTTTTTCACAAGCGACTCATAATTCGAAGATTGCGAGATTGCCGTCTGAAAAAGCGTCAGCTTCTGCCGGGCGTCATCGCCGCGCCGCTTAAAATCCCCCCAGTCCGAAAAATGCGGCCAGATGAAAATCCAGTTCAAGACGAGAACTACAATGACCGCCACGCCCACTGCCAGGCGGCGTTCCAGGGGACGCAATTGCGCAAAATACTTTTTCATTGCGTTTGCTCCTCCGGGTTTGCCAGTTGCAGGCTGAAACTCCAGGTCACTCCGCCGGCACCGGTCCGTGGACTCACCGGATCCCCTGCGTGCAAATCAAACATCGGCTGGCCGCCGATCGTTGCCTTTTGCATCGCGCTGTTGAAATTAAAAAGCGTGTTGATCTGGTCGGACGTCGTCGTGCCACTCAATGTAAGCGTCTGGCCGTTGGCAAAACTGAACCGTTGAAGTGAAATTCCCTGCGGCAATTGCTCCGCGACGGTCTTCCAACAGTCCAGCGCGGCAAATTTCAGGTTCTGCCGCTGCACCAGCACGTTGTAGCGCGCCTTGAGTTGCAGCGCGTTTGTGTAATCGTCGCTGATGGCGGCGACCTGCTGCTCCAGTTTGTTCGTTTGAACAGAAACAAGACCGACCGCGCAAAAATAAATGACCACGGCGATCGCATATAAAACGCCCGTCGCAAACAATCCGCGCAGCCACAGCCGGTCAACAAATTGCTGGTGGTAGCGTATGGAATACTCCGCAGGCAGGAGCGCCGCGCCGCTGGATTGCGCCGTCGCTGCGCGCCGCGCCGTGCGCGCAGCCAGCTCCTGAAGCGGCAGCGGTTTCAACACTTGAACCGCCTCGTTCAAGGCATCGCGCAAAAAGGTTTCCCATTCGCCCGCCGTCGCGCCGTCCGCGACGAGATGGAATTTCGGCTGCGCCGTCAGCCAGCCTTCGAGTTCGCCCGCCCATGTCAGTTGCGCGAACTGTCCCTGCAGGCTCTTCGCGCGTTCGCCGCCCGGCGGCAATACGATGAAACTCAGGCTCCTCAGCGCGCCGCCAAACCACCACGCCACAAGCGCGGCACTCTGGCCGTTGAGCGACGCCGGATAAATCCACGCGCCGTCTTCGCCGGCTGGCGTGGTTTCCAACTGGTCGAGCATCGGGACTTCGAGCCT
>Ga0302200_10001802_pt1 | contig 19540 bp, 17 predicted proteins | sample II_Bog_N3_1_FD_194585 | JGI IMG/M metagenome (GOLD analysis project Ga0302200, IMG submission 194585) | Peat permafrost microbial communities from Stordalen Mire near Abisko, Sweden - II_Bog_N3_1 | ecosystem: Environmental > Terrestrial > Soil > Wetlands > Peat | place: Sweden: Abisko... | reverse complement strand
ATCTCGCGGAGGTGCCGAAAGTATGGGCGCGATCCCGCAGGGTCTTCTGCATAAGGCGGAACTGTCATCAGTCCTCGAATCTTCAGATTTCCCCAATTCGGCGCCCCTCGCAGAATTTGCTCCAGTTCTCCGGAGGCCGGAGCAACGCCAGTCTTGGCCGTCTCGCCGCCGACATTGATTTCGATCAGCACGTCCAGCGTTTTGCCCGCGCTCGCCGCGACCGCATTCAGCTTTTCGGCGGTGCGGACGGAATCGACCGAATCGACGGCATCAAACAGCTCGGCGGCCCTCGCGGCTTTGTTCGTTTGAAGGTGTCCAATCAGGTGCCACTGCGCGCCCGTCAGATCGCGAAGTGCGCTCGACTTGGCGGCGAATTCCTGTACCCGGTTCTCTCCGAACACGCGCAGGCCCGCAGCGTGAGCCTCGCGGATGCTTTCAACAGGGAAAGTCTTACTAACGCCCATCAATGTAATTTCTTGCGGATCGCGATTCGCTCGCGTGGCAGCCGCCGCTATCCGCTGCCGTATCCAGGCGACATTGTCCGCGATTGGCATGGGGCCGAAATGCGCTCAGCAGACAAAGTATCACGAGGAAGAAACGGTGCCCCTCGTGTGTCACGCGGGTCGACGGTCGATCGTCGTCGGCTATCTACAAGCCGCGAGGTTCGATAATTCGTCAAGCGAACGGCGAACAGCGAATCGCGACCGACGAATAACGAACGGCGACTCCCTACATCATTCCCACCGGCGGCGCGGGTTCGTTCGGATCGCCCGCGCTCGAGAGCGGTATCCGAATCATCAGCACCGCCAGCGCAACCATCACCGCCAGCCCCGCGAGATACGACGGGTGCTGGAATATTTGGGGAATCTCCTTACCTCGAGCTTTATCGATGGCGACGACCCCCGCCCATACCAAGCCCATCAGCGATTCGCCTACGATTAAGCCGGAGGCCGTCAGCACTCCCGCATTTTCCGCCCTCGCCATCTGCGCGGAATTGAAGCCGCGCCGTTTCGCCAGCGCATCTCCCAAAGCGCGGAAGACGCCGCCGAGAAAAATCGCGAACGTCGTTTCAAAGGGCAAGTACATTCCCACCGCCACCAGCATCGGGCTGCGCACCTGCATCATGATCATTCCGATGCCCATGAAGATCCCGACCACCACTAAAGGCCACGGCATATCGCCGCCGACGACGCCCACAGCCAAGGTCGCCATGAGTCCGGCTTGCGGAGCGGCGAGCTCCCGGCTGCCGAACCCAAAAGATTTGTTCAAGAGCGCCAGCGGGAAGTACATGACGAGACTTGCGACAACTACGGCGATCAACTCCGCAATCTGAATTTTGCGCGGCGTACCGCCAAGAATGTAACCAACTTTAAAGTCCTGCAACAGCTCTCCGGCGACGGCGGAAGAAACGCAAACCACCGCAGCCACACTCAATACAGCCAGCACGCCCGACTGCCCAGAGACGCCCAGCGAAACCATGAGCAATGCTGCAATAAGCAGCGTCGAAAGCGTCAGGCCGGAAATCGGATTGTTGGAAGACCCGATAAAGCCAACCAGGTTTCCTGAAACTGTGGCGAAGAAAAAGCCGACGAGCAGCATCACGACCGCTGCAAAAATTGCCGGCCAGAGCAGTCCAGTCAGATGTACGTACAAAAAGCACATCACCAGAAACGTGACCGCGATCAATCCAAAGACGGTTTTTGAACTCATATATTGTTCGGTGCGCGAGAGTTCGGCGCGCTGGGCTGCAGTCTGGCGCAAGTCGCTCAAAGCCTTGCCCAGCCCCGCAGTCAGGCTCTTGCCCATTTTGAACAGCGTATAGGCCGCTCCGACCAGCATTCCGCCGACGGCGATCGGGCGCACGATAAACTTCCACACGGCAATCGCCATGGTCGTCCAATCGTCTGGCGTATCAGCCGGAAGGTATTGCTTGATATGCGGACCCAGAAAAAAGATGAGCAGTGGAACCATCAATCCCCAGGCGAGTACACCCCCCGCGAACTGGATCGATGCCAGCCGAAGTCCGATGATGTACCCCACCCCGAGATAAGCGGGACTGACGCTGGGCGCCGCGAAGGTGCTGGTTCCCCCCGCCGCGACGATGTTCTTGCTCCCCGACAAGCCGAGCCGCACCTGGCTGCGGCCAATACTTCCGACGTTAAAGTGAAAGTCTTTACCCGCCGCGAACAATCCGAAACTTCCAAGAAGGTAGACGATCCCACCGACGCCGATGTTCCAGAAAAGATATTTAGCGGCCTGCGCGCCACGCTGCCCAGCCTTATGAATCTCGGAGGCGGCCACGGATTCTGGAAAGGGAAGTTCGGGATCTTCGACCATCACTCTTCGCACCAACGAGATAAAGAGCACGCCGAGGACGCTTCCCACCATGATGAGCGCGGTCGATTTCCAATATGAGTCGAAGGACCAGAAGTTGGGCCACGCACCGGCCAGAACGAACGCGGGAAGGGTGAAGATCGCGCCCGCCGCAATGCCTTCTCCGATCGAGCCGGCCGTTCGCGCGATGTTTTCTTCGAGCAGTGTCCCTTTCCACGCCCGCAACACGGCCATGGCGATGACGGCGGCCGGATAGGTTGCTGCGATCGTAATGCCGGCGCGCAGTCCGAGATAGGCGTTAGCTGCTCCGAGAACGACCGTGAGAATCAGTCCCAACACCATGGCACGGACGGTTAGTTCTTTCATCTGCATGCCTTCCGGGACATAGGGGCGGTGCTTTTGGACAGTTCCGGGGACGTTTCCCGCGGGAGTGCTCATAGGATCCTCGTGGTATGTGGAGTCATGAGAGTCATCTAAAATTTCATTCCAGCTTAACAGTAGTCGCGACCGCGCACCTTACCATGACGAAAGGGCGGTTTACAAGTAAGGACATGGGGATGGCGCGCGGATAGCTGGGCTCCAGCCCGGTTGTAATTTTTATCAGCAACTTTTTGTGGATCGGTTTGTTTATATGTTCGAGTTAAAATGGTTTTGAATCCAGGAGGTATCCCGTGGGCCAGCCCTCTTGGAGCCGGTTTTTCAAAGAGTTTTATTGCCGGGGATGTGGCTTTCAACAAGCCTATCGGTCACGCCCTCGTAGCCTTTTTGAAAAACTTGTGCTTCCGCTTTTCTTGTTTCAGCCGGTTCGGTGTGAACGTTGTTACCGTCGCACTTACGCCCTGCGATCCATTGCGGTGCTGGAACGGGGGCAGCCCGCGCGGAGGCCGGCACAGAGTGCATCCGACGATCCTGGATCGGATAGCCGCGTTGCGTAAGCATGAGCGCGGCGACTATACTGACTGCGAGTAGTCCGGCGAAGCGCGGTCGGCTTGCCGGGTTAGGGAGGCCGTCTTCAGCAGTAGCAGTACTGGGTTTCGAATACGTGCTACCCAGGGCCAAGCGACGGACCATTTGGCCGAGCATGAAGTGGTGGATCATGGCTTGGCGCATCATGGGTTTGTCGGCTTTGCCGAGCGCGTGGCTGCGACTTTATTTTTCACCGTCTTCCCCTCCGATTGCCGTATCTGTAGTGCTCCTCTTATTCAGTTTTCCCGCCTCCCAGTCTGTAGCGATTGCCTGACCGCTCTTCGACCCTTGCGCGGTTCCTACTGCTCAGTCTGCGGAGAAGCCTTGCACTTGCAGGCTTTCATCGATCGCGGCGAGAGCGATGCTTGGGAGACGCGCTGCATGCTCTGCCAGCGCACCGACCCTCCATTTGAGCGTGCGGTTGCTTACGGCAGCTACAGCGATGGCTTGCGCGATCTCATTCATGTTCTCAAGTTCCAGTCGGTGCGGCCCGCAGCCGCGGTTCTTGGCCGGATGTTAGCCGAATCGATCTCCAATCTCGAGCAGGCCATGCCGGTGGGCAAGATTGCGGTTGTTCCTGTTCCCTTACATGCTCGCAAGCAGGCGCAACGGGGATTCAATCAGGCGGAAGTGATTGCACGGAGCGCTTTAAAAGAATTGGCGCGGCCCATGCGATACGAGCTTTGTCCCGGAATTCTGTTGCGACGGCGCGAGACAGGAAGCCAGATTGGTTTGACCCGCCATCAGCGGCGTTTGAATCTCCGCGGTGCCTTCGCTGTAAACGACCTGACACCAATATTGAAACGCGACGTCTTATTGGTAGATGATGTGTTTACCACCGGGACCACCGCATCCGAATGCGCCCGCGTGCTGCTGCGTGCGGGGGCTGCGCGGGTCTGGGTGGCGACGGTTGCTCGCACTTTGAAGTGGAGCGCATCTAATAATCTTGAAGTAGCGGCGGAAGAAGAAGATCCGCTGGTAGAAGATCATTCCGCGGAACGAAGCGGAATTCGTCTGGGTGTGGCCCGAGGATAGACGACAGACGGTAGACATCATGTCCCTGCGATTCCACAATTTCGGCGGAAGCATCCGATCACACCTTCCCGCTTCGATGCTCGCTTCAGGGCTGCACCAGGAAAGCGATGGGCACGCCTTGCATCAGCCCGTGCTGGTGCTGAACGCATCCTACGAGCCGATTAATGTTTGCGCGGCGCGCCGCGCCATTGTGCTCGTGCTGAAGGGCGTTGCCATGACCGAAGAAGAAAATGGACACTTCCTTCACGCCGCTCGCGTCGCCCTGCGGGTGCCCTCCGTAATTCGCCTGCTGGAATATCGCCGCATCCCGCATCAGTCGCGAGCACTGTCGCGAAAGAACATTCTGCTGCGCGATCGCAACACCTGCCAGTATTGCAGCGTGACACTGCCCTCCGGCGAACTAACGCTCGACCACGTGATTCCCCGTTCGCGCGGCGGCCTCTCCACTTGGGAGAATCTTGTCGCGTGCTGCCATTCCTGCAATCGCCGCAAGGGTAATCAACTCCCTCATGAAGTCAATATGCGGCCCGCGCGCGAACCGCGTTCGTTCAATCTCCACACCAGCCGCCACATCATGCGCCTGATGGGCCACTCCGACGACAAGTGGAGAAAGTATCTTTTCTATTGATTTCTTAGAGATGATTTCTTAGAGATGATTCCTTAGAGAGAGCGCGTGCCCCACACATCCGCGTTTTTCAGGGAATGTGTGGGAGCCTGCGATGCCACCGCCGATCGAAACAAGGAGCGTCTTCAGCGGTGATCGTGGTCGCCGTGACTATGCCGCCACGTCCAGTATTCCTTCTGTTCCTCGGGCCTCAGCTTGCGAAAATCGCGATGCGGATCGCGATGGTACTCGTTGGCCCACTGGTTGTAATAGACGATTTCGCCGTCATTCCAGACATGATAGTCGGAATAGTACGGATCATAGACCCGGTAGTAATGATGCTCCGCGCAAGCGGTACCTAATACAGTTGACGCCATCGCGGCGGCGAGAAAGAGCGAACTCGCGAAACGAGACTTGCTGTTCATCGTTGATGGTCCTCCTTTATATTCGAACCCCGTATTCGAAAAAAAGTTAGACGCAATTTACTGCTTCTGCGGTTCGGCCGGTTTTTGCTCGTCCGGCTTTGGCGGAGCCTTCTGCACTTCCTGCCCATCGTACGTGATGCGCGATTTCGATCCAAATCTACGGTAATTCGTGTATTTGATAATTTCTCGAATTTTGACATCGCCCAGCGAGAATCTCAGCGTGTCTTCGGCGCGAGTGTAGGTCGGGAACCAATATTGTCCGTCAATCTGCTCGCGCCATGTGGTGAACTTCGGAAACAGGTTCTCGTTGCCCTTCTTTTTCTTAATGTCGGGGACCGTCTTCCCGTATGTCTCCACGATCTGGAAATCATGGTTATCGACCCATATACGGCCCTGAAAATATCGCTTCTTGCCTAAGATCTGTTTTGGAGCAACATCGAAAACGTAAGTGTTTAACTCGTCCTGCTTCTGCTGGCCAACATAAAGGATGTCGTACTCCCCAATCTCGTCCGAAGTGAGCACGAAGGGGAGGCGATTTTCAATATCATCGAAGTCCTCCTCGGTCATCTGTATGCGTTGCAGCGTCGGCTGCGGGGCAAAAACGACGTTCTTGGTCTTATGTCCCTTGTCGTCGAAGGTGACGTCAAACACCTGTTGGTACATTCCGTCCGGCGTGTCGCCGTCCAGGGTCATCACTTTGACATCCTGACGGAAGGTATATTGATCCCGCGCCTCTTTAAATTCCTTCTCTTTCACAGAAAAGCGTTTCACGATTTCATCAACTGTAATGCCCGTCGGCTGCGATTTATCGAGCGGGCCCTCCTGCGCTCGCGCCGTCCGCGCCAGAACCAGAAGCGGCAATAGAAAGCTGAGCAACATACCCGCCGCGAGAAGCAACGGAGATTTTAACGGCTGGAATCGGGACCGGAATTTCATAAACCCTATTTTAGCGAAAAAGGGAGCACAGAAAAGTTAACGGCAGCCTCCACCCCCAAGAGCCGCCGTGCAACGGCCATTCGGAAAACGGGGGTGGAAGACTGCAGTTCTGCCTACTTCCTTCGATGCATCAAAAATCGGAAGGTTTGCTATTTTACGTTTCTTTACTTTTGCCTCCGCTGCCTTCGCTTCGATCCTCTTCGCTCTTGTCCGACTTTCGCAGCGCCTTGGTTAAGATCCATTCCACGAGCGCCGGAAACAACTGGTAGAGCTTAATGATGGGAATCATGGTCCAAGGCACGACCACTTCCCGTTTCCCGGCACGGTAGCCGCGGTACGTCGCCCGCGCCACTCGCTCCGCCGAAATCCCACGCACGGCTGGCGGACGGACCGCTCCCTTACGGCTTGCAACCATGTGCGCGCCGAACTCCGTGCTGACATATCCCGGGCACACGGTCAACACGTTGATGTTGTCTCGTTTTAGCTCCATCCGCGCGCCTTTGCCGATCGCATTCATGGCAAACTTGCTGGCCGCATAAATCGCCATGTACGGGACAGGAATGTGCCCCGCAACACTGGAAATATTGATGATTGCGCCGCCGCCCTCTTCGCGCATCGCAGGCACAACGGCTTGCAGACAGGAGATCGTTCCGAAAAAGTTCGTTTCGAAAAGATCCCGCAGCGCGGAGACTTCCATGTCCGCGACCGAATCGCGGATGCCAACGCCGGCATTATTTACCCACACATCTACGCGATCGAAGTGATGGAGAGTGAGCGCCAGTGCGCGTTCAATTTCTTCGCGCTTGCGAACATCGCAAGCCATCGCCAGCGTGCGATCGGTATGGCCGACTCGATGGCGTGCCGCCTCCGCTCGATTGGCGTCCCGCGAAAGCAACACCACTCGGGCGCCTTCGTCGGCAAAAACCTTGGCGATCGCTTCTCCGATACCCATCGAGGCCCCAGTCACGACCACAACTTTTCCATCCATTTCCATGGCGACTCTTGTATCGCGTGGAAGACGGCAAGTCAATGAAGGAACTTCTCATGAAAAAAATTCTCAGTTCCCAGTCCTCAGAAAAACACGAACCGCATTTGTTCGTAACTGAGAACCCGGAACTGAGAACTGAGAACTGAGAACTGAGAACTTCTCCATAGCGTAAAATCATTTCCACTGGAGACAGTCGTGAGCTCACTCGTTCCTCTCTTTCCGCTCGAACTCGTTCTGCTGCCGGGCGTGACCTTGCCGCTGCACATTTTCGAGCCGCGCTACAAGGAGATGATTGCGGAATGTCTCGAGCAGCAGAAGCCTTTCGGCGTAGTGCGCGCCTCTCCCGAAGGAGTCGCCGACATCGGCTGTACCGCCGAGATTATGTCGGTTACCAAGAAGTATGACGACGGACGCATGGACATCATGGCACGCGGACTGGAGCGTTTCGAAGTCATCCAGGTAAACGAAGACCGCGAATTTCTACAGGCTGAAATCGCACTGGTCGAAGACGGTCCGGAAAAGCCGCCCACCGAGATGGTGACGCAGGCCGTCCGCCTTCATGCCGAGATCGTCAAACTTGCCGGGACGGAGCCATCCGGTCCCGACGATCACGCCAGCAATCTCTCTTTCTTGTTAGCGGGATCACTTCCCCTCGATCTCGACTTCAAACAGAACCTGCTCTCGACTCTGTCCGAAGCGAAACGCCTCGAAGCCGTCGTCGGCTATCTCGAAGCCATCCTCCCCGGCCTGCGCCGCGCCGCCAAAGCCCGCTGGAATTAGAAAGCAGCCGTCAGCTCTCAGTTGAACCAGCTTTGCATCTTAATTTAGCTTGTTCGTCGCGTATTCCCAGGCACGAAAACCGGCGAGGCCAAGTGCGATAACAACGCAAGTGACCGCACAGGTCAGCGTGAGCTGATACAGGAAACTTCCAGGATAGAAAGCCTTGTAATCGCTGGCCAGCCTTTTCCATTCGCCAAAGTAAAGGGAATGGGGAATCCTGCGATCTAGCGGCAGATTCCGATTCACTTTGAAGATCATCCAATGAAAAAGGCCAAAAGCTGGGACATAGAATGCAATGACACCACCGAACAGTAGCGCTTCGTACTGATTCACACCGCGATTCTACTATGCGAGTTTTTTTAGTGCTTTGCGGACGGCTGACGGCTGATAGCTTCCTTCGGCGGTATAATCCGCCTAAGGCTTTTTCCTTTGGGGGTTCCCACCATGAGTTTTCCCCGGACTCTCGGCGAGTTGCGCCAAAGTCCTTTCTCCGAGCAGCGTCTCGGGTCGCGGCGTGTGAAAGATGAGCTCCGTGAGAACCTGATGGTGCGCCTGCGCGAAGGCAGCGCAATTTTCCCGGGCATTGTTGGATACGACGACACAGTCGTCCCCCAGATCGTCAATGCAATCCTCTCGCGGCATAATTTTATTCTGCTCGGTTTGCGCGGGCAGGCCAAAAGCCGCATCCTGCGCGCCCTCACCGCACTGCTCGATCCGCAGATGCCTTTCGTCGCAGGCTGCGAGATTCACGACAATCCCTACGCTCCGATCTGCCGCCGCTGTCAGGAACTCATTGCCAAAGAGGGGGACGCGACGCCGATCGCCTGGCTCACGCCCGAACGTCGTTACGTCGAAAAGCTGGCTACGCCCGACGTCACCATCGCCGACCTGATCGGAGACATCGATCCCATCAAAGCCGCCCGCGGAGGTCATGAACTCTCCAGCGAATTCACCGTCCACTACGGCCTCTTACCCCGCGCCAATCGCGGAATTTTTGCCATCAACGAGTTGCCCGACCTGGCCGGCAAAATCCAAGTTGGACTCTTCAACATCATGCAGGAAGGCGACGTGCAAATTAAGGGATACCCCATCCGTCTCCCGCTTGACGTTGCCATCGTCTTCAGCGCGAATCCCGAGGACTACACCGCCCGCGGCAAAATTATTACCCCGCTCAAAGATCGCATCGGCTCCGAGATTCGCACCCACTACCCTGCGACGGTCGAAGAAGGAATTGCCATCACCGCGCAGGAAGCTTGGATCGATCGACGAAATGATCGTCCGAATGAACAAGGTGGCTCGTCGACATCCTTGCGAATTCCAAAGTACGTCAGCGAAGTCATTGAGCGCATTGCCTTCGCCGCCCGCGATGACAAAAAGATCGATAAGCGCTCCGGTGTCAGTCAGCGCCTGCCAATTTCAGCTATCGAGAACGTGGTCTCGAACGCCGAACGCCGCGCCTTGACGCACGAAGAGAAATTGGTCGTTCCCCGCATCAGCGATATTTACGCCGCGCTGCCCGCCATCACTGGCAAACTTGAGCTCGAGTACGAAGGCGAAATGAAGGGCGCCGACCATGTCAGCCGTGAACTGATTCGCACCGCCGTCGCCAAGGCCTACGACACCTATCTCCACGGCGTCAACATGAATCAGGTTGTGCAGTGGTTCGATCTGGGAGGAGAAATTCAGCTTGGAGACAACGCCGGCGCACAGGAGGTCCTCGAAGGACTAACACAAATTCAGGGCCTGATGGATAAGTTGACCAAACTCAATATCGGTCCCAAAGAAAGCGCGGCGATTCAGGTCTCCGCCGCCGAGTTCATCCTCGAAGGCCTGCACGCCCACAAGCGCATTGGACGCAACGAAGAGCGCGTCTTCAGCGCCGGAGAAAAGCCTCCCAAGAAGCAAGAGCGCGTCTTCGAGGCAGAAGAGCCAGGGTTTGGAAGAAAGCGCGGATTTAACTAGCGAGTTCTCACTCGGCGATTGGTGAAGTCCTATGTTTGAGAGGTACCAGCCACTACGAGCACCTTGGTTTTAACCTGAAAATGCACAGACTTCGGAAACTGATTTTCTGTCTGGCTCAGATTGTTTTTTCTTTTACGATCATCGGGATAGCTCCCATCTCAGCGTTTAGTCAGCGGGCGTCGACGACTTCGCTGCAAACTGCGGGAATGACCTTAGGTCGGCGGGAAATGTTCGCCAGGCCTCTTCTACTGCATGCTGAGGAATCGGCGGCGAAATTCGGTCCCCCGGCGCGGACCTTTCTTCTTTATCGAGCAGCTGGCGGATGGCTAGCGCTTGACAAGGCACATGCCATTGGCCTCTACCGGGAGGCGTTTTATTCCGCCCGTAAGCTCGAGCCTGGCTCACTTCGCCCGTATGTGGAAGAAGCGATTTTGAACGACCTACTTCCTTTATCCCCACGGGACATCCTTGATCTCCTTCCGAGCACAGGTCCCAAAACGCAAGATCGTCTGTACCGAGCGGTGATCAATTTCTCGATAATGCAATCCGATTACGCAACCGCGGTTCATACGTTCGATGAAGCTTGCACGCATGGATATTTCACTGAGCGGTCACCAACTTATCTGATTGCCAACCTAAGCGACATCGATGTGCTGATACCTCCTTTCGTCTCGAGTGAAGCCCTGCGAACACACGTGTTCGACTCCGCGTTCCAGGCCTATCAGCGGAGAGCCCCGTCGGAGATTGAACCGTGGACTGCTTCCCGTCTTATCGCCCGATTCCAAAAAGATTTTCCAGCTGAGGTTGTCCTTCCGGCGGTCGATATCGTGCTGAAGCAGGCGGCGAAGAAGGACGAGTTGCATCCAGTGGGGTCGGGGGGCGCCGGTTACGGCGGCAACAACCTTTCCTATGATTCCCGCTACGACCTTGAGCTTTTTGTTGTGGCGCCCGCATTGCAACGGCTCGCCCCCGATCGGGCAGCCTCGCTTCTTGCCGAGCATCCAAAAGTCGCTGCGGACTTGAAACGATTCCCGAAAGGTTTACTATCCGTCGATCTACGAGAGTCCTATCCCACTAGCTACCGGCTAAAAGGCCCGTCCACCGATTTCATGCCAAACGGATTGCAACTCTACAACAGTGAAAAAGGGGCGCACTCCACCGGCCTGAGCCCGATGGACTTGGGACTCGAATTTACGAATCCATTTGACTTGAACATTGGCTTGGGCGCCACCGGCACTGGCGTGTTTTCTGCAAAACCCGGGTCACCGGAGTCCGAGATATACAAGGCGAATCGAGGCTGTACCGGCGATCTAGAGCAAAGCCTTACTCTGGCCCGCTCCGTTCCTCTTACTCGAGAAGTGCCGACAACGTGCGGTGGTCCTACGGGTCGGTCGTGCAACTATGAGGAGGAATTTCCTCGCGTGAACCTGCTAGAGGCGATAGCGCAGAGCTGCACTATTTCCCATAACCGCCCTTCCGCGGACGCCGTGCTTGGGGAAGAGATGGAGCTGGTTTCTCAGATGGAGCCAGAAAAGCAGACCGGGTACTTGGCGATGGCAGCCGATCAGTACCTGCGTTTGGGGGACAGGGCGGCGGCAGCAGCAGTAGTAAAGCGAGGATTTGATACCGCGAATAGGATGCTGCAGCGTGAAATGGGTGAGTCCGGTCTGAAAGACGTTCCGAAGGCTGTATGGCCAGCGGCGGAAAGCTACCGACGTATGATCACGCTTGGCGTGAACGCTTCGCTCGCAAATACGGAGGACATGGTGGGTAGAATCGCCGACCCTTCGCTTCGGGAGCTGGAAGAGATTATGGTTGCACGTGCCCTGTTGGGCGTACCCGTGCGCCGCTATATGATCCAGTATCCAAAGGGATCATTCATAGCCGGCGAGGTTGATATTAGCTACGATCAGTTTTAGGAGGCTGTTGATCCCCATCGGCTGAGAACCGAGAACTGCCATCATGAAGAGAATCCGCTACTCCAAATACGTTCCCGACGCCGCCGGCGACATGAGCATGGAAGATTTGCTCAGCGCCCTCTCCGACTATCTCCTCCAGAGCGGATTCAATGACAATTTCTGGTACGAGATGCCCGAAGGCGAGCAGACTCTCGACGACCTCCGTCGCGCCCTCGAACAAGCCCTGCTCAATGGAGACACCTTCGACGAAGAAATGCGCGAGCGCCTCCAGCAAATGCAAATGGACGGCGAACTCGAAGAGCTCATCGAAAAGCTGATCGAGCGCATGCAGCAGGAAGACTACATTTCCATCGATCGTCCTTGGGAAGCCCAGCCCCACGATCCCTCCAAGAACCCAAGCGTCGGCGGACAGGTCGGCGAAGCCCAGCAGGCGAAGTTCGAGATCACCGACAAGAGCCTCGACTTCCTGGGATTCAAAGCTCTCCGCGATCTGCTCGGCTCGCTCGGCAAATCCAGCTTCGGACGCCACGATACCCGCGACATGGCCACCGGAATCGAAGCCAGCGGCGCCACCAAGCAGTACGAATTCGGCGACACCCTCAACCTCGACATCACCGCCACACTTTCGAGCGCGATTCAGCGTGAAGGACTCGGCCTTCCCCTGAACCTCGAATATCGCGACCTGCAGGTCCATCAATGCGAATACCAGTCAAGCTGCGCGACCGTCCTTATGCTCGACTGTTCGCATTCCATGATCCTCTATGGCGAAGACCGCTTCACCCCCGCCAAAAAAGTTGCCATGGCTCTCTCGCAGCTCATCCGCACGCAATATCCCGGAGACTCGCTCTCTCTCGTTCTCTTTCACGATTCCGCCGAAGAAGTTCCACTCTCGCAGTTGGCCCGCGTCAAAGTCGGCCCGTATTACACCAACACCCGCGAAGGCCTGCGCATGGCGCAACGAATTTTGCAGCGCCAGCGCAAAGACATGAAGCAGATCGTCATGATCACCGACGGCAAGCCCTCCGCCCTCACTCTCGAAGATGGGCGAATCTACAAAAACGCCTTCGGCCTCGATCCCCTGGTCGTCAGCCAGACGCTGGAAGAGGTATCAAAGTGCAAACGCGCCGGCGTGTTGATCAACACCTTCATGCTGGCTTCCGACTACGGCTTGGTGCAGTTTGTCCAGAAAGTGACCGAGATGTGCCGTGGCAAAGCCTACTTTACGACGCCCTACACCCTCGGCCAGTACCTGCTGATGGATTACATGTCGCGGAAAACTAAGACGATCCATTAGCCGACTTGTTGATGAGCGTCACCGCCCGATCAAGAATGTTTCTAGCAGAGAAGTAGTTCCACGCACAGAGTCCATGCTTTAAAACTGACCCACCACTTTTTCGCAACAAATCGCGAGCAAAAGGCCCACTCATGAGAAAATCTTGGCTTACACACGATTCACCGAGAGTTGATGACAAAACATATTCGTGAGAACGACCGCCTGCGAAAGATTGTCGAGTCTTTTCCCAAGCTCACCGTAACGGTCCTCGCCGACCTCGTCGCCGACGAGTTCATTTTCGGCGAGATCTCTCGCGTCTCCCGCGAAGCTCCCGTGTTGATCTTGAAGCATCAGGATCGCAAAGTGGTTCCCGGCGGCGGCGCGAATGCCATCTACAATCTGGCCGATCTCGGCGTAAACGTCCTGCCCGTCGGAATCGTTGGGGACGACGAACCGGGAAAGTTATTGTTGCGCGCGTTTCGCCATAAGCGCATTCCCGTGAGCGGTGTTTTTAAAGAAAAGGCCTATCCCACCGTTACCAAAACGCGTATTTTAGCGGGATTCGCCCACACCGCCGGGCAACAAGTCGTGCGTCTCGACCGCGAGCCCTCGGAAGGTCCCAGTGCTCATCTGCGCCGCGAACTCGTACTCGCCGCCCGCGAGTATGGCCGAGCCTCCGATGCATTGCTCGTTTCGGATTACGGATACGGCGCGGCGACGCCAACCCTCCTGAATGTGATTCGCGAAAAACGCGGGATCGACAAAGTTCCCGTCACCCTCGATTCGCGCTATCGCATGCTTGAGTTTTCTGGCATCACCGCCGCGACTCCGAACGAATCCGAGGTCGAAGCAGCGCTCAGCATCAAAATTGGAAACGACTGGGAACGGCTGCTGGCTGCGGGAGATCAGATTGCCGGCGCGATGAGTCTGGAATCCCTCCTCATCACCCGCGGCAAAGACGGCATGGTGGTTTTCCCGCGCCGCCACAAGCCGGTCGATATTCCTATCTTCGGCGGCGATGAAGTCACGGATGTAACCGGCGCGGGCGACACCGTGATTGCAACTTTCACGGCCGGGTTGGCTGCGGGCGCTACCGCCGAAGAGGCCGCCCAACTGGCAAACTATGCCGGCGGCATCGTCGTCATGAAGCGTGGCACCGCGACCGTCACCCAGCAAGAATTGTTGGATGCCTTGGAAAAAGCGCCGCCGCTTGTTCGTGAGCATTAGCGCATCGATCAGAGTTAGGGAGTGGTTCAGTTTGAATTGCTTTGAAGAGGCATCGGCTTTAGCCGTGCCGTAAATGGCCCTTAAGATCCGCGGCTTTAGCCGCTGGGGCATACGTAATTCAAACTGACCCGCCACTCAGAGTTCGAATCCCTTGACCACATCACTGCAGCCCAAAATTCTTTCGCGCGAAGCACTTCGGCAACGTGTAGCCGACTGGCGCCACGCGGGCCATCGCATCACGCTCGCCAATGGATGCTTCGATCTCCTCCATGTTGGCCATGTCCGATACCTTCACGCCGCTCGGGAACTCGGCGGCAAACTCGTCGTCGCCGTCAATGCTGACGCGTCCGTCCACGCTTTGAAGGGCAAGGGTCGTCCCGTGATGCCCGACCAAGAGCGCGCGGAAATTCTGGCCGCGTTAGCCGACGTCGACGCCGTCGTCGTCTTTCCTGAAAACGATGTACGCGCAATCATTGTCGAAATCCGACCCGATTTTCACGCCAAGGGTACAGATTACACCGCCGAAACCGTGCCCGAGCGCGACCAGGTTGAGGCTTGCGGCGGCCGCGTCGTCATTGTAGGTGATCCAAAAAATCATTCGGCTACCGAGATCATCCGTTCGCGTCTGGGGCCGCAAGAGTCGTGACAAGCCACATCCCTCGGCTGGATCGCCTGCTCGTCGTTCGCCTCGGCGCCATGGGCGACATCATTCACACGCTCCCCGCCGTCGCCGCACTGCGCCTGGCTTTTCCTGACGCCACCTTGGGATGGCTGGTCGAGGAACGCTGGGCCGAATTGCTATGCACCTTACGCTACCCGCGGTCCGGCGCGCGCTCCCCGCACCGTCCCCTCATCGATCGTCTCCACACCGTCCGCACGACGACTTGGCGGCACTCGTTATTCTCATTTAACACCTGGCAGCAGATCGCGGTCAGCCTGAGCGAGCTGCGCGGAATTCGATACGACGCGGTCGTCGATTTTCAGGGTGCAGTGCGTTCTTCGCTCTTGGCGCGGTGGTCGGGCGCTCCGATCGTGTACGGAAGTGCGCAGCCCCGCGAGAATGCCGCCAGCATGTTCTATACGCGAAAAGTGTTTGTAAGAACGGATGGCACCCACGTCGTTGAACAGGCCTTGGCATTGGCCCAAGCGGTCATTACGAACTCAGCCGCTTCGAAGCCGAATGAGAATGCAGGCCGACTCGCAACGTTGCCTCGTGACGACGAGGCAGAAACCCACATTGCTAAACTCGTACCAGCCGAAAATAATTTCGTAATTCTCAATCCGGGCGCGGGTTGGGGTGCGAAGATGTGGCCTGCGGAACGTTACGGCCAAGTCGCGAAAGAACTCGCGAAGGCTGGCTTCGAGTGCCTGGTGAATTACGGTCCCGGCGAAGAAGAAATAGCCCTGGCTGTCGAAAGCGCGAGCGCAGGCGTGGCGCGAAAAGTTTCCCGCTCGATCTCCGAACTGATCGCGCTGACCCGGCGCGCGCGCCTCTTCATCGGAGGCGACACGGGACCCATGCACATGGCGGCAGCCTTGAAAATTCCGGTCGTAGCCGTTTTTGGTCCGACGAATCCCGCGCGCAACGGCCCATTCGGGACGAAGGCAATCGTCTTGCGCAGCGCCAGTAGTATGACCGATCACACTCGCCATCAGCACCCCGAACAAGGTCTGCTGGAAATCACCGTCGCCGAAGTTGTCGCAGCCAGTCTAAAACTTTTGCAGCATTCTTCATCAACCCCATTACCGAAGCAGTGACTGAAACTCCCCAATCCGCATCGCAGTTAGTTCCGCCGCCCCCGCCCGCACAACGCACCACATGGGCACGCGTTGCCCGTCGTATCCGCATACCGCTGGGATTTATTTTTGCCGTCGTATTTGTGTTGCTCGCCCGCCCCACCGCGCTCTCCATCCTCGTCGGCACCCTGATCATGATTCCGGGCCTGCTCTTGCGCGCCTTCGCCTCGGGCCACGTTCAAAAAGACAAGCAACTCACCACCAGCGGTCCCTACGCCTACACCCGCAACCCCCTCTACCTCGGATCGCTATTCATGGCTGCCGGCTTCGCCATTGCCGCCCGAAGTTGGTGGATCGTCGCCCTGATGCTCCTCATGTTCGCCGTGATTTACATCCCCGTCATCGCCGCCGAAGAGCGTTATCTCTTACAGACTTTCCCAGGCTACGAGGACTACGCCCGCCACGTCCCTCGTATGCTGCCGCGTCTCACACGATACGGCAGCGAGCCGAGTGCCTACTCCTCCGACCGCTACTGGAAGCATCGCGAATATCAAGCCAGCATCGGCTGCGCTGCCGTCATAGCAATTTTGATCCTCAAGTTGATCTTCAGTCATTAGCTCGCACCGGGTGGCCCATCCTAACGTCGCGCCTTTTGCGACGTTAGGGTGGGATTCCACAAACCTCGCCCGCTAGTGTTTCCCGATTCGCAACGATTTTCGGAAGGGCACGAGTGCCATGCATTCAGAACTCCGGATACCTGCGCCTTTCGCTGCTGCGGGTCGCACTTTCAACGCATCCGCCTCGCCAATGAGAACTGAATCAGAGTTTTTAAGTAGCGTGAACGCTCATCGTGCGATCATCCCCCATCGGTCGTTACCTCGCCAACCCAGTCCTCCAGTGTGTTACCCTGCCTTGGGTTCGCCACAACATTGCTGAACGTCCGACAAAATTGCCGCTGGGGAGTCGCCTTGCTCTTGGCCGCAACCCTGCCCGCGCAGCAAGGCCGGAACACCTCCACCATCGGCGCCGCACCCCCGCAGATCGCTCCCCCGCGCCCCAACTATCTCTTTCCCGACGGACACAACTACGTCTACACCGCTGAATGGCATCTCATCACCGCCGGAACCGGCACCGTCCGCATGGACGTCTCCGGCAACGATCGGAAGGTCACGGCGACCGCCGAATCCGCCGGCGCCGTCAATGTTTTATTCCCAGTACACGATCACTTCGAATCCCATTTCGATCCTCGTACTTTTTGTTCGCTTTCCATTTTCAAACATAGCGATGAAGGATCCCACAAACGCGAAACCTCCATCCACTTCGATTACGCCCACAGGAAAAGCACGCTGGACGAAAACAATCTGAAGACAGGCGAGACCAAGCACGTGGAAAACGATCTCGCCGGCTGTGCCACCGACGTCATCACCGGCTTCTACTATTTGCAGTCGCTGCCTTTGCTGATCGGAGAAACCTACGAGTTCCCCATCAGTGACGGCAAGACCACCATGGTCCGCGCCACGGTCGAGAAGCGGGAGCAGGTTCGCGTCCCCGCCGGCTCCTACTCTGCCGTTCTCGTGACCGCTGAAGCCACCTCAGGCCCGCTCCAATCCAAAGGCAAAGTGTGGGTCTGGTATTCCGAGGACGTCAGCCACACGCCCGTCCAGATGCGCGTCAAGCTGGGATGGGGCACGCTTCTGTTTCGCCTGCAAAGAGTCGATCGCTAGCTCTCACGATTCATTAGCTCTCACAATCTACTTTGCGGCCACCACCGCCTGCTTCGCTTTCGCCAGCTCCGGACGCGCCGAATCCCCGCCCTCACACGTCTTGACCAACACGGCGTAATACTCGCTCGCCGCTGAAGCCTGCCCTGCCATCTCCGCCGCTTGCGCCGCGCCATACAGTCCGTTGAAGCGCTTCGGATTAAACTTCAAATCTCCCTTGTACTCGGCCAGAGCCCGTTCGGGACGCTTCATCTCCAGCAGCATCTCCGCCAGCATTTCGCGCGCCGGAGTCGATGTCTGCTCTTCCCCAACCGCATCTTCATGGTCGGCAACCTTGCCGAGCATGGCCGTCGCCTCATCGTCTTTTCCCCGGCCATGCAGCACCCACGCATCCGCTTCCTGGCGAAGCATCTCGACCCACTCCGCCGCGATGGGTTTCCCGCCGGACACATAATCGCTGTGAATCTTATCGATTGCCACCAGGTCTTTCTCCGCCGTAGGCAGATCGCCGCTGCGCGCGCTTCCTATGGCTCGGGCCCAATAGGTATACGCGCGATCCCCGGGATCGGCTTTCCCGATTACCTGCAAAGCCGCCGCGTCTGTCCAGTGATGGAGTTCTAACGCATACATCGCCGGAAACTTCGACATCGCAAACGCCTGCATATCGCGATCCATGCTTCCCATGTGCATCGCGGGCATGGTCTTTACTTCTTCGATGACTTTGGCCGCATCAGCCTCGCGCCCGCTTTGCAGATACGCGTAGATCAGAAAATCCATGGCGTGGAACTGATGCCCCTCGCCGCCCATATTCATCTCGGTCGCCTTGCGCGTCGCGGCAATCGACGCCAGGTTTGATTGGATCGAGTCAGGCCAATCTCCCACCCGCGCAAAAATGTGCGACGGCATGTGCACCGCATGCGGAGCCGACGGCGCGATCTGCGCATAGCGGCGTGCCGCCGGCAGTCCGAGTTCCGCCAACTGCGGCTTGTCATACGTATGAATCAGATAGTGCGCGACGCCTGGATGATTCGGTTCCGCCTCAAACAGTTTTTCAAGAATGGCTCCCGCCTCTTTCCGGTTCTCGAAAGTAGTATCGCCATCGGGCTCAGATGCCAGCAGCGAAAGCGCATAGAACGCAGCCGCCTCATGGTCCTCGGGATACTTCTCGTAGACCTTCTTCATCGCCGCGCAGTACGCGCGTGCCCGCGTCTCGTAATTGTCCTTGTCGCTATTCGAATAGAAGACCTCCAGCGCGTGGACGTAATCGCGCTCGCGATCCGTCGGAGCGTGCGCCTTATCCGCCTTCTTCAATTCCGCCCCAGCCTTTTTGATCGTCGCTTCCTTCGGCTGATCCCAAAGCTGATGCCACAGGCTCATGCTTTCGCCCCAGTAGGCCATCGCACATTTCGGATCCTCTTTTTCGGCGTTCAGAAAAGTCTTCTCCGCCTCTTCGTACCAAAAAGAGTGCAGCAGCGCGACCCCTTTTTCGAACGTCTGTTGCGCCTCGGGAGTGCACGACACCGGAAAATGCACCGTCCCCAGTTGCCCTGGAGCAAGTTCATCGTGATGCCCCTCATCCGCAGCGGCAGCCCCTGAAAATGTCGCCGCCAGACACAAAATCCAAATCAGTTTG
>Ga0302200_10001790_pt1 | contig 19628 bp, 13 predicted proteins | sample II_Bog_N3_1_FD_194585 | JGI IMG/M metagenome (GOLD analysis project Ga0302200, IMG submission 194585) | Peat permafrost microbial communities from Stordalen Mire near Abisko, Sweden - II_Bog_N3_1 | ecosystem: Environmental > Terrestrial > Soil > Wetlands > Peat | place: Sweden: Abisko... | reverse complement strand
GGCCTTTGACAGATTTCTCAAATTGCAAACGGATTCTAAACGCCCGTTTGTCGTCACTGGTTTGTTCGATGCGAGAACGTTGTGAGCGGTGGACTTTCACCCATTGAGCAGGAGCGTCGTATGGAGAAAGAACGGTCACGCTCGCTATGGGCAATTTGCAGTCGAAAAAGATATTTTTAATTTGCGCTTCGATTTCACAACCGTTTTTTGGTTTTCCGTTTCTTCCAAAAACATGAAGCGGCGGGACGAATGGTGTGAGCGTTTCCCAGACTGCGCTTTCCCTGAAAATGTTTCTATCTGGAGGCAAAGGCGTTTCAGCGGGGAGCGGAACGAGCCGCAATTTCCAATCGTCACTGCCGAAATCCCACGCGAGCGGTGCTTCGGCGGCGGCGAGGAGGGCGGTTTGCTCTTCGTCGGTAAAAGGGGCGTTACGCCAGCAGATCAAGCGCGAGGGTTTTCCTTGCGAATCGGGAATGAGGAAAAACGCGGCGTGTTGATGTCCGGCAAGCACGGAATCGTTGGCACCTTTCCCGGTGAACAATGAGAACTTGGCGCGGGTTTCGGGTGGTAGTTCGGCAAATTTCGCATCACGGTTTCCGGTTAGCTGGTGCGCGAGCTGACGCAGCGCGATACCACGGAATTTTTCGGTAATTCGAAGCCAGTATCTTGGAGACGGAAAGACACGTCCGCCGATGGCGAATTGAACGATTTGAGTGAGCGGAAGCGCTTTGCGTGTCGGCTGTTTTGCAATGGGTCTTACGCGAGCAGGGCGTTCAGCGTATTTCCAGACCGCGCCGGGTGGCGTGGTGGAATTGGCGACTGTGTCGTCATGTGTTTGGCATGCGACCTGTTCCAACGTCGCATCCGCATTTGGACACAAAATAGGAACGGAAGCTGAGGTGCGTTTGTCTTTCAATTCACAGTTTGCGTTTCTGCCAAAGTCATCGTTTTCCAGCCGCTCAATCACAGTGATGGATTCAGCGCGTCCGAAATAAGTCATACGGGCGAGGCACTCGTCGAGGTGCGCAAGCAATTCATTCGTCCAATTCTCACCCTCGAAAATCCAAAACAGTGCGTCGGATTCTGTCGAAACGAGCCAGAAGTTGTCTTTGTTTTTGGTGGTGTTGTAGCTTTTGGCATCGGGGAAATAATGCTTGAATCTTTTCCCGCCAATCGCTGCCAGCTCCCTGTCCTTTTGCTGTTGGGTTAGCTTTTGTTTTCGCGACAACCAGAAGTCTTTCAGTTTTTTGCTACCCAACCTTTCCTTTATCTGATCGTTAATCCCTTTTTTGATCTCTGGAATGATTTCTTCAACGGCAATACTTCCCATATTCGCGTTAAAGAGTTCGACCATGCTTTTGTCGGCCTCGTCATAACAAGTGATGAAGGAAGCGACTTCGGGAATCGTGAAATGCAGCGTTTGGAGAGTGCTTCTGAATTTCTCGTCAATATTCCACACCACGAATTTTCTCGGGAGCGGATTCGATGCTTTGAACTCCGAAGGCTGGTATTGATGCAAACCGGGACCACGCCACGATTGAGCGGGAAGTTGAAATGAGATTTTGCTTTCACAAAACGCGCTGACGAGTTTCTGACGCAGGTCATCGTCACTGACGTTTTCGCGCTCGCGTGAGAGTTGGAAACTGCGAGCGAGAATGGCACGAAGGAGTCGCCACGGTGAGGGCGGCCACTCGCCATGCGGGTCGTCGAATGCAAAGGCACGCCACGGGTTGGCGTGGTAGCGACCAAGCGGGAAACTCTGTTTCAGAAGGATACGCATGGCGGGTTACTCTTTGTCGCTTCCATCCTCGCCTCCATCTCCATCACTGTCGCTCTCACCATCCTGAGAACTGTTATCCCTATCCTTTGCGGGTTTGAAGAGATCACTGTCCGGCCAATAAACCTTAGTGATGCGCGGATCTTGGAAACCGGCGTTGGTGATGAGTTTGCCGATGGCGACGTTCAGCGCAGAAACTTCGCCGTCCTTGCCATCGATTTTGATTCTTTCGAGTTCCAAATCACATTCGGAGCGGAAGCGGAAAGAAGACGAAAGGAGTTTACCGATTTTCCAGAGGGCGACGCCGAGCAGAAGTTGTTTTTGTGCGGCGTTGAGACCTTTATCTTCACCGCGTCCGAATGAGCGGATGAGCGACAAATCGATGACGAAGGTGGCGCGAATTTCGGAGGCGGTTTCCTCGTCCTTCGCGAAAATCGGCTGACCGGAATTGGTTTTGCCAAGTTTGTCGAATTTCACGCCAGCGGTGCCGACGCGGGCCGCGTCAAAAGCATCGAGCGTGGCGGTGAGGACACGGGGCAGTTTGATGCCAAGCGCAGGGAACAGAATACCGTGAACGAGCGAGTTCGGATCGTATCGGAAAATGGTGCGAAAGATATTCCACCACTGTGCAGGAAGCGGGTGTGTTTTCTTTTCAAGGTTTCGTAACCCGAACTTGTCGGTGTCGTCGCGCAATTCTTCGACGAACTTCTTGGCAGAGGGACTGCCGTTTGTATCAATGATTTTTCCATCAAGGAAATATGACGAGGCGAGACGGTGGCCCTCGGAGAGGGTTGTGACAACGAGTTCATCTTTATTGTCGCCGGTGACACACTGGACGTAGGGAAGTCCGGCGAGTTCGTCCACGAGCGTTTGGTCGAAAGCGTTGACGCAGACGGTTTCAAGGTGGTTCGCCATGCTTGCGGCGCTATCTACGATGCAGACTTTTTTCGGGGGCGCGTCGGGTTGGGGCGCGTCGTAAATGACATGGCCGATTTCGGGGAATCCGGCGGGTTGGAAGCGTGTTTTTCCGGCGACGGATTTGAGCGTCGCCTGAATGACCAGACGGTTTTGGTTTCCGTTCAGGAGGGTAGCAATGTCGAGTGCGGGTGTGCTCATGGTTTTTGTTTCTTGTTTGATGATTTGGTGAGTTGAAAACGTGAAAAATGTTTAGCGACGGCGGCCGGCGACGCGGGCAGGAGCAGCGCGGCAAGAAAGCGCCGCGGGTCTGGAAGGGCAAAATTGGGTTGCCCGAAATCAACCGTTTCGATGAGCAGGTTTTTATAGCGGCTCTGCGTGGCGGAAAACGTGGCGGCGGTATCGCCGCGCTCAAGAAGAGCGACAAGCGGGCGAAGCATGCCGGCGGTGGGTGCTTTACCCGATTTTGGTTCAGACTCAATTTGAGTGAAGGTGTAAGCGTGAAAGAGCGGTCGGAGGAAGCAAAACACCGCTTCAGCGGCGTGAAGGCCTCCTACGGAACTGTATTTGGCGGGGCGCAAAAACGTAGAGAGAGCATCTCGCTCGGCGGTCTGGAGAAACGACCAGTCGAAGAGCAGGAAACGGTCGAGCCAGCGGACTAGCGCGGCATCGTCGGTTTCACTATTCAGGAAGGCGAAGACATCGGCGAGCGGCAGCGTGAGTTGCGTGTTGAATGGCGGCTGGCTCTGCGCTTCCGCTTCGACGGCGACGCGACGGCGGATGACAGCGATCAGGTTTTCCGTAAGTGGACGTTCGCTCCACTCGACGCGCAATGGTGTGTTCTTGGCGATTTTGACGCGGCTCCATTTATTTTTCCAAACAGGGACAACGCCGACACGGTAAGCGAAGAATGGGGCGAGCAGGTCGCGCTTGCGGGTGTCGTCGCCGCCAGAATCCTTCTTTTGTGTTCTGGTTTGAAGCGTAGCGAGGGCGAGCGCAATGCGGATTGTTGGCGTGAACTCACGTTCTTTTTGAAGCAACGAAACCGCCCACGAAACAGGCAGCAATTCGAGCGCGGGTTCACGTTCGCGGTAGGTTTTGTTGTTTGCGGTCTTTTTGAGCGAAGCGAAAACGGCGTCGAGGAAGGCCCACGAGTTTTCGCGGAGCAAATCGTCGTTGTTAACGGAGGCGGAGAGACGCACGAGCGCGGTGTCAATCGGTCCCTGTAGTCCGCGATACACCCATGATTTGCCTTTCTTGAATTCACGGGGAAGCGCATCGCGGAAACGGATGATACTGGAAACAGCATCGGCTTGCGCGATGTCGCCTTCTTGTATCGCTGCGAGCGAATGGACGGACGCGAGGCGTGACTCGAAAGTTTGAGCGCTGGTCGTATGCAGAAGCGAGAAGCGCCGGAACTCCGCAAGACCGGCATCGGTGCCGCGTTGGATAATCGCTGCGGCAAACGCGGCGGAGGTAATGGCACCCCGCCCGTTGACCTCGGCGCGTCCGTGTTTGTAGAGGGCGGAAACCTCGGCGACGGAGAGTGGCCTACTCCAAACCGGCGCCCAAAATTCGCCAGTCAACGTCTCTACCTCTTTTTCGTTTTCCGGCGCGGTGCCCTTTGTGACGAACGGGAATGCACCGGTGCCCTCGCGGGTGGAACCGAATTGGCGCGAGGTCGCGCCGACCAGGAGTGGAAAAGCCTCGCACGCCAGCAACATTGCCCACGGCGTGATTTGCCCTTCGCGGAACGGTGAATCGGGCGAGAAGTTATATTTCTTGTTGGCGTCGCTGAACCAGCAAGCTGCGCCGTAATCCGAGAGCAATGAACAGGTGTTGCCGTTGAGAAAAGCAGAGAGGTCTTGCTTGGCGGCGGATGGCATTTCGGCCGGAAGCAAGGATGACGTTTCGTCCGCCACGGTTTTCTTTTTGGTCTTCTTTGTCTTTGGCGTGACGGCTTTGACGGCGTCGCGGGCCTTTTCCCAACCTTTGGAAAAATTGCGTTTCCCTGCGTTGCCGCCGGTGCCGAAAACAGGGTTGAAACTTAGGCGTTCGGCGGTGGCGAGGTGCGACAGAGTGAAAGCACTTTCCGCCTCGCTGGTTTGGTTGGCTCGCCAGAGAGAAACATTCGCGGCGGTTTTGTCTTTAGTGTCTTTCTTTTGTTCTTCCGCCCATCCTTGCGTGTATTGCGTCCACTTGTTGTTCGCGCCGATGTTGAACATGAAGGTTTCGAGTTCGGATAAATCTTTCGGGCCGCCGACGAGATGGAAAACGCCGTCGCGCCAGCAACCTTTGACGGTTGGCCATTGACGGGCAGCGAGACGCAGCAGGCCGAGCGCGGCAAAGTAGTGTCCGAGCGTATCAAGATGTAGTCCACCCAAAGGGAGGACGGGAAGCGCCATGGTATTTTGTGGAATAGGTGTCATTAATTGGCGACCTCCGAGTTAGGAATTCCTGTTTCGCTGGCCGAGATACGGCAATCAGCGGCGCGAAGGAGGGTTTCGAGGAAGGCGAGGTGAAAGGGATTCAGCGAGTGTGGTTCGTTTGCTGGGGCGGCTCCGGCAGAGACCTGCGATGCATCGGTTTCCCAGCCGCCAAGGAGGTCGGCGGCGAGCGCAGACCACCCGGGCGTGACGGGCGTGAAAACGAGTTCACCATTCGCGTCTTCGGAAAATGTGCCATTGGCACCGTCAGAAGCGGGCGCAAAGTCGAGTTGCCAGTTGTCGGCGGATTTTTCATGCCACGGCAACGCGAACGGCGGTTCGGTGACGGGGATTCCGGCGACGTTGGGCTGTTTCGCGGGCACGGGGCGCGAATTAAGAACCGTGCGGACAAGCCCGTGGTGTGCAGCGATGAGGTAAATTGCGAGCGCGGGAAAGTCGGCGGCACCATCGCGGTAGTAACGCCGCCACGCGGCGAGCGCGGAGGCGGCTTCGTGGCGCATTCCAGCGCGCTTGGCGAACGACGGCGCTTTCGCCCAGAGTGTTGTCGCATCGGGACGCGGTGTCGGAAGTGCGTTCTGCCACTGCGGCAAACTTTTGCCGATGTCGTGCAAGGCGGCAGCGCGAACGAGCGCGATTTTGTGCGCGGACGGCAACGCGAACGCGTCGGAGATTTTTTCCGCTTCGGAGGCGACGGCGGCGAGGTGCGCGTTGAGCGCGACCCACTGCGGCTTGGCGGTTGTTTGCTTGTCGTCGTCTTCGCCTTCGGCGTCAAACGGGCCGGGCGGCGGCGTGTTTGCGGGCTTGTCGGCTTTGTCGCCCGTCCAGCCTTTGCCGGCGTCATAGCCGCCGCTGCGTGCGGGCAGCATCACGACCATTCCGGGACAAATATCATCGTGCCTGATTGGCTCCCACTTTTCGGCGCGGTCATTCCAGATAAAAGCGGTTTTGCTGCTCTTCACGAAATCGCGGATGCGATAGATAGCGACGGCGCAACCTTCATCACGCTGGAACGCGGAGCCACCGTATTCAACGGCGTTGGGCGATTTCTTCGCAGCATCCCAATCACGCCAGAAGATGGTGACATCGGCGTTCTTATCACCGCCACGCACCCAAGGGCTAACATCGGTGAAGCCGCCGAAGACGTCCGGCTCGGTCGAGAAAAGTCCGTGGACTTCGAAGGCGCGTGGGAACGGTGCGGGTTTCGGCTCAAGGGATTTCGCAATGTCGGCGTGAACGCCGCCGCTGGAACTGGATAGTTCCGAGAGAATTTCGCGGATGGGCTTGGTCGGCTCGGCTTCACTCTTCTTGACGAGTGCATCGATGATTTTCTTTGCCGTTTTCAGTTCGTCCGGCTCGTAGGGGCTTACGGCGTTTTTGTCGGCTGGGATTTCAAGGATATGCGCGGCGGCTTCAGCGTTGAGCTTGCCGTCGCGGTTAAGGCGACCAAGGCGTTGCAAGGTTGACGGCCACGGCGCGAGTTCCGTCCAAAGACGGCGGGCGGAGATGTCCACGCCGGCCTCGACGACCTGTGTGCTCACGCAAATCAGGCCGTTATGTGCGGGCGCGGCATCTCCATTTTTGACAGCGGCTTTGCGGGCGGTTTCAAAAGCGAGCAGTTTGTCGAGGTGCGCTTTTCGGTCAGCGGGGCGGAAACGCGAGGTGAGCAGAATGATTTCGGCGCTGGCGGTATTTGGGAACGCGAGCGTGGCGAAAACTTCTTGGGCGGCGGCAACAGTGTTACAGACGACAAGCGAGAGCGTGTGTTTTTTGTGTTCAGCAAAGATGGCAGCGACAAGCGCGGCAACGAAGGCGGCGCGGTCTTTGCGGGCTTTCGCTTGGGGAGGCTGCCAGTTGGCAATGGGGCGGATGGCTTTGAGAATGTCGAGTTTCGTGGCTTCGGCATCGGTGATTTCGATTTTCGCAGGCGCGACCATTTTCGCGTCCTTGCGGTCTTTAGTTTCGAGAAACGCGATGCCAACCGTAGCACTCATCCACCATGTCACGCAGTTTTGCGCAGGCTTGAAGCGGTCTTGGCGAAGCCAGTCAAGTTGGGCGGAAGTCCAGAGCCCCGCGCCCATCAGTTGCGTTTCGTCCATCACCCAAAGACAGTCATTATTCAGCAGGCCAAAGTGCATTGGCCAACGGGCACGACTCATGCCGTAACCGCGATTCAACGCGCGACTCAAAAGCATATCCTGCGTGCCGATGAGGATCACGTTTTCCTCCGGGTAAATGTCCCATTCCCTTGCATCGCCTTCCAATTCTTCGCCGCCCATGAGGATGACGATTCGCGGTGGCTTTCCAAGGATCAGATTTTTCTTCGCGAGTGCTTCAATCCAATTACGCGCTTCGTTCCGTGTCTGTTCCACCAGTGTCCGCATTGGCAGGCAATAAACCAGTCGGCGCGGCCATTCAGGCTTCTGGAGATGAACACGATTCCAAAGCCAAGCAAGAACGACAGCGGCGGTTTTGCCGAGACCGGTTGGGATGTTGATGAGCTGAGACCGGCAGTCCTTGCCGGAATCGTTCTCCGCCAAACGGGATTGATAGTCGTAGGGCATATTGCCCGTGGCGGTTTGAAAAAAGGTATCGAAAGGAAGTTGGCTCATGGTTGGCCTCCCTCTTGACGTTGCGATGCAAGTAGCCTGGTCATTGACTGTCTTCGTTAATCCGGCGGAGCGCCAAGGCCAAATCTGCGCTGCATTTTTCTTGGCGGTTCTTAACCGTATCAAAAACAGCCGCGATAGCGAGTGTGAAAATTACAAGGATTGATGGATTGCCCGGCACGCTTTGGTTGGGATGTTGGCGCAGGGAAAACGGAGCATCCTGCCGTGAAGTATTTAGCGGAACGGCGAGAGAAGCGAAGTCGCGGAAGCCTTGTTCCTGCGAGGTCAGGCGCGCGAAGTGTAGCGAAGGGATGATCAGAGTTTCATTTTTTGCCTTTCGCGAACATCCCGGCATCAAACATAATTTGTCAGTCGCCGGTCAGTGAAGTTTTGCTTCAAGCACTACACCGATCGTAACGCCAATCACCATGCCGATGGCAATCAGTCCAAGCCAGGCCAGCCAGTCTCGCCTTAATTGCACCCCATTGATCCGGCCATCCAGGTCTTCACAGGTTTTACGAAACATTTCTCTGCCAGCTTCCAATTCGGTTTTGACGCGATTATATGAGGAAATCCCGTCGTCCAAATGTTTTCTAATATCTTGGGCGAAGGCCCCGATGGATTTCAACTGGCTGCGAAATGAACCAGAAGCCTGATTCAACACCTCGGTGTGGGCTTTGAAGACGCTTTTCAATTCATCGGCCTGGTCTTCACCGACGGCAGAAAGACTTTTAACCAACTCGGCTGTTTGCCTACGATATTCGGCCAGATGCAATTCAATCAATTTTCTGGATTCATTGACCGCCTGCGGCACGAGTGCCGCCGCGCGCCATTGCGCGCGCGTGAGCAAGGCCAGTTGCACCGGAAAACCGTTCTCGTCCCCGTCACTCCACTCGACCAACATCTTCCGAAATAGCTTGGCTTCGTCGGCTGACAGCCCTGCACACAACGAATCAAAATCGGTGTCTTCCATACTTCATTCTCCAAAGTTCAATTGCGGCTGTGGCTCGGCCTTTGCTTTTTCCTTCGCTGGAGCGGATTTTTCTTTGGGAACAAGCTCCGTTGGCAGCAATAATTCCGCGATGGCATCGTATTGCCGGAAAAGTTTTTGCATCGCCCATTGAATTTCACCGGCCAACAGCCGTTCCAAGTGGCCGGCTTCGACGTGCGACAATTCGGCGAAGCTCAAGCCGCGCTTGGCGATGGCCTCCGCTTTTTCAATCGCCAGCAGCGTGGTCGGCGTGACGGCTGGCAGCGTCACGGACTTCGCGCCAAATTCCTTCAACTGCTTTTCCAATTGCGAGCCTTTGAATAAATCGCCGCGCGCCTTGGCGGGATTGTGGACGATGACATAATCTACGCGGTCGCCCGCGTAGAAAAATAATTTGCCAGCGTTGGTCATGCTTTCTGTGTCGTCGGTCGGGAACAGGAAAAACGTCAGCCGGACGCCCTGCTCGGCGCACACGTCCAGCACCTGCAATTCCTCCAGTGCGCCCAAGATCAGCGCGTCAGCCTGGGCGCGGGTGTCAATGACGTGGACCGGGGCGGAATCTTTCAGCACGCGCCGGAACAAACTTAACAAAGCAGTTTTGCTCTCCTGCTCGTTGCCAAGCTGATACGAACGGACGGCTTCAAGATGCCGATGGGCGAAAGTGTGATGTCGGTCGTCGAGGTCGGAACCGTTCCACGACACGCCGAGCCGGTCGAGCCAGGCGGTGCGGAATTCGGCTTCAAAACTTTTGCCGAGATTGCCTTTGGATTGGGGATTGAGGTGGATGCGTCGAGTTGTGTTCATATATTGGTTGGATCGTTTAAGTTCATGTCTTCGGGATTTGGCCGGCGAATTTCGCGTGATTGCGGTGTCGCGGCCAAAATTGGTTTTCGTGCCGGTGCTGGTGCGGCGTTGGCTGTGGTGGTGGCCGCTTTCGACACCGATGGCGTTTCTTCCCAATGCGTCTGCGCCCGGCGTTGAATGTAGCGCCGATAAAATTGATGAACGCCCTGCGCGGTGATGGCGCAGCTTTTTTCACTGAAAAGCACGGCGGCAATTTCCTGCCACGTCCTGCGCCGTTGGCGTTGGTCACGGATGAAATCCACGAATGGTTCAATCCGGCTGTGAAAAGCCCGACCGCCGCCGCAGTGTTTGCGCTTCGCCGGCCCGCCGTCGCTGATGATGTCTGAATTCATCAACGCAAAGTTTAGGGTTCTTGGCACCAAAGCGGTTAGCGCATACTCGGCGGATTAAATGGCAAACGAGGCTGATTAGGCCGGATAGTTTTGCCGATGGATTTTTCCGCGTTGAATTGAGTTGAATTCCGTTGACGCGATGTGTTGGATCGCGTTGATCGGTGTTGACGACCGATGTTGAAAGGCGTTTAGCCGCGTTGAAATCATCAACGCACATCAACAGAATTCAACACCCACTTTTTTCCGTATCAGTTTCCGAAGCGAATGCTTCGGGGATGGTGTCATCAAAAAATCAAGGCTTTCAAGTTTCAGAAAGCCGCCAGAAATCACGTTTGATTGAACGTATCAAATTGGGTGATGATTGGCGCAGTGAACGTCCGTTTCTGAAATCGGAGCGGGCGTAACGGCTGTGGAGTCGCGGAGATTTTGGAAACGGATGCTGACTGCGCTGCCGTATAGGTTTTTTGAGGCGATTTGTCTGGCCAGTTTCCGAGTGCCGCAGGAAATCCGGACAGTCAAAGCGCCGATTCATTCCAAATCGTTTTACCAGAGATGACCAGGTTAGATGCCATGATTTAGCCCGCCTGAACGTAAAACAATACGCACTGATGTCCAATCCTGAAGCACTGAAAGGGCGTTCTGAAACCGGCAGCGAAACGGAGCGGGTCGGGAGTGGCATGAACGGACGACGGCGGAGTTGAGCGCGGTTTTAGAACGCCCAGTGAGTGCGTGACCGTCTAGGTTTCACTTGAGGCGATTTGTCTGGCCGGTTTCCGAGTGCCCGCAGGAACGCCGGCCAGTCAAGGCGCCGATTCATTCCAATTCGTTTCACCAGGGCTGCGCGTCTTGCGTTCGGAGCGGGGTTGTTCAGACATCATGGTTCCTTTGTTGAGATTTTCGGAACCCTCGGAGGTCCCCGTCTGAGCACCTCAATCATTTTTTGCTCGTGGTCATGGGCGCGCTGCTCGTTCCAAGGGTCGTTCCCCTCCATCATGAGGAACTGCTTGATGCTATCGAGCTTGTTTTTCGTGTAGTAGTCCTTCTTCGCTGCCGGGCTGTGGTTGCTGAGGCGGGAGTTCTTGCTGTGGCTGATCAGGCAAAGGTTGCCGAACGAGTCGAGATCTTCGGGATACCACCCCTTATCGCCCGACACAGGAGTCTGGGGGTAGTAGTGCTCCACGGAGCTGCGAAAGGTGAAGTCAAAGAATTTTACCTTCTCGTCCTTCCGTTGGTGTTCCAGCCAAAGGAGGTAGTCCAAATAGTTAAAAACGAAGTTGTTCCTGATTCCGCTGTAGGACAAGCGGGGTTTGAGGTGATCCTCGGAAAGATCTTTGGGCGATTGCTGACACTTTCCTTGGTTCTGCTCAATGATGTCGAAATAGTCAAGGCCGTCTCCGTTTGAGAGGTAGCGGTCGAACATGAAAGCCATTGCGGTGTTTTCCAGATAATCGAGATAGCCTTCGGGGGAGACACGGCCTTCGACAGTGGTTTCGCGCAGGTTGCAAAGGTATTTCAACGCCGCGTTCAGCCAGTATTTGTTGGCCATGGTGGGCGCGGAAACATGGAAGGCCGCCAGCAGCATTAGGATTCTACGGGTCATGCCCGCGTCTAACTCGTCTTGTTCCCCAAAGGTAGGTGAGTAGGTGGCCGCGCCATTCTTTTGATAGCGTTTTAGGCTCCAACGCTCCTCCCCCTTGCTAAATTCTTTCTTGATCACATACCGGTCGAGAAAGTATCGGCCCTTTAGCAGGTCAAAGGCAAACTTCTCCGCTCGCTCGCGGGAATTGTCTCCCTGGAGCAGGCTGTTATCAAAAACCTCGATGAGCTTCTTGTCGTCGAGCCGCACATTCTTGGCGCTGTCGGGTGGCAATGAAATTCGCAACACCTGCAGCAGGAAGTTGGGGAAATTGATTACCCCGCTGAACCGCTCGGGAAACTCAGGGGACAACGGCTCCTTTCCTCCGTTCACTGGACCGGTTCCCTCAAGCAATGTGCTGAGGTTTTGAGTAACTTGTGATGACGCGCAGTCCTTTCCCAAGGGCAGCGCGTTCTTGATGTCGGCAAAGGATTTCGGCGTGAACTCACTCCCATCGCTGCCGAAGAGGTTTCTGTGCCCATCGTCTTTGAAGCACGTCTGCACATATTTCTCCATGTTCGCGCAGGCTTCCCAGATTTGATGGAAGCAGGGGCGATCCACTTCATCCAGCTTTGACAGCAGTCTGGCTTTGAGCACCTCGTGCTTTTCCAACTGCTCGCCCCGATTGTTCATGATCTCGAAATAGTGGTTGAGTTTCGTGCATTTGGGGACTTCCACCCGCATGATCTGCACCTTTTCGAAGAGGTAGTCGGAGAATCTTTTAAGTGCCTCGTTGTCTTTGAACTCTCGATGCATGTAGCTTTTGATAATATGATAGCCGTTGAGAATGGCGCTGTTCAGCTTGGAGGCGTCTTTGTCTAAGTTGCCAAGCTTGCCTTCGGAAATCAGTTCAAGCGTCTGGCTTGAGGTTTTGCGGCTAACGAAGCGGAGGTTGGGCTTTCCATACCAATCTGCGAGGCCCTTTGTTTTCAGATAACACGCGAGCAGCGATAATGTCGTCAGCCGCTGCTGGCCGTCAATCGTCTCAAAGATTTTCCCCTCGGGGCCATCGCTCCCCCAATCCACTACCAATGTGCCAAGGTAGTAATTTTTGTCCGCCGGCTGGGAGTCGCGGACATCCTGGATCAATTGGTGAATTTCTCCCTCTTGCCAAGCGTAATTTCGCTGATACATGGGGATGACGTAAGAATCGCCGCCGTTTAACAAGGCCTGGATGGAAAGCTGGGAAATCCCGTCGCTCATGGTTGCTTCTTTTTGTTGAGATACTTCATTTTTTCGAATAGCCCCGCGATCTCATCGGTCTGGGTGGAATTGTTTTCGCTCAACACATCCAGGTCGCCGCTGAGGAAACCTCGGGGCTCGACGGACTCCTTGATTTGCTGGAAGAGGTTGCTCTCCAAAACATACCTGTCCACGCTCGCCAAGCTGACACGCGACTGCTTTAAGCGAAGGGTGTAGGCCCAGATGAAGATCTTCTCAATTGCCCGCGAGAGTTCCGCAGCGCCGAACTTGTCCCAGTAGTAAATCAGCAGGCAATCGAAGAGGCTCCGGACGTGCTGGTCGCCGGTGCGGAACCTTCCATTGTAGTTGTTGATCGTTTGCAGAATTTCCGCCGCGCGCTTTTCGGGGTCCTGGACTCCGTCCAGTTCGGCGAGGAGTCGGGAGTGATCGGTGAACCGGTCGACCATTTCTTGGTAATGCGCGGTCATCTCGAAGAAGCGGCGGCCGTTGATTATGATTTGATCCAGTTGAAAGGGGAAGGCCATGTCATGGCCGTCGATCTTCCGCTCAAGCTGGCCTTGGTAGCGGTCGACGAAGTAGTGGGCGATCCGCAGCGGTTCCACGTAGGGGTAGCGGTCGGTGGTTTGGAGGTTGACCCCCTTGAACAGGGCCGTCTCGCTTTTGCCGAAAGCGCGCGCCGAGATGCCCCGCGCCCACTTCCGGATTCGGTAGAGATACCGTTCAAAGAGCACAGCCAGTTCTTCTGTCTTGCTGTTTTCCCAGCGCTCCACGGTGCGGGCTTTCTCTGCCTCGCTTTCATCGCCAAATTCACGTAGGTGGTAGGCCTTGAGCAAATCGTGCGGCTCCAGGTCGCGGCCCCGGGCATTTTGTGCATCGAAAAACTGGAAAGCTTCCGAGATGTCGGTCAGCGTGAAGGTCACGACCTGGCATCGATTCAAGAGGAAGTCAATCTGCGTTTCGGTGAACTCCGGGCGGGTGACGATCCGGTTGATTTCTTGGTAATTCTCGCGAACGTTTTTGTGGGAAATGTCGCTCGGAAACTTGGGATCCATAAGCTTCGGCTCCAGTTCAGTTAGTTGCTTCCGCAACTCCGTTCCTTTGAGCTCGCTTTTACGCTCGGTGAGCAGGGCGCGGACGGTCAGGATCAGGGTGATGATGCGCTGCTGGCCGTCCACGATATTCAGCTTCTCCTTCTCCTCATGAAACACCACCGTTCCCAGTCGGTAGGTAGGCTGGTCTTGGTAGGCGGCTAGGTCTTCAAAGAGTTGCCGGACGTTTATGCCGGTCCACTGGTAGGGGCGTTGATATATGGGGATTTCAAGTTCCGGCATGGCTAGCAATCTCGCGACGGTGAGAACCTCGTGTTGGACTTGGATAGGCGTCGTGGATTCGCTCATACCAGACGTATTCTTCGGTTGAAGAGTTTACGCATCATGTCCTGCTTGAGGGCGCGGGTCTTCTCCCGCCGATGCTCCAACGTCACCAAATCGGTGCAGTCCGGCGCGGTTGGCTGACTTTCAAGATTTGTTGGCTGTGATCGCATTTATGGCGTCGTTCTTTTACCAGTCGGACTAACTCCCGGCAATCATCATCGCGGAGATTCGGGTTTCCGGCCGGTCGAATTCTTAGGCGATGCGGCGGAGCGCACGCTGCTGTTTAGGTTTACTCACAAAACCGTCTCAGTTCCTAGCCTGTCTTCTGCAACAGTTCGCGCGGGGTAGTTGCCTTTGCGTGTTGCATCATTGCCAGCAGCACGCGTCCGGCGGCTTCGGCGTCGGCTTGGGCTTGGTGGTGGTTGAAATCGTGTCCGATGTGCGCCGCCAACGTGGATAGCCGATGATTTGGCAATTCCGGCCAGACGCGCCAGGCCAGATTGCAGGTGCAAAGGTAATCAAACGCCGGGCAGGCGAGACCGAAATAATTCAGAGTTGCGCGCAAATGCCCGATGTCGAATTTTGCGTTGTGCGCAATCACGAGGTCGGCGCGGGTCAGCCAGGCCAGAAATTCCGGCGCAATGGCGGGAAATTCCGGGGCATCCAGCACATCCAGATGCGTCAGGCCGTGACATTCGATGAAGTCGTCGCGAAACCAGCCGTGGCCTTTGGGTGGTCGCACCAGCCAATATGGCGACTCGGCCAGTTCGCCATCCTCAAAGACGGCCAGCCCGGCGGCACAGATGCTCACGCGCGAGTGATTGGCCGTTTCAAAGTCGAGGCTGATGAAATTCATAGTTTGCGGAAATTTCAACGACGTTTTTTGCGAGTCACGCGGATGGGTGCTGGCGGGCAAGGCGGTAAGCGCAACAGGTTTTGCAATTGGGAAATTTCAGAACGGATTTTCTCATCAGGAATCACAAAATCAGTTTTGGTGCCCAGATAAATTCTTACGCCGCCCAATTTCATTTTAATCTGGTGAATTTCAAAATCCGGACATTGTGTTTCCAGCCAGCATAAAAATTCGTCCAGCACGTCCGTCCAGACGCGCGGAACGTTGCCCAGCGCAAATCCATACCATCCTTTGCCGACCCGGTATGCCCATTTATAGAACAGCAAAATGTCCGAGGTATAATAATAATGATCAAAGCGTTTTCCCGGCTTTGCCATGCTTCTTTTCAAATCTTGTTGGGCGCGAGCAAGCCGTTTTTTGTGTTTGGCTTTTAGTTCTTCGACGATGCCTAATGTTTTAGTTTTCATTCTCTGATTGCCGGGCTATGGGGCGAAGCCCATGCGCGGACGGGGAATTTCATCCGTATCATTTCCGGCAAACACTTCAGCGAGCGAGTAATCGCGGGCTTGTGGCAATTTCCGACCGAGACTCTCGGCGAGGCGGGCGGCGTGGGTATAGTCGAGCCGGCCAAAGACGCGATGGCAAACCAAACGACCTGGGCGCAACAGTGCCGAGTCAATGTCGGCGGCGGAACAATTGATCGTGCAGATGATTTGCAGCCGCAGAAAATCGGCGAGCATTCCATCGGACAGATTCAGGATGGCACTAACCTGTTCGCGATTGTCAGAACCACGAGTCATCAGGGCCGCGTCTGAATCCTCCAGAACGACCACAAATCTTTTATCGGAATGATGCCATCGCTGATCGGTCCAGAAACCGATAAAGTCGGGCCGTGAAAGAATGCCCATCGTCGAGGCCGGGATGAAATAGAACCGATGCGACTTCTTGAGTTCGCCCATGAGGTGACGAAGATAAAAGGTTTTACCGGTGCCCGGTCGCCCCTCAAAAATCGAGAGGCCATTGGTTCTTTCACTAAGTTTTTCGACAAAACTCTGATGCCATTCCCGGCTGCCGCTGCCATAATGAAGGGCAAGGGCGTCGGGTTTGAGAACCGTGTCGGAAGATAAAGAGACTTCTTTGGTTTTGATATTGTCCCCGTCCTGCTGGATCAGAAAAAAAATCCCGCCATCCGAGGTCGGGGGTATGGGCTTGCGGTATTTCTGGCTAAATGTTGCCACCAGTTTTTCAGCTTCAACCGGAGTGGAAGCGAAACCAATAATCCTATCCTTATCGGCATAAAGAAATGCCTGCGGGCCGAACCGAAAGGTCAGATCGTCCCATTCCTTCGTAGTGTTCTTGGCGTCTTTGGAAGAAAGTTTGCGGATCGATCGGAACAGGGTGTCGGCATTCTCTGTGACCATCCGATCCAAATCCCAGGACCCGTAAAATCTGCACACATGCAAACGCCCGCCTCCAAAAGCCGACATTACCGGAACATGCGGCTTGCGATATTCTTCGACGAAGGCGTTCGCTTCGGCGAGGTCGCAAATCATCCTGGTCGGAGTATCAGAACTCCCCGGTGCCGGGATTGCCGGCTCCGATACCCGGCCGGATTGGACAGCGGCAGTCTTTAAGGATTCAGGTGCGTTTGTCATACTGCGATCTTTTGTTGTCACAGGATGCACCCCGCGCGACTGTCGTTCAAAGGAACAGAATGTCCCCAATCCCTGTCCGATGGCACCGAAGAAAAAATTACATTACCGACACCATCAGCGGCTTTTTTTGAATTCCGCCCGGAGCCGGTTGATGCGTTTGGGGCTTGTGCCCGGTACCCAGCCGAGACCGGCGCAAAGAAATTCGTGTTTTTTTTCACCTTTCAAGCCGAGGCGGAGGGCGTCCCGGTCTAGTTGGCGAAGTTTCTCCGCCGCTTGCATTCTTTCGACCAGTCCTTCGACAAGGGCTGAACCTTGGCGTCCTGGGACGCGAACGCGATGGAGAAGGGCAATGGCATCCCAGCGGATGTCGCGCTTCGGGTCGAATGACCAATAGGCCGGAATGTGGATCATCGTCCCGTAGGGCGTGAGGTTGACGGCGAGTTTGAGCAGAAGCGGTTCGTCGTGCTGCATCCCATAGAGATTCCACCGCAAGCAGAACGCATCAAACGCCGCGTGAAAAACTTCCTCTCGCCGCCGCACGTTGACAGAAAATGACGGGCGCAAATTGCGCTCGGCGGTCATGGTGCGGCGGATTACGCCCTTGTGATCGCGGTAGATTTTAACATTAAAGGCCGCTTTGAGGCGCGCCCACTGGCGGTGAAGTTGTGGATCGTTGCGTATGGCAATTTCATTTTGAGAATATTTGGCCTGCGTTTTGACCAAGTTTTCGTAGGTGCCTTTCTGAACATGGAGTTCGTGGTCGGCCACCGCCGCGCAGACGGCATCACCGGGGGGTTCGGGCAGCAGGTCTATGAGCAACCGGTGCCGGGCGTTCAGGTGTTTCCCCTTTTCCAGAACAGACAGGCAATCTTCCAGCACATCCTGGACATTGAACGGCCAGAGCGTGGTCGGGACGAACATCCATTTATAGAGCCCGCGCAGTGGCTTAACCACCGCCTCGTCCAGCTTTCCGATGGCAGAATGGTAACGCTGGAGTGCTTCCCCGGCCCACTCCGCCCGGTCAAAGGCACTGGCCTGGAGTTTTTTAAGGTCGAGATTGAGGGCTTTGGTCATGGTTTTTCTGTGGCGTCGAGCATATCCCGGCACCTGAATGAATCCAAGTGCTGAGAAGTCTGGCAAGGGGGACAGTAGGTGGGGGAAGTCATTTTGTGCAATGATTGCACAATTTTCGCCCTGAAGTCTGGCAGGCTGGCCGTTGTGAGAATGACGTTCACTGTCCCCGTTTCCGCTGCCGGAGATCGGCGGAAAACGGAGGTCTCATTTTGTGTAAAGATTACACAAAACGAGAAATCATTTCGGCCATGCTTGTGCCGAATGAAAAAACATCATGCAACCGTATCATGTGTGTCACACACGCCTTTAATGGCAAAATGCCGGTCAGGCTGCCTGGTATGAAAGTGATTATGAACTACAAAGGTTCATGGCCGCCATGCCCGCGCCGCCGACTCAAGTTGCAATGGATGGCATGAACCGAATTTTCGCCATAACCGAGATGAAATGGCATTGCCCAAAAACTCCAGGTGAAAATTTTATCCCTCCGACCCCGTCATGGTCGCCGCCTAGATTTTGCAAAGTTTGCAAATTGAACCCTCCAATCGCTGCCAGAGTTCTGGCCATGATTAAATTTATCCCTGATTGCTCGCCGGGGCGAGAAACTGAAACGTCAATGACAACAATGATTCCAAGAGTGCCTGCGGGATTTTATTTTGATCAACGCTGGTCTTGGTTGACGGCAGATTTCAGGAAAATGCCAAACGGTCAATGGAAACCGAAAACACCATGCGATCGTGTATCACATACACCTGCCGCATCCCGACTTCAGTTAAAATGACCAGACGATAGATGAGAACAGCCATGAGATTAACGATTGTTTCAAAATGGCACAAAGCCGTTTTTCAAATTAGCCATACTGCGTTTTATGTTTACTGCGGTCGCGCATAAAAATCTGGCCGATGCCGAGAATTATTTCGATGAGCATCTGGCGCAGAATGATTACTACGCGGCGGGAGAAATCCGGCCCGGCCAGTGGATTGGGACAGGCGCGGAACGATTGGGATTAACCAATGCCGTCACCCGCGAACAATTTCAGGCGCTGTGTGAAAATCGAAATCCGAATGATGATGAACGTCTGACCCAGCGGCAGCAGAAGGAAAACCACCGCCGGGTATTTTTCGATTTCACCTGCGCGCCGCCCAAATCCGTATCGGTGCTGGCGGTGACGTTGGACGACCAACGATTGATCGAAGCGCATGAGGAATCCGCGCGTATTGCGTTCCGCGAGTTGGAAACCTTCGCTGCAACCAGAGTCCGCAAGCAGGGCAGTCAGCGTGACCGCACGACCGGCAATCTCGTGGCCGCCGCCTTCGTGCATAACAGTTCTCGTGAACTGGACCCGCAACTGCACACGCATTTCACTGTTTTTAATGCCACATTTGATGACAGCGAACGGTGCTGGAAAGCTCTGCAAGCGGGTGGAATGTATGACGCCATCCGTTACGGCACGGCGGTGTATCGGAACGAACTGGCGAAACGGGTTCAACAGATTGGCTACCGGATTCAACCGGCCAAGTATGGATTTGAAATCGAGGGTGTGAACCCGGAAATTTTGAATCGTTTTTCCAAACGTGCGCAGCAGCGTGATCAGGCGGTTCAGGCGATGGAGCAAAAGTTGGGGCGAAAACTTTCCAATGATGAGATCTCCCACGCGGTGCATCAGAGCCGGGCGAAAAAGCTCAAGGGCATCGCGACGGCGGAAGTGCGCGAACGCCAACTGGCACAGTTGCAGCCCGATGAATTGCAGGCGCTCCAAAAACTTTCGGCATCAGTGCCACGCACTGGTTTGCCGCGCATCGCCGGATTGGAAACCCGGGCTCTGAATCACGCCATCGCGCATGTCTTCGAGCGCAAATCCGTTGTCGCGGAGCATGAGTTGCTGACCACCGCTTTGGCGCACCG
>Ga0302200_10001771_pt1 | contig 19760 bp, 37 predicted proteins | sample II_Bog_N3_1_FD_194585 | JGI IMG/M metagenome (GOLD analysis project Ga0302200, IMG submission 194585) | Peat permafrost microbial communities from Stordalen Mire near Abisko, Sweden - II_Bog_N3_1 | ecosystem: Environmental > Terrestrial > Soil > Wetlands > Peat | place: Sweden: Abisko... | reverse complement strand
GAACCGCGCTTGATATCAAATGCACCGCTTGAAACAAGGAAAGAAAATTTGTCGTAATGCTCCATAAACTTTCGGAAAAGTTCTGCGTCGTGTAAAGATAATTCTACTATGGTCATGTTGTAATAATTATACTATCGAAAACGCCAATCGTCACTCTTGCTAGTAATTTCAGGCATTGTAAGTTTTATACCATCAGTCGTCCCGTCAGCATACCGATACGGAGCTTCAGGTACGCCGTCATCAACCGAGCTTCCGCCCTCAAAGGTGCTTTCGTTTTCGGCAAATCTATCGTAGGCAATACGCTGATATACCATTGCTAAACAAAAGTCGTTTCGGTCTGAACGCTCCCAGACGTAAACAAGGTTTCCCATTTTGTCCTCGTCAACAATGCGATACATGTGCGACCAGTGAAGCCACATGTTCCACCACTTTTCAAGATTGCCGTAGAGCAGTATGCGCTTGTCGTTCATTTCGTCCACAACAAGCTGTATCATTCTGTTTCTGTCCACTAATACTCGGCCGTATTCTTCTCCTTCACCCCACTTTATTAGGTTCATAGATTTCTTGTCCTGCACGAATGTACAGAGAAACACTTTGCCTTGATTGTTCTCGGCAAACTCACGCACGCCAATGATGTCTCCGCCTTGGTCAATCACCATAATCCAATCCTTGTGCTTATCGACTTCTCTTTGAAGCTCCTTGTAGTTATCACACTCGCCCATTTCAATCAGGCCGTTCATGTCTCCATACGTCCAGCGTATCTTGATGCCAGTGTCCACTCCGAAAAGGATACGGCCCTTGTATTGACGTTCATCGGTGAGCAAGCCTTTGATAGTTTCAAGCGTTACTTTAGATTTATTGTCGGCGTAAGGTAGAGCCAAAACGAAATTATGAAAATACTGCGCTTCTTTTTCTTTGAAGTCCTTAACTATTTTACTCGCGGGAATCCAGGGGCAGATAAGCTGTGGAATGTGATAGCCGGAAAACTCCGCTTCGGGAAACTTCTTGCGCCAGTGTCCTTCGCGGCGGTCTTGGTCGGTAATGATTCCACCGCAAAATTTGCACTGGTAGCACATGCGCTGTTGGTCAACAGATAGAGGCCATTCCATAAACTGCCATTCCTTGCACGTAGAGCATAATATAAACCACTCTTTCATATCAGACTTCTGCCAATATTCATCTATTCCATTTCCAACAATTGAGGGGTGACTAAAATACCAACGCCAGCCAGTATTTTTTGCAGCTAGACGTGTTTCGTACTGGACTATGGTTTCTCTATTACTCGCGTCTGTTTCGTCATGAATATTTAAGTCTGAAGAAACCATCATAGCCGCTTTTGATGTCCATGTTCCACGATAATAAATGATCGAACCGCCGACAGATTTTTGCTCAACTGTGCTATGGTCTTTCACCCATTCCAACAATACAGGATTTTGGGCAATCACACGATTAACCTTACCACCGGCCATGTCTTTAATATCTTCGGAAGTAGGTAGTGTATAGATTATTTGTTTCTGTAGTTTCTTGGCAACGTACAGAGATTTTATGATTTGCGTTGTCGTCAGTCCTATTTGCGGAGCCTTGAGAATTGCTTGTAGTGGCGACATGTCATCGTAAATGGCTTTGAGGAATTTCCTGTCCTTAAATTCAATAGGAATACCAACTTCATTTTTTATATGATGTTTTTCTATCCATAGGCTAGGGTAAAGTTCCATAGCTTGTGATATTTCGTCTTCAGTGTACTCCATAAGTATCTGTTGTTTTATGACAAGGAACGCATAAGGTACGACCATTATCAATGGCAAATCTAAGTTCGGGATAAAATGCGAAGGGTTTGATGTGGTCAGCTTGCAAAAATACCGCCTTCCCTTCTCCATTTTTAGCTTTACACCAAACACAAGTATAATTATCTCTTTCAAATACTGCCTTACGCCATAATTTATATTCTTGTGATTTTCGTATTAGTTCATTCTTTGGCGTAATTCCACCTTTCCAATTCCAGTGTTTATCTCTTACATGTTCTTTCCTATATGCCTCTAAAGCGTCTGTCATCTTTTTTCTAGCTTCAGGACTAAAGACTTGCTTTCGACGGGCTTGACGTAGCTTTTCTTTTGCAGATTCTGTAAGAGGCTTTTTTGGTATTCCTTTTTGTGCGTCACTAAGTTTTTTTCTCCATTCAGGCGATATAATTCGACCCATCCTTGACTTACTCATTTTTGCTCGCGCTTCAATAGAGTGTTTACATCCTAGTCGTAGTTTTTCTCCTTTTTGGAATACCATATTATTTAATTATCAAGCTCTTTCAGCTTTCTAGCAAGCTCTTTAATTTTCTCAGTAGGTTGTGCGTCAATGTTTATATTTATAGATTTTTCAGGTGAATATGCGCCTTTTAGTTTTAGTCCGCTATCAAGAAACTTATGTCGAACGGCATGATCGGCTGTTTCGATAATTTCTTCCCCGACTGCGATTGAACGAGTGGCTTCAAGTCCCTCAAGTTGAACCTTTACGAGTAAGTCATCTGGTATTCTGTCAGCTATTGATTGAGCTACTTTCTGTATCTCTGCTTGTATCTCTGGCTTCTTCATTTGACGATGACCCTTTTGTTTGGCGTAGTTACCATTGGTTATCTTTTCAACTTTTGCGACAGCCTCTTTAGCATTGTTACCATTGAGTACATATTCTTTTGCAAATGCTTTGTCTTTAGGTTTTAGTTTGGTCATTTTTTTACAATGAGAGGAATACCGTCAATTGAACATGCGACGGGTGTGTTTTTAGTTAATCCATACGGATATAGCAATAAGTATTCTTGATACTGTCTCGGTGTAATCCAAATCTCTTTAATTTCAACCCAGTCAGGTTGTTTGTGTATTAACTTTCGTAACTTGATAAAAGAGTCACATTTCACTCTAGGATTGAGTGGATATATTCGTATATGAGATTTAGGAATCGCTATCGTCATCATTGGCTGATTTTCTTTTTGTTTTTTTAGGTTCATATTTACCATAAAGTTCTGTGTAATTTTTATTTGGTGTTCCGTCCTTCAGAAATGGTTGCTGGATATCAGCCGCGTAGTATTTCGCCTCAAGCTCCAACCGTCTCAAGAATTGTCCCGATAGGTTTCTCTGTTCGCAGTTATCGCATACTCGCTTTCCGTCCTTGTATCGTATAACGGTAGTTCGTCCACCGCAATCACACAACATCAGCAACGATTTTTTCTTTTTCATTTATTTTGATGAATAAATTAGCAACAGCGATTTCAGGGTCTACGCCACTTGGAATATCGCTAAATCCGAAAGCATGGCATTTCCAGTATTTGATTGATAAATCTTGATTCACAATTCTATAAAGACATTCAAACTTTTCGCCACAAGCCAATATCAATTCGGAAAGAGAAGGAATAATCACACACTCCCTCATGTATTCGATCAACATTCCGTCCTCATATTTTGCTTCCTGTATCGCTCGGAAAGGCGTTCTGATTCCCCTGTAGAAAACATCTCGGTTATATCCATACCGGAAATTTTGTGGAAACCCAACTTCTTTTAATTTTTCACAAAGTTCGTATGTCATATTTTTATGGTAAGACTTCTAGTCCATCAGCTTTCTGCCTTATCAGTAACCCTTTCGCGGCTCGCGGATAGAAGTGAAAACAGTTCCTGTCATCTCGGAAAAAGTAATGCGGTATCCCCTCAGAATTGCCAAATTTCTTGCGGAGTAATTTCGCTTGTCCTTCGTCCACTTCCATTATTTTTATCGGGGTTTTACTCATGGTATGTGCTTTTACGTCGAGACGTTTCGTATGCGGAGCCGTGATAGCATTTCTTAATCTGTCCAACGCTCACCAAATACTTTCTACCACATGAATCGCATTTGATTTCCTTTCGTGGTGCAGTTGGTTTAATATCCAAAACCTTTTTACCTTTCATGATACATCGTGCCGCTTTTGATTGCGTGATTTTACTCATTTTTCGTAGGTGGAGTTTTAACTACCGCAACAGTGGATTTATTTATAATTCTTCCCCCTGCAAACGAGACTGCGTTTTCAATGGAACATCGGGTTGCTTTTACTGGGTCAATTATACCACTTTTTATCATGTCCACATACGTTTCGTTCTCCGCATCAAAGCCTTTTCCTTTTGGCATGTTCACGAGAACATCGGCATAATCAAGTCCGCAGTTCTCCACAATTCGCTTGAAAGGCGACAAGATAGCTTTTCGCATAATGCGTTCGCCAATAGATGCCCCTGTGAGCCTCTGGGACACGCGGTAGAGCGCAATTCCCCCTCCTTCCACAATTCCCTCCTCAAGAGCTGATTTCGTGGCGTTTACGGCGTCCTCGACCTTATCGTACAGTCCTTGCATCTCTCCCTCGGTCTTGGCTCCGACTGAAATGACTGCGACATTTCCTTGCAAACGTGCAATTCTTTTTTCCACCATATCGAAATCATTGTCGTTTGTGATTGTAGGCAACTGTTCTTTCAATTCCTTAACTTTTGCTTTCACGCTTCCGTTACCATTGAGAATAATCGTTTTCTTTTCCATAGCCACAATCTTTTCCGCTTTGCCAAGGTGCGTCAATTCCAATTCTTCGAGCTTGTATCCTGCTTCCTTTGAAATGAACGTAGCCCCTGTTACCAATGCAACGTCCTCAAGCACTTCGTTTTTCTGCGAAGCACATCGCACTACGAGCGTGTGGAACATTCCGGTCTGTCGGTTGTAGAGGAACGTGTTGATGACGGCTGGATCAATTTCGGTGCAGAAAATGACAAGCTCTTTGGTTGAAGCAGATACTTTTTCAAGGAAAGGCAACAGCTCTGAAATGGTAGAGAGCTTATCGCCTATGACAAGCACTCGCACATTCCGGTATTCCGCACGATTTGGCTTGTTGCACATGAAGCTCGATACCCAACCCTTTTCCACTTCATAGCCGTCTACGATTTTAACTTCAGTGTTCGGCAATCGTGATTCCTCGACGGTAATCTTTCCGTCCTTTCCCACAGCCTCGAACGTGTCGGTGATGATTGTGGCTATCTCGTCTGATTCGGACGAAATGCGTGCCACTTGGAATATCTCTTTGCTCGTTTTAATCGGTTTTGCAATCTTTTTCAATTCCTCCACGACTTTAACTTTCGCGGAGTCAATGGACTTCTTGATTTTCTTCGGGTTCTCGGAGTACTTGAAGGCTTCCATAGGGATAGATTTACAAAGCGAAATGGTTGTCGTGGTAGAGTCCCCGGCTTCCTCGTTTGTCTTCGCGGCCGCTTCCGTCATGAGGGCAAGCGTCTGGCGTTCGATGTCGTCCTCAAATTCGATAGCCTTTGCCACGCTGATTCCGTCAGTCGTAACTCGTGGTACTGAAAAGGCTCGGTCGAGGGTAGAAGCCGAACCTCCTGGCCCAAGGGTAGAACATACCAAATCCTCCACCACCGTCATGGCGTGTATCATTTTTTCTCGGTCTTGTATTCCTGTGGTTATTGTTTTCATATTAGTTAATGATTATAGCTTTTCGTATATCTTCCAGTTCTTCTATTTTCACTTGCTTAAGCTTTTGATGTTCCTTGATTCTATGAGAACAATAGTCGAGACAATTTTTTACAATTTGCAATTCATTTTTATCAAGGCTGATTTCGTAACTCGGTGTTTTAGTTAATTTCATTATGATATTGCAACTATAGATTTATAATCTACGAAAAAGAAACCGGCGTGCTGAATGACATGGGACTGTTCGGAAAATAAAGCCTTTTTCCCTACTTTCAATTCGGGGTTCTTCTCGATAGCCTCGTTTCCAACAGACAGTATTTCTCCCTCACGCATGACGGTTTCGGTTGACACGAAGCCCTTGGCCTTTTCCTTTGGAAGTTTTACTTGTACGAATGTTCCGGTTGCTTTCATTTTTTTGGTTCTGTTTTATTTTCTACTAATTTTACAATCACTGTTCTCGGCACGATTCCGTTCTCCGTAATCTCCAACTTTGAACCGATATCGTAGCCGTGCTTTTTGGCCAGCTTTTTATACTCGTCGAAAAAAACTTTAATTTCCGCTTGCTCCTGCTCCTCGATTGACAACTTCTTTGGTTCGATTTTTTGTTCGGACATTTTATGAAATAGATAGTGATATAAATATTAAAACTAACGTCCACGCACATAATTTTCCTGTATCTTTCCATTCAACACTTCCGTTAATGGCAGAGAGTAAAGACAGGACACTCCACACAACGAAAACCCATACAATAATTTGAAATATAATCATATTATTCCAATGGTTTACCCGATTCCTCTTTTTCTTTTAAGCTATCCTTAAACGACTGCTCCTCCTCGGACAGTCCGATGATGTAGCCCTTTCCTTTTGGCAGGAAGCCTACAATCTCCGAGGAAGCTCGATCGACCACTGCTCCGATACGTTCCTTGTACCGGTCAGCAACTCCGAGCATGACGATAGCGATGAGGAGGCCGATGACGACCCCGAAAATGAGAGCTAGAATGGATATGATAATTTCCATAGTGGTTTTAGTATACAGCTTTTATTATTTTTTGCCAGTGGATAAACTCGCCACTCGCCTTTTCTCTTTTGCCACTAAATCCGCTTCGATGGCGTCGAGGCATGATTTGCATGTCCCGGGCCACTTTCGGGGATTTTGGCACTTGGTGCATTGGTATTTCTCTTCGGTCATTTTATTTTGAATTTATCAGCAAGAGATTTCACTCCTTCATAAATTTCCTTGTTTTCAATCTTTGGAATTTCAAAATTCTTTCCGATCAAATCTTCTCGTTTGTTTCTTATGAGATATTCGACCTTTATTTTTGCGGAAGCGATAATACCCTCGTATTTTGTTTTGATGCCTTTACTTTTCAATTCTGACCAGTCCTCATCTTCCATAACGTGGGATTGATTCCAACCCATTTCACGATGCCAGTCTTCAGTGATAGCGATAATGTCTTGGCCCCGGACAACACCCCTTTCAAAAACTGCTTTACTGTTCGTTGTGAACGCGGCCATAGCTTTTTCCAATTCTGATTCGCCGGTGATAGGAATAAACTCGTCTGGGCGATAACCGATTTTTACCCGAAAAAATAGTGTTTGCATATATTTTAATAAATTACTTTTGGTCTTTTTGCCAAAGATTCGTTTTGTGATTGATAATAAGCATTTTCTAGTTTTACCCAGTTTAATTTCAGCTCGTGTGGGGTTGTGATTTGACCGATATATAATTTCTGTTTGTTTATTTCCGGTATATGGGAAATTAGGTCTAGCGTTTTTTCTAGAGTATATTCCTCGATAAGGAAATCACACGCCGCACGCTGTGTTGTATTTTTGTAATAAGTCTTATTCTTCGGATCGACTGCTTCAAAGGCTTTTATTATTTCGGCTCCTTTTTGAGTGAATTTTTCCTTTTGCGATTTATCGCCAGTATTACTATCCTTACCTAACCTATCCTTACCTAACCTATACTGTGGTGCCATTTGGTTGTCATTTGGTATGACATCTGGGGACAAGCCTTTATCTAGGCTATATTTTCGTGTTTCCTTGTCTACTATCAACATTGACTTCTCTTTTACATACTGTGTTGGGACATACCGGTCATACCGAATCAGATTGTGGATAAGCCAGTGTTTTATAACGCAAATACCACTCTCAAATTGAATGATGAATTTTTTTCCACACAAAATCTTATAATCGTCGTCATTCGCACTAATTATCCTCATTATTTTCTTTGGATTAGCTACAAATCCGTCATCGTCAGCTCGCATAGCGAGATGAAAATATAGGAGCTGTGAGCTGATCGGCATATCAAGAAAAGCATCAGTGTCTACTATCTTGTCCGAGAACATTCTACGTTGTGCCATTTTTTATTTTTAGGCTTCCTCTGTTCACCACCCTTTCGACGCCTTGCGAGTATCTACGAGGCGGCTAACAGAAGACGCAAAGCTGATAAAGACCTACAAAATAAATAATACCAAAATGTACAAAAATTGGAAGTTTCAAACAGTGGATAAGTCGGGGGACAGTGTTGCTATACTTAAAGACGTACCACCATGAAAAAATATTACAGTTTCCTTTTGGTTTTACTTATAATTTATGCCTCCGTCAATATCAATCGCACTTTCGCTAGTAATTCTGTACATACTGATTTTGTCGTGCCTCCTGCGTGTGTTTCCTATGTACCCCTTATAGAAAAATACGACTGGAACGTGCAGACGGCGATCAATGTCATGTGGGCTGAAAGCGGTTGTAACCCGGACGCAGTAAACTTAAATGACAAACATAAAAGCAGAATATATCCGAGGGACTACCCTGCCGGATTTTGTGTTGGAAGTTTTGGCCTATTTCAGGAATCATGTACACGTCCGATTTATTACGATGCGCCGCAAAATATAAAACAGGCGTATGAGATATACCAAGAACAAGGCTGGTCAGCGTGGTGGACAACGTGTCATACTAAAGTAAAATGCAACCTATAAAAATTACACTTAAAGGAAATCCGAGAAGTACCGGTACACTTTATAAAACTATGTGTCGCGGTAATTTTCCGACAACGTATCTCATTCAGGCTGGGAAAGATTTGAAGGAAGATTACGGCCAGCAAATAAAACAACAGTATAAGGGAAAAGTTTTAACAGGAGATTTGCAAATAACGATTGACCTGTATCTAGGAACGAAACGCCGAGCCGACTGGGACAACTTCAACAAATTGAGCATGGATGCAATGACGGGATTGGTATTCGAGGACGATAGCCAAATTCAAAAAGCGACTGTTACCAAAAATTATGACAAGGAAAACCCTCGGATTGATCTGTGCATTGAGGCTCTTGCACACTAGCCTTTTTGGAAGTACCATATACAAGAGCATTATTATTTTAATTATATAAAAATATGACACTATCGTTTTGGACAAGCAAAGTAACGTGGGGAATTATCGCAACTTTCATTATCGCCGGTGCGGAAGCGACGGGTTATCTTAACGTCGGTCTTGCAACGACAATCATCACTCTCTTGAGTGCGTTCGGCCTCGCAGTTCATAACAGCCAGATCACGGCCGGAGCTGTAAAATAGCTACGGTCGTTCAACTAGCCTATAGGATAGACTTGACACATGGCCCCGACGGGGGCTTTTGTGTTATACTTTATTCAGCAGTTCTTTACACAACCAAAAAGGGCAAACAGCAATCTTTTTTGTAAAAGTTTCTAATCTCGCAAAAAATCCCTTGTGGATTTTTTGCTTTATGGTGCATAACTTTTTCTACTGACTTGATATACTTATTTCGGAAAGGATTTTTATGATATGCGATATGTGTATTCTGAAAGATAGGTGCAAGCTCACGGACAACGATTTAACAACGTGTCCGATATTTGAAAACAATCCGCCGCGCGAAGCCCCGGATTACGAACAACAACAACTCCCGTGGGACGCCGTTGAGGGTGCGGAAGGGGGTGGTGGATTATGACAGAAAAGAATTTCCTCATAGTCCATACCGACGCAAACAACATTCGCTTGACGGCGCTTATAAACACGGAGCATCAGCAACGATTGACCGAATTGATTACAGAAGACTGTCCACCAATCATGGCAGAGTTTCATGTAAAAGATTTGACAATCATGCTCAAGACCCATTCGGGCGGATATATTATCCTCAAACAAAAATGACGACTTTGGCCGTCATTTCCTTTTTATCTATATTTTAGGCCGTAGAGTTATCCACAACGCTCGGCATTGACACATGCCGACAGCTTGCTATAATAGACGCAGGGTGGACATTTCAACAGGCGATGTGATGACGACCGACGACCAAGAAAGTTTTGAGTTCTAATCCCTCTCACTACTCGCTCGCACGTTAGGTCTGAAGCTAGGATATTCTAAACATTGAATGTCCCGCCTGTCGAGATGTTCACCGGTCGAATTATCAAAAAATAAAATTATGGAAAAAATAACTGTAGATTTATATTCAAGACAAAGAGGTGAAGAATTAGACATCGACGAGCAAGACGAAATTCAGGAGGACACGACAACTTTAGAAGAAAAATTAGACGAGCTTAATTAACAATAATGATTGAATTATCTTGGCTTCACAAAAACACAATCAAAGTACCGAAAGACCCACAAAAACCTACGGAGAAACAACGACCAAAAGTTTCAAGGAATAGATTTTATGGGCTTTCAAAAGATATGGTTCAGAAATTAAAGTTTTTTGAAAAACTTGAAAATCAAGATAATCAATCAAAATTAAACCAATTCGGCACTCAGGTTGAAATGTTTAGAGAAAAGTTTTTCGGAAGAAAATCAATTTAACAATTAACAATAACCAAAATGCACTCATCAATATATTACGAATTGCGTTCACACAATCGTTACGAAGTTTGGGGCCGGAAACTTTTGATCGCCGCAGTTACGTTTGCAATCTGTTTGCCGATAGCTTGTCTCGTGTACAACGCTTTCTATAACACGGAGGCCATTCATGCGAATCACGAAATCATGGCGAACGAAGCTTTGATGGCGTTCCATAATCAGTTTGTAGCAAATCACCCATTAACAATAACAAATTAAATATGTCAAAAGAAATCACAATCAAGGAAAATTACAGTCCGGTAAAAATGAAAGACATGACCGCAATGGCGAATGTCTTGAAAGAACACATCGTAAAAAACGGCTTGTTCACCGAAATTATCGGCAAGAAATATGTCCACGTTGATGGTTGGGCATATGCAGGAGGCCTCATGGGTTTGTTTCCAAAAGTTACGAGCGTCACAAACCTTTCAACAACGGGAGAATACAAATGGCGTGCGGACGTTGAAATCGTAAACATGGACGGAAAGGTCATGGGTATCGGTGTGGCAATCTGTTCGAGCAAGGAATCGAAGAAGAAAACTTTTGATGAGTATGCGGTGCTTTCAATGGCACAGACAAGGGCAATCGGCCGAGCATACCGAAACCTTATAGGATGGGTCATGAAGTTGGGGGGGATGGAAGCCACACCGAGCGAAGAAATGGTCAAGCATGGAGAAACGGTAAAGGCTACAGTTATGCCAGCCGAAAATGTTTCACAGGAAACAGTCAAGAAGCCGGGACAGGTAAAAGGCCCGGACGGAGAGTGGACATTCGTTTGCGAGAAAGACGGCGATCCGATTAGCGAAGCGGTAAACACGTTCTCAATGAAAAAGGTCGGCAAGCATTTGTGTCGTGAACACCTCCTCGAATTATCAGCTAAGAAAGGCAATAAATAAAATGGAAAAAACACCTCCAATTGAAACAACGCTTTATAATGGAAAAATAAAAGTAAAGTTTTTTCCTGATAGTCATCAATACTGGGTTGATGACGGCAAAGATAAGTGGCGACCAAAATCAGTGACTGGAATTTGCGGAATAAAAGATAAAAGCCAAGCACTCGTTCCGTGGGCTTTGGAAGAAGCCGCGAAGCACCTTATTGGTTGCCTCGAACAGAAAAAGAAAATCGATGAGGAACAAATTATCAAGGCAGTTTTCTCCTCGCAGGAATATACCGAAAAAGGGGCAGACTTGGGAACGGAAGTCCACGATTATTGCGAGAAATATATCAAGAACAAAATCAGCAAGAAAAATCCTGCGCCGGGAATACCTGAAGATGAAAATGTTTTGGTTGGAGTAAACTCATTCCTCGCATGGGAATCGGCGCACAAAGTAAAATTTCTATGGTCAGAAAAGCTAGTCTACTCAAAAAAGCACGATTATATCGGAAAAGCGGACTTCGCAGCCATTGTAGACGGCAAGACGTGTCTTTGCGACATTAAGACCGGAAACGGCCTCTATGAGGGCGTTTTGACCCAAACATCGGCATATTTGAAGGCAGATGAGGAAGAAACTGGCAAAATCGATGGATATGATGGCCGATGGGCAATCCGTATCTCAAAGGAAACCGAAAAGGAATATCATCAAAGAATGGCGGTGAAAAATAAAATTAAGGCTATTCTCGGAAAAAAAGAAAAAGAAGTCGAGCCATATCAGATTTTCCAAGCGGTATATCTTGATGAAGAAAAAATAAATCTTGATGAAGACTTCAAAACATTTCTTTCAGAAAAGGTCGTGTCAGATTGGGGTGGCAAAAAAAGCGGTTTCTTTTATAAAAAATAGCCATGACTAATCCAAAATTCAAAATCTCAAATCTCGGCGCACGTTGGTACGATTATATTTTGCTCATTCCCACCGAGGACGGAAAGTTCCGCGAAGTAAAAGGGTCGGCTCGCGTGAACGAAACTATTACTATTCCATTATTCAAAAATGAAACAGACACAACTACAGTGGGTTAAAGCGCATCTCGACGTATGGGGTGAAATCAGCCGAAATCAAGCCCTTGCAAATTACTGTTCACGTCTTGGAAGTAGAATCCTAGACTTGAAAAAAGAGGGTTACGTTTTCAAAACATTCTCGCGTGAAACTACGAAGCCAGACGGAAGCAAAGGGAAGGATTATATTTACCAGCTAATATCGAAACCGTTATGACAAAAAAAGACGCTTTTGATTTGATTGTAGACCAAGCATCACCCTTTATAATTTTATCTTATGTTATAGACGAGCAAGGAAAGGTGCTACTTCAATTCGGTATTCACCCTCAAATGAATGACCACCAATTGACAGTAAACTTTATGGATCAAGAAGAAGTTATGCTGACAAGTAATGATGTAAGAAATCTTGCGACGGAATTGATAAAATTTGCCGATTGTGCGGATGTTGTAGTAAAAAGTTATCTAAAAAACTATGATAATAAATCTCATATACGGCCGAATTAAAGACGGAGCAATCGTCTACGACAACCAAAAAGAAGCCGAGTTTTTTCTCCGAAGTAACAATGGGAAAATTATACAGACGAAACGAACGACGTATATGCGAACCGAACAACAAAATTCGGCTCTCCATAAATATTTTTCGATTATCGCCGACGAATTGACGAAACTAGGATTGACGTTTGATTTCAAACTTGGAGATAAAATTGTGAAGCTAGATTGGACACCGGCCCTTGTAAAAGAGTCCATGTGGAAACCGATACAAGAAGCACTTACGGGCAAGCAATCGACTACACAGCTCGATAAGACTTCCGAGATTGATATTGTGTACGAACACATCAATAAGTTTCTTTCTGGTGAGCCGTTTTTCCTATACATTCCGTTTCCTGCGAAAGAGGAAAAAGCCGTAAACTTTATCCACAAAAAGTAATTGACTAATAGCAACTTGTCGGTAATAGTAACCACATGACAAAAAAACAAATAATGGAAGCACGAAAGGTAATCGGATCATTGGGTGGAAAGGCCACTTTCAAAAAGAGAGGCCGGAAGTACATGAAAGAATTGGCGAAGAAGGGTGCAGAAGCAAGGTGGGGTAAGAAATAGTTAGCCGGGCGAAATCCCAAACTACAGCTCATCGAAATAAAGAGGGAGATTTGAGGGGGAGTACACTATGCGCATAGTGGCTGGCGAATTAGCCAAGAGGAAGTAATTATCCTGCAACTAATTCTGGGTGCTCCACCTCAAGTCTCTCTCGGAGGGAGATAGAAAGCCTCGGTGGAGAAGTAGCATCTCGCCCGCAAGGGAATCGTGCTCCATACGGCCGTATGACACGTCACGCAAGTGCAAGTCTTGCCCGAGGCTCTCTGTCTCTCATCTCCAAAAAGGTAAGCAAAGTGAGGCGGTTAAGACACGGGACAATGTGCGTAGCAGTCATCGTGGGATATCCTGCCTTAGAAGTGCGGGACAAAAGGAATCGGCCAAAACAAAACCCGCGATAGGTTGGCAGAACGACTACGCCCGCCTCACTTTGTTTATCTTTCGGTTGGCGAGACGGGGGTAAAGTTCAAGAAATTCATTAGCGCGGGTACCAAATGAATCATGATTACTTCAAAGTCTTGAATATCCCCGCCTGCCAATCGTCGATGAAATTAAGGGTGGTAGGACAGTGCAGTGGCGGAAAAGAAAAACGCTAAAAAACACACGCTACGACGTTGTGAATTAAGGAAAATCGTAATCCTGTGCGAAGTGACTATACGAGTAGCAAGCCATTGAAGGTAGCCTCGTCAAATCCTCGCCTGCACTATCCTGCCCCTCTCAGATTATTAGAATAAATAAAACACAATGAAACAATCAAACTGGATGAAAAATGCGTATAAGTCAACAAGCGTCTACTGGGCAAAAAGCCAGTCTGACATTATGAAAATGTTGAATGGAATCGGAATCGACCAAATTCGATTTACTTCAATGCCCGACAGAATGGTGCTTGAGTTCGTCATGCACGAAGAACCAAAGATTCCTATGGGCGTGAGAATTGTCACACCATTGCGTTCAAAGGCCGGTGATGAAGAAAAACGAAATAAGGAATTGAATACTGTGCATCGAATCCTCCTCAATCACCTCAAGGCAAAGTTTTTGGCAGTCGGTGCGGGTCTTACGGAGTTCGAGCAGGAGTTCATGGCTCACCTCATTGTCAAAGGAAAAGACGGTCGAGACACGACAATCGGTGAACAGCTGTTGCCACAGTACCACAAACACATTGAAGGAGAAAGTGGCCCGCTTTTGTTGAATTAAATTATTAGAATAATGGAAATAAAGATGAAACAAGAATACGAAATCAGTCCAAATATACGAGGCACGAGATATGTTATTCACTTGTCCAAAACAGTTAAAGGCTGGCCAGGATTTGCGCCAGAATCTTATGAAGCTACTGTTGGAGATGTCATTGTAAAATACGATGACGAAATACCATATTTCCAATGTCATGAAGCACCTCCAATACTTTCTATTGAAAACATAGAAGAAATCGTTGCAATAATGAAACGAGGATATATAGAATCTGATTTTAAAGTTAAATAACCCCTCCCACCCTTTAGGTGTGTTTGAATCTGGATTGTGGGGCATTGCCGAATACAACGAATAAGGCAAATCGCCGATAAAAAGGCCACTACGTCAGCTCCCGCAATCCAGTTCCAAGCACATCTATCAGGTAATAAATAATATATATATGACCCCCAACACACCATCACACAATGAGGAGAGAACAGGATGCGAAGTTTGTGAAAACTGCGTAAATGGAAAAGTCTGCAAAGATATTATTTCCTCTAGTAAAGATGAGAAGGTAGAGAAAATTGTCGAGGAGTTTGATGACCGAGCGCAATACTATATTATTCCGCACGAAATTATCAGTGATATGAGGGACTTCCTCCGCCAATCCCTCCAATCCTACAGGCACTCAATCGAAAGCGAGGTGAGGGGGTCTACAATAGAAAGTGTCCGTGCAATGGTAATAAATGAATTGAGACAACAGAGAATGGAAGGTTTTAGTCTTGACGGAACTGATTTCAACGCCGTATTCGATTCTGTAAAAAAGACAATCACCACCCCAGTGAAGCCATTACAAGATTAAGAAAAAGAGAGTATGAAAAACACAGTAATACACGGTGATTGTTTAGAAGTAATGAAGTCTATACCCGATAAAAGTATTGATATGATTCTTTGTGATTTGCCTTACGGAACTACTGCCTGTAAATGGGACACTATAATTCCTTTTGAACCACTATGGGTGCAGTACAAGAGGATTATTAAAGATGACGGGGCGATAGTACTGTTTGGAAGTGAACCTTTTTCTAGTTATTTGCGACTTAGCAACATTAAAGATTTCAAGTATGATTGGATATGGAATAAGAAGTTGGCTGGTAATGGAATACTTGCCAAACGACAACCTCTAAAAATACACGAGATAGCTTCAGTCTTTAATTCAAAGGTTTATTTTCCACAAAAAACAAAAGGAAGATTTAGAAAGAAAATGGGACTGAAAGAAAGTGAGATAACAGGTGGAAGTAGCTTTGCGAAAGTAACTGAAAATGATGACTACTATCCTATTTCAATTCAAGAGTTTTCAATTGCAGGATATAGAACAGGACGACTGCACCCAACACAAAAGTCAACTGAATTGTGCGAATACCTAATCAAAACCTACACCAACGAAGGAGACCTAGTTTTAGATAACTGCGCTGGCTCTGGCACAACAGCAATCGCCGCAATAAACACAAAAAGGAATTATATCTTGATTGAAAAAGAAAAAGAGTATATTGATATTATAAATAAACGGTTGAAGCCATTACAAGATTAAGAAAAAGAGAGATGAAAAATGAAAATCCAATTATAAATTATTACGATGAAGCTATTAGGTACGGTTTTGCTATAGACGAAATATCATTTGACCGAGAAAGTTATCGAATAAAATGTATCAAAGATTTTCGTCAAGAAAGATATGGCCATATCACTCAATGGAAAGCGGGCGAATATCTTGAACTTCCTCTAAAGACAGAATACGGAAAAACTATGGATAAAAATCGGCACAGTAAATACGTTAAAGAAATGGCCGCCGACATGTTTAAGTCCCCCCCCGCAAAGATTTATTAGATAGGTGAAAATGAAATGATCGAGTTCCCTGCCAGCAATATCATTGACAGAAAATAACGGCAACGCTTTTGGTAATAGACATCGTTTTGAACACAGATGAGCCGCTTGCAAGTGAGCGACGAAGGCCGGAGATAGGTATCGACCCCTATTGCAAGGTACGCGCCCTCCGAGATGTCCGGTAAACAAGCCTGTCGTAAGTCCGAAGGACTGTGGTGTTGCTGATAGGGAGCTTGATCAGACAGTTTTCTGGCCTGTTAATCCTGCAAGAAAATTGAACACTTGTTGCCATAGGATATTCCACCACTGCTGTGGATTCGGGTTCGGAGCGGCCCCAATAACCGAAGTAATGACAATCTGTATCACTTCGCCGATATAATAGCCTGTAGCGAGTGTTTTCCACTCTGGGGCGTAGTTATCGTGTATCTTGTAGGAATTGTCGCTATTGATAGATGAAAGGGCCACAGCGTGCCTTAAAATCGTATTACCGGCCTGTACAGGTACAATAGGGGAGTTCCATAGAGTCTCTGGCTGTGGTACTGGAATCGTTATTACAACGGGGTACTGGCAGAGTGCCGCCTGAACCACAGGGATTGACGGTTCCGTGCCTCCGTACTTCTCAAGGAATTGATATTGAAAATTGATGAATGAAAGTGCTTGAATTCCCTTTGCTTGCATAGCAGGGGTTATAATACTTCCATTAAAGAAATCGTTATCGAAAGCCTGTTGTGTTGGATATTGATCAGACTCTCCATCGGAAAAATCGAGGTCTGAAAGTGGAATGAACCCATATTGTGAAAATAATTTGCAGAAGTTTATCGGATCGTTTCCATTGTCTCGTGCGCCGGAAAGTATAGCTAGATATCTGAAAGATATTTTGAACTGCCCATTTACGATATAGCCGTTTGCCGTATACCACGAAATCGCTTGAGGCGAGAGTTGGCCCGTAGCCATGAGATAGTTTAATTCCGCTTGAACAACGGCGCATGAAGAATCGTCCCAACAGTCATCGCTGTCCCAAAGGCCATATCTCTGCGGAGTGAACGGAGAGAAGTACTGACTTGAATCACCATTAGGAAAGTTTACAAAATATGGAATCACACTTGTGCCTTTCACATAGTCTTTCGGAGAACGTACAATTTTTATTTCTTTGAATGTCATTTGGTGTTTTTATTTATCAATAAATTGTATATGTCGTTTATATCAACTGCCTGTGTCGCTTGCGTTGATTCTATTTCCGAAACACTCGTTTGAAGTGAAGAAATAGCGCTGGCGGTCGTTGCTTGCGATGATGCCGTTGTTTGCACTCTGTCGTAGGCAAATGCAAGCGTTCCGCCAACCAAAGTCAAAAGCGTTGCTGTTGTGGTAACAAAGGTCGGTATTGATATGTGGCCTTTTTGTTTTTCCATTTTAGTTTGTCGTTACTGGTTGGTTAGCTGCTGGCGTCATTGAACTCTGCAATACCGTCAATGTTGCCAAAAGAGTAGTCAGATTTGAAAGTGATGATTGCAGGTCTTTGACTGATGATTCTTGGTCATTGAGCGTTGTTGTAACGCTTTCAATCTGACCTTGTGTAAGTGAAATTTGACTTTGAATATCCTCGGGTTTAATAGTGTACGTTGCCACTCCGTTTGCGTCTACTGCTATTGTTGTTGGGTCTATGTTTAAGTTCATGTATCGTATATTAACTTGATAAAGTTGGAAACAAAGTAATATGTGGTACTCCTTGAAATATCCACCACGCAAAACTTCCTACAATATAGAAAGAAAATGCCATGAATTCGATAATTAAAAAGTATTTCATTGTGTTCGTTTTGGACGGGACGATACCGATATTTTAGAATCCCATAATTGCTCCTGTGCCATTTGCGTTAAGACCGGGTTGAAGCGTAACTGATGTTGCACTAATTGTTGATACTATGATAGATGGGCCGACACCTGATGAGTCTGGTATCTGTGAAAAAGCTACAGGAAAATTGTATGTTGCCGTTCCACTAAAACTTGTGCATGTAAATGTAACAATCTTTAAACTCACTCCTGTAAATGGTTCGTAGAATTTACAGTTTCCCCCACTAGAACCAATTACAGTTGTCGATGGTGATGAAATGTTTGTAATTCCACTAACTCCAAAAGCATATCCGACAGTTGATGAAGCAAAAACCGCATAACCTGATGAAGATTTATCATTATCATCAAAATATCCTCCATAGCTTGATGTTGCTGTACCGCCATGTCCTTGAATTGCATACCCATTTGAAGATGAGTTAGTTATTGCATCAATAGCTATAGAACTGGTTGATATAGTTCCTATAACTGTTAAAGCATTAAGACTTTGTGGAGACGTCGAGCCAATCCCTATCGATCCGTTTGAAAGAATTGCCATACGGATAGTTGAGGTTGAATTGATACCCCCTGTAAAGAAAGATATTGAACCTGTTGATGTAGATGTAGTACCTGCTTCGAGGTCAAGATTTCCGTCTGATGAATAGAGAAATGTATCATTAGGACTCTCACCATTACCAGACCAATTCGAGCTATTGATACCAAAATCCCCATAATATGTGGAGTTTGTCGAGAGATTGTTATTAACTATAAAGTCCGCAGAAGCACCCGAGGAAGCTGATGTGTTTGTAATGTAGTCTTGAATAAATGATGACGATGAAGCAATTGTGCCTAAAAGTGTTTGAGGAAAAAGATTACCACTTCCTATCTCAATCGGTGCAGCAAATGTTGATGTTGCGGTAGTAGAAGTTGCAATAAAGTTTCCTGCTGTGATAAGTCCTACGAGGAGATTCGAGCCTGTGGTAAGAGATGTTGAAGCACCGCTATTTGAGAAGTAGTTTGTTGACGGTGGTACGTTGAAATTAACACCAGATGATGATGTTGAGATAGTAAATACTGTGCCTGTTGATGTCGTCGAGAAATTAAAAGTCGTTGTTGCTAAACCATTTATTGTGGTTGTTGAGAATACTTGTGAAGCAGTAGTAAGACATGTAGGACAACCAATATATCCAAATACGTTAGCAATTGGTGAAGTTACAAAACTTGTGACAGCTTGCCATGCAGGAGTGCCACCAAAACCAACCACAAGAATTTGATTAGGTGCACCAGTACTACCATTAGCATCTTTTAGATATCCATTTTTATATAATGAAAGTGTTGTTGTTGCAGTCGAACTAGTTAATGAAGTTCCATCAGGATAGGTAAGATTTGGAGCAATCAATATACTTCCTGTTGTTAATGTCGTCGTTGCACCAGAGTTTGAGAAGAAGTTGGTGCCGCCTCCGCCGCAGGTTGTTGTGGCAAAAACTCCTGTTGAACTTACACTGACGCAAGGACTGCCCGTTGATCCGAGTTTTGGTATCTGAA
>Ga0302200_10001769_pt1 | contig 19763 bp, 14 predicted proteins | sample II_Bog_N3_1_FD_194585 | JGI IMG/M metagenome (GOLD analysis project Ga0302200, IMG submission 194585) | Peat permafrost microbial communities from Stordalen Mire near Abisko, Sweden - II_Bog_N3_1 | ecosystem: Environmental > Terrestrial > Soil > Wetlands > Peat | place: Sweden: Abisko... | reverse complement strand
AGCGCCTGCTTGAAGGACACTTCGATCTTGAATCTCAAGCCATAGATGCGAATGATATCCAGCGGACACAATGTTAGGTCGGTTGACATCAGCAGGATTGTCCCGCGTCGCGGATGAGAGACAGCGACGAAGCGGACCAGGATGCCGGCCGGGCGCCATAACAGGTCGGCGGAGCGAAAGCGGAGTGTGACCCCTTGCTCGCCATAGACGGGGCTGGGCGCGTCCTGCAGCAGGTCGGCCTGTTTCAGCAACGCCGAGACCAGCGTCTTCTTTCCATACTTTGCCGGCCTGCCCCGCCGCAGCGTGTTGCCGGAAGGCGGTGTTGCCGGAAAGAAAGCCACGCTGTTCTTTCGGACCCGCGTGACTAGGTGATTTCCTTTGGATAGCAACCCGCGAACCATCTTGCCGTTGGCATAGTAGGCATCGGCCACGAGATAGCACGGCACCAGCAGCCCGATGGAGTCCAACAGCAGAATCATCTTGTCGAGCAGTGTCCTCTTATCGCGGTTGGAAAACACTGTGCCTTCATGAATGCGACATACCAAGGGCAAGGCGAATACGCTGGCTATGGCTTCGGTGAGTACGGCGATCGCCTGGCAGGAGTGGCCGAATATGTACTCTGGCTTGGTGTTGGACTCGGATTCCTGATGTAGCTTTTTAACTCCGGGCATCTTGCGTCCGGCCTTGGCAACTTTGAGTCCGTCGCCAACCAGTACTACCCTGCCGTTGATACGCACGATGCCGGGGTGAATACGAAAGACCAGAGCGCACCAGGCCTGGGTAAGCCTGTTCAGGTCCAGGCCCTGGCTATGCAGACAGTCAAGCAGGCGATCATAGCAGGAGGCCTTCAGGCCCAGGGCGCGCACGACGCTGGTGACCCCCATCATCTCTGTGCGAACGGTCATTCCTGCCAGGCAGAGAGCCATCCACAAAAACGTCCGGCTACGCGCGCAGGCGGTCCGCAACTGGCATACCAGAGTCCACCATTGGTTCCAAAGAGTCACGAGATACCCCCGGCAACACAATAACCATAGAGTATAGCATGTTGATGCTATACTCTATGGCGCGAGGGAAACTTATGAACCAAAAGCGGATTAAGCATATCGAACAGAGGATTGCGCTAATCAAGCATGCGCTACAGGAGATTGGCGCGATGCGGCCAGGCTCTCTGACCCGCCAATTCAAGGATCGCGAAAACCAGATGGGGGCCTATTGGCAGCTCAGCTATACCCGCCAAATGAAGAGCCGAACCGAGTACGTCCGTCAGGATTCGGTGAAGGAGATTCTCCGCCAGATTGCCACCCACAAACGCTTCAAGCATTTGGTTGAAGAGTGGATTGACCTCAGTATCGAGCACTCACGCCTGACCATGCAGATTGCGAAACCTGGGACCATCCGATAGGCTGGATTCGACACTCGCAAGGAGAATCCAGAATGGCTAGGTTGGGGTCCGATAGACGGCCAGCGGTAGTTCGCGTGCAGACGATGCCTAAAGGCGAAGAGATCGTCGCCCTCTGTGAAAAACACCACTGGAAGGTAATCGTCGGCATCGAAGCGGACCAACCCGAAGATCTCTCCGACATCGATCTTCTCCTGCGCGCCCTCGCCGGGGAGCCCTCGGCTCATCGCCCGGCGCCCAGGATTGGCCGCAATGATCCTTGCCCTTGCGGGAGTGGCAAAAAGTTCAAGAAGTGCTGTGCGGCCCCTTGAGCGCATGGAAGCGCAACCACTGGACCATGCAAATCGCGGCACCTAAGGCTAACTGACTGGCCGGAACTCGGTACTCTCAAGAACCTAAGTCGAAGCAAATTAAAGAGAACGCCTTGCTGGACGGTTAGTATCATATAAGTAAACAAGTAACCAGTTTCAAATTACTTTGAGCGGGAAAAGATCGACGCGATGGTATTGTGCTCTCGCCGAGTGACCGCATAATCAGGTCTTAATCTGTCACTTTTTTGTGCACGAGCCCTATACAAATAGGAGTCATGCGGCCGGGTGATTTGGTAGTTCCGCGCCTTCGATGTGTTTCGTCATAACAGCAAAGGCTTTGATTCTACTTTTCACCGATTCACGCGGTCTGCGCACCATTTACGAAGCTGAGCATGCAGTGGCTTCAAAGGAGAATCCTTTGAGCTAGGGCAAACGCATAGGCTGGACCGAAATTGTCTGACCTGAACGAGCGCAACCGAGAGCTTGAGGCGCTGGTGAAAGCGCGGACCCATGCCCTGGAAGTGGCTATCCACAGGCTTGAGCTGGAGAGCAACACCGATTGGTTGACCGGCATTTCCAACCGACGCAACTTCGAACGTATGCTCGCACAGGAATGGAACCGCGCAATTCGAACTGGCTTGCCGCTCGGACTCATCATTCTGGATGTGGACCACTTTAAACGCTTCAATGATAGAGACGGTCACCAGGCGGGCGACGACTGCTTGCGCGCCCTTGCCCACGCACTGACTCGGACGGCGCGGCGTGCGGGGGAACTGGTCGCTCGCTATGGAGGCGAAGAATTTGTCTTGCTGTTGCCAAATACGACCGTACTCCACGCCCTGCGGGTTGCCTGCCAAATCCAGCTTGGGGTGTGGTCGTTATCAATTCAGCACCCAGGTACGGCTCCCGGTATCGTCACCTGCAGCCTGGGGGTCGCATGTCTGAATGCTGCTGAGCCGCAAACTAGCGACGAGCTGGTATGGCGAGCCGACGTGGCACTCTACCGAGCAAAGCGCTCGGGGCGCAACCGCGTTGTGTTGGCAACAGAATCGGAAACCCTGGGTGAAGTTCAAGAGCAAGGCTCCTCATGAACGGTCGGTGACAAATGGGTCTTTATTGCGCGGTGCGTTTCACCGCAGGGATCTTGCCCGGCGCCTCAAGCAGGAACTTGGGATTGATGCGTGCGTCGTGCCAGCGGACGCCAAACCACAAGTGTGGTCCCGATGCACAGCCTGTCGCTCCCTCCCGGCCCAGTGTCTAGCCCATACTGACTTCCTGCTCGGCATGGACCTTGATTTCTGAGAGATGGAAGTACATGCCGATGAGCCAGACGCCGTGGTCGGCGAACACTGGCCCGCATTCGGGGACTGATTCCTGGACCTGATCCTATATGGAAAATTGAACAGGTTTGCAGCTCGCTCCGGACAAGATATTCCGTACTCTTGCATCCGCCTTTTTTGAGGAACAACTCTATAAGGTCAGAGGCCTAGACAGTTGCCTTGGCGGCTCCTGTGGAAATGCCTCCGTCCACCAGAAGTGTCTGCCCGGTGATGTACCGGCTTGACTCCGAGGCAAGAAAAACAATGGCTCCATCAAGATCGTCAGGCCGGCCGGGCCGCTTCACCGGAATGCGATCGCAAATATATTCGACCCATGCCGCATTTTCATATAGAACCCGATTCTGCTCAGTTTTGAACCAGCCTGGCGCGAGACAATTCACGGTAATTCCGCGACTGCCCCAATCGTCGGCAAGGCTCATGGTAAGTTGCCGTATCCCGCCGCGGCTTGCACCGTAGGGCGCAAGCCCCGCGTATCCTTGCACGCTGGTGACCGATCCTATATTGATAATGCGGCCGTAACCCCGTTCGATCATGCCTCGCGCAACCGCTTGGGCAACAAAGAATGAACCGCGCAGGTTTGTGTCGAGTATCGTGTTCCAGTCGTCCCAACTGACTTCAAGCGCGGGCTTGCGAATATTGCAGCCGGCATTGTTGACGAGGATATCGATCTTGCCGAAATGATCCTCGATCGCCGTGATCGCTTGCTGGATGCTGGTGTGGTCGCGCACATCCAATGCGGCGCAGAAGGTCTGCCTTCCTAGAGCGCCAATTTCATCGGCAAACCCGGACAGCGCACTTTTATCCCGGCTGGTCATAGCTATGTCGGCGCCGGCGCGTGCAAGTGCTCGTGCAAAGTACTGCCCGAGACCCCTACTGCTGCCGGTGACGAGCGCGACTTTGCCGGATAAGTCAAACAATGAGTCAGTCATGAGTTACTTCCTTCGGGATTGTATTCTTACGGCTCAAGTACTACCTTGAGCAGGCCACGTTCGCGCTCGTATAAGCGATGAAACCACGAAGCTCCATCCTCAAGCGGGGCAACGGCGGAGATCAGCGGCTCAACCCGAATGGCCCCGCGCGAGATCAACGAGATACATGCGGGATACTCGCCTGAAGATGCACACGATCCCTGCAGGCGGATCTGGCGTGTGACCGTCGATTGCAGTCCAAGTTCAATCGTCGGCGCGACGTTACCAATCAATGTCACAGCACCGCCCTTCCTGACGCTGTCGAGCGCAAGCTTGACTGGAACAGTGCTCCCAACACACTCCATTGCTGCGTCCGCACCGCGGCCCGACGTCAAGTCGAGAATTTGAGGGATAACATCGGCGCTTCGAGAGTTGAAGGTCTGTGTCGCGCCCAGACTTCGCGCCAGTTCAAGCCGCGATTCATCTACATCGAGAACAAATACACGGCCCGCGCCAGCCGCGCACACCGCCTGCAAAGTGAGCAGCCCAATCATGCCCGCGCCCACCACAACAACTGTATCGTCAAGCGCTATCGGGGTAAGCGACACGCCATGAACTGCCACGGAAACAGCTTCGATCATTGCCGCATGCGCGTAGGGCATGCTTTCCGGTAACAAGTAGGCGATCCGTGCAGGCACGGCAACAAACTCCGCAAACGCACCCATGCGCCGGAAAGCTGGGGTCGAAACTCCAATGACTTCGCGATTCTCGCAGAGATTGATCTGGCCCCGTAGGCAGTAAAAGCACTTGCCGCAATATACGGTCGAGTCGAATGTTACACGGTCTCCTTTGCGAAAATTCTCGACTGCGCTGCCTACGGATTCAACTATCCCGGCGGCCTCATGCCCCATCACGATAGGAGGAAGCCGCCTGCCTGTGCTGCCGTCATAACCATGCACGTCGCTTCCGCAAATCCCGCAGGCCTGGATGCGTATCAGTAACTCGTCCTCGGCTGGCAGCGGAGCGGGCAGGTCTACAATGTTGAGTTGTTTATACTCGGAAAGTAAAAGCGCCTTCATTGATCCTCCATGTCCCATCGCAGCGAGATCTGTCCAACGGAAGCGTGAAATCCGATGCGCTCGCGCCTATCTCCCGCTCCAAATCGATCCTGACTGGCAACCAATCAGAATAGAACATTCGCCGGCATTCGTCCGGCAGGCGGTTCAATCCTGCCAAGCAGAAATACGTATGCCGCAATTCCAATCGCCAGATAGATCGCCGACACTCCAAACGCCCACGCGAAGGATTGCCGGGCCGACACCAGGTAGCCGGTGACAATCGGCGCGGCGATTCCCGAGAGTTGATTGGAGAAATTCACGATGCCCCCCACCTTTCCGACATTGCCTCTGCTGGTAATGAGCGACGGAATCGACCAGCCCACCGGAGATGCCGCGGAAAGTCCGCCGATCGATACGCTGATCCAGATCAGAGCCTGTTGTGCGCTGTGCGCATGAGCCGCGCCGAAAATGCCGAGCCCGCAAGTCGTGCCGCCAATCAGGATGACCCTGCGAACCATGCTCGCATCCCAGCCGCGCTGAATCAATGCATCCACCAGCCATCCGCCTACCAATATATCCAGGATGGTTGCAACAAGCCATGGGACGCTTGTGTAAAGAAAAGAATGAAGAAGATCGATGTGCAGCGCAAAGGAAAGATAACTTGGCAGCCACGTCAGCAATAGATAGAACACATAGTTGTACGAACCCATGCCAACCGCCAACCCAATCACCTTGCGTTGCGTGAGGAGATAGCCGAGCGAGTCCGGTTCCATGGGCACAATCTCATGCGGACGTGGAACCCCGCCTTCCGTCGCAATGTAACTTCGTTCCAAATCGCTTAACGCGGAATCCTCATCCGGATCGCGATACATTCGCCAAAAGAGTAGAAAGTAGAGGAAGCTGATCAGGCCGGTGATGGCGAAGCTCCAGCGCCAGCCGACGTGGATCAAGACAATACCGATCACTGGAACACCGACTGCCGAAGCGAATTTCGCCGCGGCATCGAAAATGGATGTGGCGAGACTCCGTTCCTGTTGAGGGAACCAATACCCGGTAGCTTTTGCGTTAGCAGGAAATGTAGGCGCTTCCCCCACTCCGAGCGCTAGCCGAGCAGCGAATAAAGAATGAATGCCTGGAGCAGCTGCCGCTCCGAATGAGGCGACGCTCCACAGGAATGTGCTGATTCGTCCAATCCGTTTGACGCCAAATTTGTCGAGTAATACCCCAATCGGCAACTGGCACAAAGCATAGGTCCAGTTATAGGCACCCGAGAGATATCCGAACGCAATATCCGAAATTCCAAACGCGGCAAAGAGAGAGGCGTGCGATACGGAAAGGTTGACTCTGTCAAAGTAGTTCACCAGCACGCCGATGCCGAGCAGCCACGCGATTCGCCAGCGGCGCCTGGGCAGCACTGGCCGGTTTTGGGCCCCTGAATCTATCAACGGCTGCCTCTCTGCGAAGTAGCGCCCTCATGCTCCGGCGCTCAAAGGGAATACCGATCGCCGGCAATATGCATTGACGCTTCCTACCGCTGAACCCGACGCAGAACCACTGGGATACTTGCCGGCGGACGCATGTTTGGATTCCTCGAAGGATCGGACCCATCGGGCGGCGGCCCAATCGCAGGGCGCGAACTCGCCGGCTCCTGTGCGGGAGTTGGCGCCGGTGTGCCCGGAGCCATCGTTCGCTGCAACTCGATCCGGTCCCCTTTCACCGTTCCCGAATACATACTGTTGCCCGTCTTGAATGCGACTTGATCGCCATTGACCTTGCCGTCCTCAATCGGGGTGGACGCATCGTTTCCGCCAAATCCGCCGCCACCGCCGCCCTCCACCGTCCCCGTCAGATTGCCCCTATTGTGCCGCAGAGTGAACAGCATATTTCCGTTGTTCACCAGGGCCGCGGGCAGGGAACTGCCGCCACTTCCCGGCATCGGTCTCCACAGACCGGTCAGGCCTGAACCCGTCGGCGTCTCGCGCTCCCAAACCGCTACTTGTGGGCGGAGGGTCACCGCTTTCGCCGCAACCAATACGCTGGCCTGCGAGAGTCCAGGGGAACTCGCCTCCACTGTGATGCTCCCAGCCGTCTTCGTCGATTGAACGAGAGCCATACAGAAACCGGAAAAGGCCTTTCTCGATGTGCCCTTGTCGGATTCCTGATTCGTTGGATCGCCATTCCCGACGCCAATCAGTTTTCCCTCGCCTGAAACACGGAACGTCACTATGTTATCCGTGATGGGAACCACGCGGTCTTGTGCATCGCGAACTTCGACGGCGAACATGACCACGTCCTCGCCATCGCTTGAAACTTCCTGCCGGTCCGATCTCATCACCAGTTTTGCCGCGGAACCCGTGGTTTCGCGCTTCTCTGTCATCACGACCTTGCCGTCTTTGAATCCCCGCGCCTCAATCGTGCCGGAAGCATATTTCACGTTCCACGCCAGGTGTGAATCCTTCTTCATTTCCTTCGTGCCCAGGCTCTCGCCGTTGAGCAGCAATTCCACCTTGTCCAGGTTCGAATAAACCCAAACCGCAATCTCCTTTCCTTCCATTCCCGGCCAATTCCAATGCGGAAAGACGTGCAGAACGGGCTGGGATGTCCACCAGGATTGGTAGTAGTAGAACGTGTCCTTCGGGAAACCGCAGGTATCGATCATCCCATACTGCGAACTGATGTTGGGCCACCCGTTCGGCGACGGTTCGCCGCGGTAGTCGAACCCAGTCCACACAAAGCCTCCGGAGAGCCAGGGCCGCGCATTGCAAAAGCTCCACCATCCCTCCGCCGAAGCGCGGCCGGTTGTGGTGTACGGATCGTACGAGCCCACATAGCCCTTTTCAAAGTCGGTAATGTAGATGCCCCGCGTGCCCACCGCGCTGACAGTTTCCGTGCCGACTACTGGCTTGTCTGGATGCGCTTTGTGATAGGCCTCGGCACCGGGATCCATATAGTTGTAGCCCATCACATCGCACTCGACCAGGCCTCCGACACCAATTGCCCGAATGGGAGCGATCGACACCGGCCGCGAGCCATCGAATTCTGCCGCGACGGCTTTCATTGCGGTCAGAATGTGCAAACCCACGTCCGTGTTCGCCTGGCCTTCTTCATTCCCCATCGACCACATGAAGACGCTGGGATGGTTGCGGTCGCGCCGCACAAGATTTTCAAACTGGCTCAGCCCTTCCGGATTTGAAGACATCATGCGCGTTTCATCGAACACCAGCACACCCAACTCGTCACATGCGTCGAGCAGTTCTGCGGTGGGAGGGTTATGCGAAGTGCGCAACGAGTTACAACCCATCTCCTGAAGCTTTCTAACGCGGTAGTACTGCACGGCATCGGGCAGAGCCGCACCCACGCCCGCATGATCCTGGTGATTGCAAGTTCCTTTCAGCTTCACTGACTTGCCATTCAGAAAGAAGCCATTCTCCGCATCGAACTTCAACGATCGAATGCCGAACCGCGTTTCGTATCGATCGACGATCTCCCCGCCCGCCCTCACCTCCGTCACCAGCTTGTAAAGGTTCCTCTCCTCCAGCGACCAAAGCAGCGGCCCGCTCACATCCATCTTCTGCGCAAAGGTCTGCTCTCCCCCTTCCAGGATGGAAACCTGCGCCGCCGCCGACTTCGCCACTTCCTTGCCGGACGGATCCAAAATCGTCGACACAACCCGCGCGGTCTGCGCACCCTGGCCGCGATTATCCACCTCCGTATTGATCGAGAGCGTTGCTGCTCCGGCCCGCACCTCGGCAGACACGAACGTGCCCCATTGCTTCACATGAACCGGGTTCGTCTTCACCAGCCAGACGTGCCGGTAGATCCCCGCTCCCTCATAAAACCACCCATCGCTCGAAGTGGCATCCACGCGCACCAGCAAAATGTTCCTTCCGCCAGCAGTCACAAAGTCGGTCACGTCGAAACTGAAGGGATCGTATCCGCCGCTGTGCCGGCCGATATAAAAGCCGTTGAACACCACCATCGTCTCGCGGTAAGCGCCGTCGAACTCAAGAGTGATCCGCTTGTTCGCGTCCGCTGCTGAAAGCTCGAAAACGCGGCGATACCAACCGACGCTGGTCGCCGGGTAGTTTCTTCCCAGCGGGTAGAACCCTTTGCTGGCAAGCGACGGATCGTTTTCGAAAGGCAATTCCACGGCCCAATCGTGGGGCAGATCCAGGGCTCGCCAATCGCTGTCATCGAATGCAATCGAGCCGGCAGGAAGAAAACTCCCCGTCTTCTGGAAGCTCCCTGTCCTTCCACTCCCGAACGCAAAGTCCTTGCCCGGATCGTTGGCATCTCCGAAATGGAAGCGCCAGCCGAAATCGAGCAGCAGGCGTTCTCGTCCCGCTCCGTCAGTTGGAGATTCGCTTCGAGTGCCTGTGGGCAGCGCTTGCGAACCGAACTCTTCTCCTGTAATTTGAAGCGCTGCGCCAACCGGACCCATTCCCTGAGCCGCCACCACCGCCGGCGCAAGCAGGCTCGTCTTCAACAGATCGCGTCGTGATAAGGTTTTCATTTTTTGCCTCCAGTGAAGGAACCTGTGAATGGGTCCGCTTGCAGCCGTTGAGAATAACTCGGAGGATTCGCTCGAAATCAAAAGACACGCCAGTATACGCCCCATTGGCTCTTCCGCAGTCGCGCTGTACTTGAATCCTGGATTTGGCCCCTATATTTATCAACAATTTTGCGGGATCTAACTGCATTTCTATTGCAGTTGAATCCCAGACTGTTGTACTTAAAGCCGGGACGAACCGGCACCTAAAGTCTGTCCGCGATTTAAATGCAAGAGTGGAAACGACAGCCTATGCGCTGGTCTGCAGAGGGTGCCCACCTCCTCCTACAGGTTCGTTGCGCCGTACTCGACAATCGACTCGAAATGCTTTTTCGCGAGTGGCTGCCTATGTTCCCACCACCGGACCATTCACCACTGTGACCGTCCCCAACTTTGATACAGTTCCCCAAGATCACCGCTACGGTTTCCCGTGTTACGTCTGTTTCCCCATGTGTGCATGCTATCGTCAATACCCCGGCGGGTCCGATGGAAGCTGTTTGCTCATAACCTTCGATCCACTTCGGCTTTCCCCAGGAAGAAGGCGGGTCAGCACCTGCGTTATGCTTTTCGAGGAATGCTCGACGTTAACTCACTTTATGGCCTGCACACTCACGGAGCCGCTCAACGGCTCCTTGCATCGAAGGCTCCAACGACTTCGTTACCTCCATCGTTGCTTCAATTGTTACCGGGTGGAACGAACCAGTTCCCGTGCGGGTCTATCCCCCGCTGAAAAACAACGCCTTTCGCGGTGCAGTTCTTCCAAATCATTCCTGTAACGCACTCGACCTCGCTATTCGCACCAGAGCCCGTGGACTCACTATTGCTCTGATCAGTTGCTGCTGGTCAACGAATAAGTGGTGGTTTGCGAGACACTGCCTGAGGGGGCAGTGATCGTGATGGTGGACATTTGCGTAGGGTTCTTGGGCCCACCGCAACCGCCGGAGGAAAGCAGCGCCAAGCCAAACAGAATCGCCGCAACACCCCTGAAGAGATGGCGATATTTGCGAGTTCCGGCGAGCAGCCAGAAGCAAAAGCCAAAATCCAGGAATACCAGGGAAGCTGGACGAGCGCCTGCATCGGGATGCGCGCTTGCGGCAGCCGAGTTGGAGAAGCTGACTGCGGTGCTGATCGCTGCACCGGCCGGTGCAACTGTAGCCGGGTTGAAGCTGCATGCGACTCCAGACGGGAGTCAGGAGCAGCTAAAGCTGACGGAGCCGGTGAAGGCGTTGATGGGCGTGACGGTGAGTGTGGCCGATGCTGGGGTTGCGCTGGTCTCCGTGCCGCTGGTTGGGCTAATTGCGAGTGAAAGCCGCCGCAAGCTATCGACGCGAATATGTGAAGCCGGATACAACTAGGCGGTACTTACGCATCCGCTCGGAGCGTAAGACCCGTGAGTATTTCAGCGCGATGGAATAAACGCCACAATGACTCCCGCATCTTAGTACTTCTGACGAAGTTCCCGGAAGAGCCCGAGTGACCCCAGTGACAACAATACGGTTTGTCTTCACCTGATCGGTGCGTGCCCCCTCGGTGCTCTTGTCGGACGTCAGGAGTATCAGTGCATGGCTGCCGTATCCCAACAGAAGCGGGAACAGAACTCGAAACTTGTTGAGAGGATGCTGCCGACGGAAGTGAGAAGAATTCAGCACCCTTCAGCACCCTCGGAGCAAATACAGACTCCGGGGGGCTAAGTCGGGAATCGTTCAAGATAAACCAGTTGTTGGTGGACCTGATCGGGATCGAACCGATGAACTCTTCCATGCCATGGAGTGAGTCGAAACGCAAAGTATAGACGGTACAGAACTTACGAACCGGCTGAGTCGGCAAAACCGGCACAATAGGCGCTATTTGCGATAAAAATGCGACAAACTTTTCAGAAGCGCGCCACAGGGCTGATCGTGGGGGATCAACCCAACCTTTTCTCGGCGCTTCATCCACTGCAAACTCCAGCAATAGACACGCACATATAGGGAGACAGTCGGGATACGAAAGATTTCGCGCACGGTGGAGAGGTAGCGTCGTTCCCAGCGGGGACAAAATGCCTGAGCAGTATTTCGAGCACTTCTCGGCTTCTAAGGAGAATCTGACATACTTTGGAGCACCTTTAGCGCGAAGCTAAATTCGCATACGTGCTCCCGAGGCGCGACCTCAACCACGAGGAGTGGCGCAGCAGGCACAATCTCGATCTGGAGAACCTGATTTATAGACTTGCTGCTGCGTTGGATTCATATCAAGTCTTCCGCTCGGTGATCTACATCACTACGCTTGTCGCGAGTATGATGTATATCGTACATAGGTTGACCATGGGACGTTTATCCAAAGTCGTGCTGCTGGCGGTCTTGCTGATCATCGCGGGATTTCCAGGAGCCACGTCCCTTCTTTGTGCTCAGCCCTCTGGACCGCAAGGCCATGCTTGCTGCATGGCGCATGAGCAAGCCAACGCTTCGCATTGCGCCGCGCCCTCTTCGGCCTTGTCGGGAACCCCGTCCTGCTGCAAAATAGCGCCGATCGAGTCAACGCCCATCCAGCCTATCCTGTTATCGGGTCTTTCACAGGACAGCGCATACGGTCTGCAGGCAACAACCGTTATAGCCGGAGCGCTCCCTGCGCCGGCTCTGCTCTTACGTCGAGGCTCTCCGCATTTGACGAAGTTGCAGCATTCGCCGGTTCACGCCCTCCTTTGCACCTTCCTGGTCTGATCCCCTCCCTCGTCTAGAACCGCTCAGACCGAACGGTCTGTCGTGTACTTTTCAGACAAAGGGAGTATTCCATGCGAATTACAAGGATCCTTGCGATCCTGCTGCTCTTGCCAGCTTTCGTTCTGCCTGCGCAGGACAGCAAGGCGATGCCGCAAGCTGTGAGCGCGAGTGAACGGACCGATCAGGAGCCCGTTCCGCAGGTGTTGGTGCTCGACGATGTCATCCGTGAAGCGTTGGAGAAGAATCCGGAGGCCCAAAGTGCGCAGCACACCATCAATGCATTGCAACGGCGTGTGCCGCAAGTAAAGGCGCTACCCGATCCGATGGTTTCCGTTGGATGGGCGGGCAATCTTGCCCCGTTCAGCGTAATGCAGGGCGACAACTCCAGCTACCGTGGTGTGACAGTCTCCGAGCAATTCCCCTATCCGGGCAAATTGAAGCTGCGTGGTGAAATCGCGAGCAAGGAAGCAGATGCAGCGCAAGCGAACTATGAGGCTATTCGGCGGAGTGTGACCGCGGAAGTAAGAGCGGCATATTTCAACTACTTCTACTTCGACCGGGCTATTCAGACTACAGAGCAGAACAAGGAACTTCTCGAAAAGCTATCGAAGATCGCCGAGGCACGTTACCGGGTTGGAAAGGCAATGCAGGCAGATGTGCTGCGGTCTCAGGTGGAGATTTCCCTTTTGATTGAGAAGCTCACCGTTCTCGAACAACAGCGCGGAACGGCGCAGGCACGGCTCAATGTATTCATGGTGCGCTCACCGGAGTCTCCTTTGCCTCCCGTCGGGGAGGTTGAACCTGCAACCATCCGGTACTCTCTCGACGAGTTGTATGCTCTTGCGACGGCCAATGACACCACTGTTCTACTGAATAAGACGATGGTGGAACGTGGCCACCTGGCTGTCGCGCTGGCGCAGAGAGAGTATAGGCCTGACATCGGAGTCAGCTACATGTACCAGCAGCGTTCGGCGCTGCCGGATATGAACGGTGTGACCTTCAGTGTGAATATTCCCGTCTTCTACAAGAACAAACAGCGCCAAGGCGTGGCCGAAGCCAGTGAAGACCTTATGAGCGCCGAAAAGATGCGCGACAACCGGTTGAATGAAGTCAAGTTTGAACTGAAGCAGCAGTACCTTGGCGCCAAGGCTTCGGAACGGCTGCTGACTCTCTACTCCAAGGGCGTGGTCCCGCAGTCGTCGCTCGCTCTCGAATCGTCGATGGCCTCGTATCAGGTCGGCAACGTGGATTTCCTCTCGCTCCTCTCCAACTTCACCACTTTGTTGGATTACGAAACGGATTACTACCGGCAACTTGCCGACTACCAGACGGCCCTGGCGCGGATTGAAGTTTTGACTGGCGTGGATGTGACAGGGCCGCAAGCTCCCGCACCATCGGATTCTCAGCCCTCAAAGGAGGCAAAGTAATGCCTATTCAAAACTCAGCAAAGAGAATCATCCTCGGCATCTTGATCGTTTTGACGCTGGGGCTTGTTTTTGCCGCTGCGACTCACCATTGGTTAGGGCAGGGCGGGCGAGCTGTAGCCGCGTCCCAGAGCACTGCATCGCAGAGCAGGGGGGACGAGCGAAAGCCCATCTTCTGGTACGACGCCATGAATCCACAGCACCATTACAACCAGCCGGGTAAGGCACCGGATGGCATGGACCTTGTTCCTCAGTATGCGGAACAGACGGCATCGCCCGCAAAGCAGGATGCCACCGCGGGGGCACAGGACATGGCCAACATGCCGGGGATGTCCACAAAAACTGGAGATCGCAAGGTCCTCTATTGGTACGACCCGATGCATCCGGCCTACAAATCGGACAAACCGGGAACGGCTCCCGATTGCGGAATGACTCTTGTCCCCAAGTATGCGGAAGATCAGAGTATGGCCAAGATGCCAGTCGGCACTGTGACGATACCGCCGGAAAAGCAAGTACTGGCCGGTGTGCGAACCGCGGTTGTCGAGCGCAAATCCCTGGTCCGCGACATTCGCACCACGGCACAAATTGTCGCGGACGAAACGCGAATTGCTCATGTCCATGTCAAGGTGGCGGGCTACATCGACCAAGTCTATGTTGATTTTGTCGGGCAGCTTGTCAAGAAGGGGCAGCCGCTCTTCACGCTCTACAGTCCGGACCTGGTCTCGACGCAAGAGGAATATCTCATCGCAAAGCGCGGGAACGCCACGCTCGCGAACGCACCGTTTCAAGAGATTTCGCAGGGATCGCAATCGCTTCTCCAGTCAGCCAGGCAGCGACTTAAGTTGTGGGACATATCGGATGACCAGATCAAAGAACTTGATGAGACCGGCAAGGTTAGCAAAGACCTGACGTTTTACTCTCCGATTACGGGCTTCGTGACCGATCGCAAGGTGTTTCCGCAGACTTCTGTCACGCCGGATACAGAGCTCTACACGGTTTCAGATTTGTCTACCGTGTGGGCCGACGCCGACATCTACGAGTACGAGGTTCCCTTTGTACGTCTTGGCCAGCGGGTCACCCTGACTTTGAGCTACTACCCAGGCAAGACATACTCGGGAAACATCTCCTACATCTATCCCACCGTCGATCCGCAGACGCGAACTGTCAAGGCTCGGATACAAATTCCGAATCCTGGCTTCGTTTTGAAGCCGCAAATGTTCGCCGATGCCCAGTTGCACGTGGACTACGGCACGAAGATCCTGGTTCCACAGGAGGCGGTTCTGAATTCGGGCACTGAACAACATGTCTTCGTGGTTCACGACGGCGGGATCTTTGAACCGAGAACGGTCACGATCGGGCCGGTGGTTGACGGGAGCGCAGTGATCCTTTCAGGATTGAAGGCGGGCGAGACGATCGTTGTCTCCGGAAACTTCCTGATCGATTCTGAAAGCGGGCTCAAGAACGCAATGAGCGGAATGTCGCACTGAGGAGAATGGCTATGAACTCTCGACGGATCATCGTTCCAGTTTTGTTTCTCATGGTAGCCGGAGCCGCGGTCTTTGGCTGGTACAGGCTTGTTGTTCATCCGACTCCAGCTGTGTGCGGCTATTGCAGCCGGGCGCTTCACAAGAACTCCGAAGTGACCGCGGAGATCGACGGCAAGAGAACGGAAGCGTGTTGCGCCCGTTGCGCGATCACTGAAGCAAACCAGCAGCACAAGCCGCTCAAACTGATCGAGGTGCATGAATACAGCAGCGGGAAAGGGATTTCGCCTGCAAATGCATGGTTTGTTGAAGGCAGCCGGGTAGTTGCTTGCTATCACGACATGACGCGTATGGGCGAACACAAAGACATGCAGGATATGGCCTTTGACCGATGCTCTCCGGGCACACTCGCATTCGAAAGCAAGCCGGCAGCCGATGCTTTTGTGGCCCAGAATGGCGGCACGGTCCTTTCTCTTGGGCAGCTCATGAGCGAGGCGAAATTCCAATGATGAATCGGATCATCGATTTCAGCGACAAGAACAGGTTTCTGATCTTCCTCTTCGTTGCGGTAGCCATTGTGCTTGGCTGGAACGCGATGAGGAATACGAAGCTCGATGCGATTCCTGACTTGTCGGACACCCAGGTGATCGTCTATGCCAAGTGGGACCGCAGCCCCGACATCATGGAAGATCAGGTCTCGTATCCGATCGCGTCCGCGTTGCTTGGGCTGCCAAAGGTCAAAGACATTCGCGCCTTCTCTGACTTCGGATTCTCCTACATCTACATCATCTTCGACGAAGGCACGGACATTTATTGGGCGCGTTCCCGGACACTGGAATACTTGAACTCCGTAACGCCGAAGCTCCCCAAGGGCGTGAGCGTCGAACTCGCGAAGGACGTGACCTCCGTTGGATGGGTCTACCAATATGCCCTCGTCGATACGACGGGACAGTACAGCATCGACCAACTACGGTCCTATCAGGATTGGTATCTGCGTTACGCATTGCAGACAGTGCCGGGCGTCGCCGAGGTCGCTCCTATTGGTGGCTTCGTTCGGCAGTATCAAGTGAACGTCGATCCCAATAAACTGCTCGCTTACAAGATACCCATCAATGTCGTGAGCGATGCGATCCAGAAGTCCAATAACGATGTCGGCGGACGTTTGGTCGAATTCACAGGCCGCGAATACATGGTGCGTGGCCGTGGATACATCCGCTCGCTCGACGACATCGGCAAGACCGTCATCATGTACAACGCTCAGACGGGAACTCCCGTTCTCGTCCGCGACGTGGCCACAGTGACTTTCGGTCCCGACATGCGCAGAGGCGTGGGGGAGTTGGATGGCAAAGGAGAAGTTGTCGGCGGCGTGGTCATCATGCGCTACGGAGAAAACGCACAGAAGGTGATTGAACGCACCAAGGAGAAACTGAACGACCTGAAGTCGACGCTTCCTCCCGGCGTCAAACTGGTGACCACCTATGACCGATCCGAGTTGATCGACCGGGCGGTCGACAATCTCAGGCATACTTTGATCGAAGAACTGATCATTGTCAGCATCGTGATCATGATCTTCCTTTGGGATTTGCGCAGCGCCATTGTTCCGATCATTACTATTCCCGTCACGGTGATTCTGGCATTCATCCCGATGCAATTGATGGGGATGACTGCGAACATCATGTCTCTGGGCGGCCTTGCCGTAGCCATTGGCGCGCTGGTTGACGCCTCAGTCGTGATGGTCGAGCAAACGCACAAGAAGCTCGAACACTGGGAAGCGGAAGGCCGGCCGGGTCCTTCTCATGCTGTCGTTATCGCCGCGGTCAAGGAAGTCGGAGGCCCGAGCTTCTTTGCTTTACTGGTCATCGCGGTTGGCTTTCTGCCGGTCTTCACCCTGGAAGGCCAGGAGGGCCGTCTCTTTAAACCGCTCGCATTCACCAAGAACTTCTCCATGGCAATTGCGGCATTGCTGGCGGTTACGCTGGCTCCAGCAGCGATGCGCTTCCTCTTCTCGCGCATGGACGGCTTTCAATTCCGTCCCAAGTGGCTTGCAAATACATTCAATGCGATCTTCGTGGGGAAGATTCACAGCGAAGAAAACCATCCAATCAGCAAGCCGATGATGAAGGTCTATCATCCGGTAGTCGAGTTTGTGCTCGATCACAAGTGGTTGACGATCTGCGGTGCTTTGCTGGTCATGGGGCTGAGCGTTCCTGTCTATTTCAAGCTCGGATCGGAGTTCATGCCGCCCCTCGATGAAGGTACGCTCGTCTACATGCCTTCAACGCTACCCGGCATCTCCGTCACCGAGGCCGAACGCGCCCTGGAAACTGAAGACAGGATCATTCGCGCCTTCCCCGAAGTGGAACGTGTATTCGGGAAGGCTGGCCGGGCGGAAAGTGCCACCGATCCGGCGCCATATTCGATGACGGAAACCACCATAGTGCTCAAACCGCAGGATCAGTGGCCCAAGGTGGATCGCTGGTACTCGAAGTCAGCTCCACAACGGCTTCAGTCTGTTTTGCGAAGATTCTGGCCGGACCACATAACAACTCAGGAATTGACCTATGGTCCCGGTGGCCTGAATGAAGCACTGCAGATACCGGGCATCTCCAATGCCTGGACCATGCCCATCAAGAATCGCACCGACATGCTGACCACTGGCATCCGCACCCCGCTTGGCGTCAAGGTGCTGGGCTCGGACCTTGCACAAATTCAACAGGTCGGAATACAAATTGAAACGGCATTGAAAGATATCCCCGGAACGAGCAGCGTCTTTGCCGAGCGCACCAGCGGCGGATATTTCCTTGACTTCGATTTGAAGCGAGATGAGCTTGCCCGTTACGGCCTGACTATCGACGATGCGGAGAGCGTTCTGATGTCCGCGGTTGGCGGCGATCAGGTCTCAACTACGGTCGAAGGCCGCGAGCGGTATTCGGTCAATGTGCGTTATCTGCGCGATTACCGCAGCGACGTCGATGCGCTCGAACGCGTACTGGTGGCCACGCCTTCCGGTGCGCAGATCCCGCTTGGTCAGATCGCGGATATCCGCATGAGAACCGGGCCGGGAATGATTCGCGACGAAAACGGCAGACTGAGCGGGTATGTCTACGTCGATGTCGCTGGCCGAGACATCGGCAGCTACGTGCGCGACGCGAAGAAAGCTGTCACTGACAAGGTCAAGCTGCCTGCCGGCTACGAGCTTGTGTGGAGCGGCCAATACGAGTTCATGGAGCGCGTTGCCCAGCGGTTGAAGTTTGTCGTTCCCATCACTCTCTTCATCGTTTTCCTGTTGCTCTACTTCAATACCGGTTCGGCCATCAAGACCATGATTATTCTTTTGGCCGTGCCCTTTTCCGCCATCGGCGCAATCTGGTTTCTCTACCTGCTGCACTACAACATGAGCATCGCCGTGTGGGTCGGTCTCATCGCATTGCTCGGTGTCGATGCCGAGACTGCCGTCTTCATGCTGCTCTATCTCGACCTGGCCTACCACGAGGCGCTGAAGACGGGGGGCATTCACTCGTGGGACGATTTGCGCGAAGCAATCGTGCATGGAGCGGTAAAGCGCCTGCGGCCCAAGGTCATGACCGTTTCATGCATGCTCTTCGGGCTACTGCCCATCATGTGGTCTACCGGTTCTGGGGCCGATGTCATGAAGCGCATTGCGGCGCCCATGCTTGGCGGGATCATTACATCGTTTCTCATGGAACTGGTCGTCTATCCGCCGATCTTCGCGATCTGGAAGTGGAACTGGGAAGTCAAGCCGGCACTCAAGCGTGAAGCGGCCTCGGTTGCGGAGGCTGTGCATGTCTAACTGGAGGGCCTTGAGATCGAAATCGGTCTGGCGGATCGGCCTGGCCGGAATCGCCCCCACGGTCCCTTCTTCCTATCTCTGGAGCCAGGAGGACTCACGCTTGCAGCAAGCCCCTTCCGGCATAAGCCAACCCTTTGCCGGATTCGACGCCTCGTTAGCCAAAGCTGCGGATACTCGCTGCAATCGAGTGGAACGTCTTCTCCCTTCCTTTCGTCCAGAGCCACAACCAACTCCATAGCCCCAGCATCGTCGGAATTCTGTATAAGTTCCTTAATAACCCCGCCACCGAACGAGAATCCGCCTCCGCTGGACATCTGCTCCAGGAAAGTGCGGATGGCACGTGCTACGTCGTACCGTTGTCCACTTCGGCTGCCGACTGTTGGTGTTAGCGGCATTCGGACCTTTCAACATCGCAGTTCATCATGACGATTTTGACCTGATTTCCCGAATTGCCCTTCTCGGCATCCCTCGTATCTCGCGATGCCGATACTCATTCGAAGTCGATTTGTCATCTCTGGAACGGGCTATCTTGTCCAGGTTGCTCGAGTTCACCCAATATTTTCCTTTCACTTTCTTCAATACTGAAGAACTGTCGCGAATTTCTTGGCTCGGGTGACTGCTACGTATTTGAGGCGCTTAATGGTGTCGGATCTTGCTCCAACATCCTCAGTTGCTTTGGGTGCTAGCCCAAGTTCGTCACGATATTGATAGTTCAGTCGATTTTGCGGTGTTCGCGGGCGACAAGTTGTTTGGGCTCAAGGGTGGTATTTGAAAACCCGA
>Ga0302200_10001766_pt1 | contig 19776 bp, 33 predicted proteins | sample II_Bog_N3_1_FD_194585 | JGI IMG/M metagenome (GOLD analysis project Ga0302200, IMG submission 194585) | Peat permafrost microbial communities from Stordalen Mire near Abisko, Sweden - II_Bog_N3_1 | ecosystem: Environmental > Terrestrial > Soil > Wetlands > Peat | place: Sweden: Abisko... | reverse complement strand
GTTGAGATTCAAAAAGGAAACCAAGAAAAAATAAAATTCCAAAGAGAAAAAGAAACACAAGAAACTAAAGAACCACCTTTATATGGTGAGAAATATTATAAGGGCAGATTAAGACAAAAATTTAATATTGATGATAGTAAATTATAAATAGTATAGGGAATAAGAGTATTTAACATAATAGTTAGATGCTCTTATTCTCAAAAGATAATCAGTTGATAAATGAGAGGGTGATTAAAATTCGCTATAAATACACAGACAAAGAGATGAAGAAAGTTTTAGATAGCCTAGTGGTTATTGTAGATAGTCGTGAACAGAATAACCAACACATCCTAGACTTTTTTAATAAAAAGAAAACACCATATAAGGTTGTTAAAAATGACTTTGGAGATTATACAGCTATGTTACCTGGTGGCACAATAGGAGCTTTCACAAGCGATATTTACTTTGATAGAGATATTGCAATAGAACGTAAAAACTCCATTGACGAAATTGCAGGTAACTTAAAAGATGATGCAGCAAGATTAAAAAAAGAACTGGCCCATATGAATATGAATGATATAAAATATTTCTTTTTTGTAGAAGACCCTAAGTATCATGAGAATTTAAGAAATGGTAATTTTAGAAGCCAATATGATCCATTTACATTAATGATGAGAATTAAAAAAATGATTGAAGCTGAATATAATACAGTTATTGTTCCAGTAGATAAGAAGTGTATGGGAAGTGAGATATATTATACATTACAGGCTTTTGTATACGCATTGTTTAAGCATAAGGGATTTATATTAGATGAAAGTGAGGAATTGGAGGATGAAAGATTATCTGAATAACATTGAAGAAAAAGAACTCACAGTAATATGTACTGCTAAGAATCTAACAGACCACTTTGCTAAAGGTAATCTAGTAACTAAAAGTGAATTGGGTGACTTAAGACGTGGTACAAGCTTCCTTATCAAGGCAATCGACCACATACTTAAAAGATTAGACCAAAAGTATGTAGATAAATTCTTGAGACTTGCTAAGAGCTCCAAGGTTGTTGTAATTTCTGAAACTGAACTTGATGTAATTAAAAAGAGAAAAGATTCTGAATTAGATGCAGCATTTGAAGATTCTAAGGAATATTTTGACCTAGTGGAAATTAGTATGGATTTAAATTGCAAGAATTGTACAAAGCATTGTCATGAGTGTGATTTATATAAACACTTTGAGGGACAGGAAGTAATACCTTTTAATGAAGAAACAGACCTTGGTAATTGTAAATTTGCCTATAGTCTAAATAAGGAAGGAGTAAAACATAACTGAATCCTGGTAGACCAGGTTATCTTATAAGTATTTTATTAACGTTGAGATATAAAGTAATACGGATGCTCCACTAGGAGTGCTAAATTATTTCCACTAGCAAGATTAACTATGTTAGTGGTAGTTATGAAAGTATGTTGGATTTCAGCAGGAGTATCAAGCTTTATTGCTGGATATTTAGTAAAAGATACAGTTGATAAATTTATATACACACATATAGATAATCAGCATGAGGATTCATTAAGATTCATAAAGGATTGTGAAAAGGCTTTAGGTAAGCCTATAGAGATATTACAAAGTCAATATAAATCAATTGATAATGTTATACAAACATTTAGATTTATTAATGGTCCTTATGGCGCTAAATGTACAGATATTTTAAAGAAAAGAGTTCGTAAAGAATGGGAATATGAAAAAAATGATTTAACTTATGTTTGGGGTTTTGATAGTTCCAAAAGAGAACGTCAAAGAGCTCAAAGGACAATAGAAAGTATGAATAAAGTTAAACATGAATTTCCATTAATAGATAATAATCTTACAAAAGAAGATTGTCATGGAATGCTTAGGTCACTAGGAATGAAAAGACCTGTAATGTATGACTTAGGATATAGAAATAATAATTGCATTGGTTGTGTTAAAGGTGGCATGGGTTACTGGAATAAAATTAGAAAAGATTTTCCAGAAGTATTTGCAACTAGAGCAAAACAAGAGAGAGAAGTAGGGCATACATGTTTAAAAGGTATTTACCTTGATGAATTAGACCCAAGTGTTGGCAGAATTGAAGATGAAGTTATGGAAGAATGCAGTATTATGTGCCAGTTAGCAAATAATATATAAAATCCTATAGGAAGTGATTAAATGCGAAGTGTAAATGAAATTATTGATGCAGCAATAGTAAATACTTTAGCAAGATTAAGAAATGAAAAGCCAGTAAGAATACCAATAAAGGCTACTGGAAATAAAAAAGCATTACATCAAAAAAGTAAAAATACGAGGTGCTCATGGATGAATTAAATGAACTCAAGAAAAAATACAATAAAGGCTTAGAGAGAAACAAAAAAGCTGAAGAATATTTTAAAACTCATACAATTGCAGAATGTATGAAATATCTAAATCTATTCAATGAGGTTGCAATAGAGCTAAGTCTTTTAGTGATTGAAATTGAAACTAGAATCTATAGGAATATGACACATAAGGAAAAAATAAATGGATTTAAACTATAGGGGGTGAAAAAGTGAAAGAAATACAAGATATTGACTTAAAGCAAGTAATAGAAAATTTAACAGGAGAACATTTTAACAGAGATAACAAAATAAATTCTCCATTTACAAATGAAAAGACACCTTCTTTTGCAGTATATTTTGATAGTAATGCTAATAAGCAAAAATTTAAAGACTTTTCCAATAGTGGCAAGCAAGGTGATGCACTTGATTTTGTAATGCAATATAAAAATTATTCTTGGAACCAAGCAAGAGAATACTTAGGCTTAGAAGTTAAAAAAACAGAAAGCGAGAACTTTGAAGATAAAATAAGAGAGTTTATTAATTATCAGCTACAGGATTTCAAAAGAGGTTACAAATTATTAGGTATTTTTACCTTTGTAGATAAAGATAATAATCCTATATATTGCAAAGCTAAATTTTTAAAGCCTGATGGTAAAAAAGAAACACCTTATTATTCAATTCAAGATGGAAAAGTAGTAAATAAAAGATTATATGATGAAGCTCCGTATAATTATTATAATCTACTACAAGGGATTGCTAATAGTAAGACTATTGTGTTCCTAGAGGGTGAAAAGGATGTTAATACAATAAATAACACTCTAAACAAAAAGGACTTTGTAGCAACCAGTATAAAGGGTTTTAAAGATTATGAAAAAATCAAAGGTGAGTGCATGAAAGTTTATGTAATTGGAGACACTGGACAAGCTGGAGAGAAATATATTTGGGATATTAGAAAAGAATTTTTAAAAGATTCTAGTGAATTTAAAATAATCAATCTACCAAGTATAAAAGCCATGGGTGATAACAAAGATGTTACAGATTGGTTAGATGCAGGACATACCCAAAAAGATTTACTTAATGCTTTTGATAGAAGTTTAGATATAAAGAGCCAATATGATTTGCAACAAGATTCTAGAGGAATTTACAAGTTATATTGGGACAAAAAAGAAGAAACTTACAAAAGATTTTATTTAACAGATTTTAAATTACTTGAAGCTAAAAGAATGACATTTATTGATGAAGAATTTGAGGGCGTAAAATTAGTTTTTAAAAGTGGCACAGGAAATATAATTGAAAAAATAGTTTCAGCAACAGTATTTGATGATGTTAGAAGTTTTAAAAATTCTTTAGCCAGTATGGATCTTGCCTTTGAATCAAGCAAATCGGAAGATTTAACAAAACTGAAAAGTTGGATAAATAAATATTGGGCTATTGAAAATGAGGAGGTTCACATGGGAGTTAAATTCATTAAAAAAGACAATAGCTTAATTTTGATAACAAATGATGGAGCAATTACACCTAATGGCATTGATAAAAGCTTAAAAGCAGATAAGAGCAATATTGATGTTACAGATAAAGAATTTATCAGTAAAGATGAATTGGAGCAATTAAAGAATAAGATATTTAAATTTACTACTTCAGATAAGTCTATAACAATCATTGGCACTATACTCCATGATTTAACTGTATACCAAAACAAAGAATCTAAAGAAAAGCTACACCATCTATTAATGGTTGGTGAAAGTGGTTCTGGTAAATCTACAATTTTAGCTAATATAATTGCAACAATATTAAATTATCCTGTAAAAGATATAAAATCCATTGGTATGATAACACCATTTGCATTAGTTCAGAACTTATCAAATGGAAATTATCCTTCATTATTTGATGAATTTAAACCAAGTTCACTAGATAAATATAAGGTTCAAAAACTAAGTGAAAACTTTAGAAATTTATATGATAGAACAACAATATCCAGGGGAGATAAATCATTTAAAACTAAAGATTTTCAATTAACTAGACCACTAATATTGGCTGGTGAAGAATCTTATCCCAATGCAGAAAAAGCATTAATCGAAAGAAGTGCAATTGTATATCTAAGCAAGAGAGAACGAACCAAAGAGCATACAGAGACAATGCAATGGCTAACAAAGAATGAAGATATTTTAAATAAGTTTGGTAGGTCAATAATTGATGAAATATTAAACTTATCAGTTGATAATTATAAGGCAATAAGGGAAGACGTAAGTAATTTATTTCCAGATTTAAGCAATAGACCACTAACAACAGCTATTAATATTGCTACTGGAATAGAGATATTTAATATATTGCTAGAACGTAATGGATTGGCCAAGCTTATAGGTTATGAAAAACATATAATGCAGAATATCAAAGAAGAAGTTTTAGATGGTGGAAGTGATACTAAGTCTACTGTAGAACAAATGTTGGTTTTATACAACAATATGATTGAAGATGGAAGAGCTTATGATTCTAAAAATGTAGTTATTGAACGGGGGGACGGATTATTCATAAGAACTTCAGAAATGATAAATCAGATATGCATATTTGTAAACCAGGTAGGATCAGCTGAGGTAATTCCACTAAAGTTAAGAGATTTCAAAAAACAAGCAATGAAATCAGGATATCTTATAAAAACATCAGCTAAACAAATTAAAGTTGACTCTAAGGCAGTATGGTTTGATGAATATAGCAAGGAAAGAATAATAGGTTTGAAAAATTTCTCAATATGTAAATCAAATGAACTTGAATTGGAGCCAATGGATGATGAAGAAAGCAAAGTTATTGAAGATGTATTTAGTAGAGCGTAAGCTCCTTAAGATACCTTCGTAAAATAATATAGGAAATGAGGTTAGGAATAATGGAACAGAATAAAGATATAAAAAAATCACTAACCGAGGAATTAAGTAAACCAGACAACGAAAAAACAACAATTCAAATAAGAATTTTTGATGATAAAACTAGCAGTGTTGCATATAAACACTTAACCAGAAAAGAACTTTACACAATATTGGAGAATTTGAATAATATTAAATGGATGTAATTCAGAATATGTAGATTGGAGATAAATTGATGGATGAAAAAATACAATGTGATTTATGTGATAAAACAATACTTTATAAGAACAAAATAAGAATGACAAATAAAACAAATAAAAATATTATTGATATTTGCGAGGAATGTTTTAATGAATATTTCAATAAATTGGATTCTGAGATGTGATGCAGAATGTGTAGAAAGTACGCAGCAAAATAAGGAGGAATGAAAAGTGAAAGAAGTATGTGGAAATTGTAAATATAACAAAAGGGATTTTTCAAAACCACAAAATGCAGGATATGCAGAGTATTGTTGTGGTAATGAAAATAGTGAAGAATATGGAGTGCTAACATTTTATGATGATACCTGTGATGAATGGGAGGAAAGGGAATGAATTGGATTTCAGTAAATGAAAGATTGCCAAAAGAAGTCGGATGGGTTCTTGTAACAACAGAAGAAGGTAAAGTTGAATTAGCACATTGGTTTATCAACGAAGGTTGGAAAAGAGGTAATGACACAGAAATAATTGCATGGCAACCATTACCAGAACCATACAAGATTTAATTCGCAATACTAAAAAAGCAGTTTGTAGAAAGGGTGAAGTAAGTGTTTACTGGAAGAGTGAATTTAGTGCAAAGAAATAAAACAATTCATGTAGGTTTTAGAATGAATGGTTACATGGTTAGTGGCTGTAATACTACATGGGATATGAGAAATAAAGTAACCGAAGGAGATGCATCTGAGGTTACATGTAAAAGATGTAAGAAGTTATTGGAAAGAGCAGATGAAAACGGACATGTTATTTTAAAGTAAAAGAGGTGTAGAGATATGAATAAAGATAAAATGAAAGAGGCTTTAGGTGCTATGTTAAGCAGTTTTACAGCAAAATCAGATGAAGAGGCTATAAAATTAACAGCAAATGCTTTAGCTAATTTAGAAGAAAGTGAATATAAAATAGATGGACCAGAAGATTTCGACTGCTTTATTATGCATAAAGTTCATAATGGGTTAAAAGCAATAACTAGAACAATGCATGAAGCTCCAAATGAAGAAATAAAGGATAAAAGTAAAGCAGATTTTATATTTATCAATTACGGTTTCTTAGAACGTAATATAAGAGAACTTTGTACATTAAGAGAAGGTCCAACATGCTGTGCAGATAAATCCAGATATATTTTAAAGATGTATTTACAATATTCACTACATGGGACTATACCTAATTTCAATCCCGAAATAGAGAATTATCGGACTCCTAATTTTGGAGACAATGAAATGTGGATTAATCTTTGTGATGGACTTTATAGATTATATTATGGTCAAACAAAAGAATATTTTATGGCATACAACTCATTAATTCAATGTGAAATAAGAAAATTTAAACATATTCTTCATAGATGGTTTATTGAATATACAAATGGTGAAATTATAGAATTTACTACAAGTTGGGATGAACGCACCAAAAACCCTTTAAAAACAGAAAAAGAAGGAGATTATTATATCATCAATAAGAAATATACAGGTTCAATCGAAACAAAACCTTATAATGCAGCAGATGAAGAATTTAAATTCTTATACAGAGATTGCGTTAAGGTTCATAAAGATAAAATAGCACGTATCTATTATGAAAATGAAGAAAGAATGTGTTAATAATACTACGCAATACTACTAGAGAAGGTGGGAGTATGACAAAAATAAAAATAGTCTTTAAAGATAAAAGCAAAATAACTTATACAATCAATAAAGCTTGGGTTGATTGGAAGAAATATTGGGATAGACATAAAAATCAAAAAAATTTAATCGAAAGTGCTATATTGCAACAATATCCCAAAAAGGACTTTGAACCAGTTGATTTATTAAAAGATTATTGATGCAATACAGAATGTGTAAATTTTGTGTAGAAAGGGTGATGTAAAAATGTTTAAATATCATTTTGAAAAAAGCCAAGAAAGATATAAAAGAGTTAGTATAGAAGAAGCGTTCCAAGCACTTCACAATGGGAAAATCATTAGAAATAGAAAAAGAAATTGTTTCTTTGAATATTTCCAACTAATTAAATACAAAAGAAATACTTATAATGACGAGACATATCCAAGAATACAAAGGTGGTACGGATATAACGAAGAAGCAAAAATGGGAATACAAGTATTTGATTTTAGTACAGGTTTCTTTAATGCAAATCATATACTTGGAGTTAAGTGGTATGTAAAGATTGATTAAATTAATTACTACACAATACTATTTTTAGACGAAGGAAGTGATGGTTATTGATAGTTTCTATATCTGGAGGCAGACATCCAAGAATAATTAAATCTAATGTTTATTATTTACCTGGTGATGTTAAAGGAATTATTTATCCATATGATATTCGACAAATCAGGAAATTATGGGGAGATATTAAAGAAATCATGAAAATAGTATCTATTTCCATGCAGCCTGCAATAAGTAATATTATTGCTCAATATAGGGAAATGGCCATGAAATTTGATGAACAAATTCAAAGAGAAAAGATAATAGGATTAGCAAAATTAGATACACCAGCAGATAGGACAATACAAGAATTTATTGATTCTATGAAAAAAGAATTCAGAGAATTTAAATGTGATAATGATCCATTGCCTAGACCCACAAAGATTATAAAGGCTGCCAAAGTAAATAAACATGTAAACAAAATAATATATCATCATATCAGAAGTAATTGTTAATAATTGAATTTAGTGAAAGAAGTGAGAATTATGTATTTGTTATCTACAGATAAGGTTCATGCAACATTGGAAATAATGCCATTCAAAGGACAGTTAAGTCCTAATGATACTGAAAAAATTGAAGAAGGAAAAACAATTCAGTTTAACAGATATCATGTTTCAGCGAAAAGAAAAGATTTGGAGCAACTAGCAAATAAGATTAAGGACCAATGGATTAGAGAAACATATGAGCAAATTAGAAAATATGAAAATCTAAAGGTTAAAATTAGGTGAAATTATGATAATAGTAAGATTCAATATTGGGTCCAAACCTCATGAAATAGAATTTGAAAATTATGAAGAGCTAGGTAAGTGGATAGTAAAGAATTATAAACTTCAAATAATTGATATAACTGAAAATTAATTTAATAAAGAATAGAGGTTAAAAGTGTTATAAACATAAACTGCTATTATCAAATAACTATCAATTTCAAAGTAACATTTTAAAAAATGTTGTTACCGAAATGTTACTCAAAATGTTACCGGAGAAATGGCGCGGTTAAGCCATCTTTATATATATAGTAACAAAGTAACATAAAATATAAATATATATATATATAAGAGAAATATATATTATATATTTTCTATAAAGATGGGGGGTATGTTTTTTTAGAACATGTTACTTTCATAAAAACATACCTCAGACCTTAGTAATACTGTTATTGAGTCGGTAACATAATTAAAATAAAAAACATGTTACCAGAAATGTTACTTTAAAAAATCATAAAAATGAGGTGAATTATGAGTATTAACTTTAAAGAAGTTTATGGAGATAGAATTTTAGAAATAAATAAACAGATTAGAGCTGCAGTTAAAAATAAAAAGTGGAAAGAAGTAGCAAAGCTTGAAGCTGAAAAAGTAGATTTACAAGAAAGAATAAGCAAAATGGAGGGTTAAGAATGAATGAATTAATAAAAATAACAACTGGTGAGAATGGTGAAAAATTAGTTAGTGCTAGAGAATTACATGAGTTTTTAAATGTAAACAGTAAATTTAACGATTGGATCACTAATAGAATAAATAAGTATGAGTTTGAAGAAAGTATGGACTATACTAAAATTTTAGTACAGTGCAACAGAGGACAAAATGAATATGATTATATAGTAATAGCAGATGTTGCTAAAGAATTAGCTATGGTAGAAAATAATGAAAAGGGTAAAGAAGCAAGAAAGTATTTCATAAATGTAGAAAATAATTACAAATATGAATTACTTAAAATCCAAGATAAAGCATATAGAAAAATTGGACAACTTCAAATGGAAGTACAAGCTCTTAAAGAAAGAATACCAAGACCAGTTTTAATTGCTAAAAGAGAAATAGATGTAATTGCTCTATTTAATTATATAAATGAATTATCAGGTGATGGATTATTATTTGATGAAATGTATTATAAAATTGATAGAACGAAAGGATCTCTTTCAATTGATATAAGAAAAACATATAAAGTATTGAGAGAAAAGTATAAAGATATAGAAATGTTTGAATCTCAACCAATTGCAATAGAAAGAGCCTTGGATAAACAGAATTTCTGTTATGGAACTAATTTTATAACAAAGTTAATGAATGATAAATATGAAATGTATCCAACTCATGTTGCAATAATAGATATTGAAAAATTAGAAGAAGTAGGAGCTTGTATTGATAATTTACATTAGGAGGGAATAATAAGTGGAAGAAAATAAGTTTAAGAAAACAGAGTATACTCTATATAATTATAAAAGTTTGGATATAAAAATTAAAAATATAGATATTGACATAGATAATTTAGAAAATGACATATCATGTGCAGGTGTATCATGGGAACAAAGACCAAGTCCAACTAATGCATTTAGTTCATGTGTTGAAAATGAATCTATTAAAAGGGAAGAAAGAATTCCAGAGCAAATACAAAATCTAAAAGCAAAGAGAAAATACAATGTAGATTTAAAAACTAAGATTGATGGAGCATTAGATCGGTTACCAAGTGATGAATTAAAATTAGTTGAGCTAAGATATTTCAGTAAAGATAAAAAACAATGGATAGAGATAGGCAATAAGTTGGGATTTGATAAAGACTATTGCACCAAATTAAGAAATAAGATAGTAGACAAGCTTAGTGAATTAATATATCCATAAAACAGTACAGTTCAATAACAGTTATATAACAGTTACAAAACAGTTATTGAACGATTTTACAGTGAAAATACATGCTATTATTGTATTATAGAAGAAAGCAAAGGGCACTTACTTATTAAATAGTAGGTGTCTATTTTAATGCATAATATTAGCTTATATAAAGCTTTTATTTTAAAAGGTAGAAGTACTTAAGGAGATAAATATAATTTAACAGTAGGGATAAGAGATAGGTAAAAACTAAATAATAATATAAATATAATAGTTCAAACAATATGAACATATGAATGAGAGGTGAATATATAATGTTAACTCAACAACAAAAGGAATGTATAGAATACTTATCAGTTGGAACTATGATTATACAAGAGATTGCAGATAAAATTGGTTGCACATCTAGAGTTATTTATAAGTGGAAGAACAATCAAGAATTTAAGGCGGAGCTTGACAAGTGTTCACATGAATTTCAATCTGGGATAATTGATGAAGCCAATAGCCTATTGGTTAATAAATTAGGTCAAGCAGTTAAGAACATATTAGATATAGCCAACGATAAGGATGCTAGTGAGAAGGTAAGGTTAGATGCCAACCAGTACCTCATTAATCGTATCTTAGGCAATACTACAACTAAGATAGAACAGACTAATATAGATACTATAGGCAAGAATACTGATGTAAATATAGATGATATGTTGAATGAGATCAAAGAAGACAATGTGATTCCACTTGCCAAATGATAGTATCGAAAAGTATACCTAATGATACTATTGATATAGCAACGTATTCAATGGGTTTGCAACCTATTAAATATTAATAAAAGGTATCAAAAATAAGTGTTGACATTATGAGACTATAAAGATATAATAAGAGTATGAAGAAAACCGGTGGGGGTAGGTTCTAATTATGAACCTTCATTTTTATCGTCGCTAGGCTCCATAAAATTTTATTATATTTTTAAATCGAAGGAGAGTGGTCAACATGTTATATTTTGCATATCATAGAACATCTACTACAGACCAACATTTAGATAGAGGCCTTACAGAAATAAATGAGTTCATTGCTAAGGAAGGAATTACATTGATAAATAAGATTTATACAGATCAATGTACTGGCAAGAATTTTGATAGACCTAATTATAAAAAGCTAATTGAAGATATGGATTTAATAAAACAAGCTAATCCAATAGAAGAAATAGCTTTAATTGTTACTGAATTAGATAGACTTGGTAGAAATAAGCAACTTACTCTAAAAGAGATTTCTATACTTAAAGATAAAGGTATAAGGCTGATGGTTTTAGAAATTCCAACAACATTAACTGATTATGCTACTTTTAAAGATAATAACATGGCCAAGATGATGATGGAAACAATTAATAATATGTTAGTTGAAATGTACGCATCCTTTGCTCAAGCTGAATTAGAAAAAAAAGAAAAAAGACAACGCGAAGGAATTTCAGCAAAAAAGGCCAGGGGTGAATGGGATGATTATGGAAGACCAAGAGCATTAGATTTTGAAAAATTCTCTAAGGCCTATAAAAGAGTTTTAGATGGTGAAATTAAACCTACTGAATGTATGAAACTTTTAGAAATGACTAAACCAACTTATTACAGATATGCTAAAGAGTATAGTGAAAAGGTTGGTATATGAGAATGAATAAAACATTAGTAAAAATGTTATTTGAATATAAAGATAAGCAATATAACATTGAAGATATAATCCCAGATTATTTAGAAGAAGAAGTAGCAATATATTTATATGATGATGGTAATTATTCAGATGATTCGACTAGAGCTGATTTAATTAGAAAGCAATATAGAAAAAATGAAATCCCGAATTTACCATTAGGTAGTGAGGAAATAGAATTAGTAAATATAGAAATAGAGTATCTATAACTAAGCACTTACAAATGTAGGTGCTTTTATCATGCAACAAAATATCCTAAAATTTTAAATTCATATAGAAAGGTGGTGTTATAGCAGCATGATATATTTTGACAATAAACAATTTGATACAGAAATTTTAAATTCATATAGAAAGGTGGTGTTATAGCAGCATGATATATTTTGACAATAAACAATTTGATACAGAAATTAAATATGAGATATATTTATTAAAAAATTATTTAACTAAACATTATGATGAAGATACTGCTATAGCTCTACTTAAAAATAATAATTCTGATCTTGACAAATTAGCAAAAGCTTTAAGCGAAATTGATATAGAATTCTTTTGTTTATACTTCATGAGTGATACTTTTGTAGTTAAAGACACTAATGTAGCTAGACAACTTTCAAAAGGCCATTATGAGTTATGGGATATTGCAAATGAGATATTTGTAGAAGATAAAAGAGACAAAGCTGCGATTATAGAACCAAGAGGATATGCAAAGACTACTATATTTGATATGGCTGTTAGTGTGTGGTTGCATTGTTATAAAAAATCTCTATTTACTCTACTTGGTGCTAAAACTGATACAGATGCAACTCAATTCCTTGATTCTATTAAGAAAGTATTTAATGAAAATGAAAAAATAATTAAATGCTTTGGTAAATTAATAGATATTAAGGCAATGAAGGTAAATGGCGAAAGATATACTGTTAATGCGAATGAGGTTGAGTTTACTAATGGAACCTATATTAAAACCGTTGGTTCTGGAACATCTGTCAGAGGAGCCAATTGGGGAGGAATAAGACCAACAGTATTTATTGGTGATGACTTTCAAGATGAAAAGAATATCCTTACTGATGCAGCAAGAGATAAACAATATTCTAAATGGACTAAGGAAATTGAAGAGGTTGGAGATAAAGCAGTTTATAGAAAAGGTGTAAAAGTTAAAGCCGCTACCAAGATTATTGCTATCGGTAGAATAGTGCCGATGTAAAATCGAGTAAAATCGGTGAAGGCTAAGCAATATTTATAATTAATGAATAATATTTGATAAAACACTCAAAATGTGGTATAGTTAAAATGTAGTATTTTAGGGGGGGGTTGTCAAATGTTGATCAGTAAAAAAATAGAAATGGTTTGGTGTGGAGCGAATAAAAAATATTTCATTGATAAAGATTATAAATTTACTAAAATGGGTGAAAAATTTATTATAAACGTTACAGATTTAAAACCGAGAGCTAGTTTAGATGTTATTGTTAAATGCGATATATGTGGGGAAGAAAAAAAGACTAGATATTCTACATATACAAGAAGTAACGAATTAAATGGTGAATACAGATGCGATAAATGCTCTAGGATTAAAAAAGCTAAGTATACAGTGCACAGTATTGAAGAATATTTGAAAGAATATGGGTATGCTTTAGTAGATGATATGGGTTATCATAAAATGCACGATAAAATAAAAATGAGATGTTATAAAGGACATGAATATATAGCAGAGTTCAATTCTTTTAAAAGTGGGTATAGGTGTCCTCAATGTGAAAAGGAAAGATGGATGAAAGAAGGCAACCCAAGATATAATCCAAATTTATCGGAAGAAGAAAGAAAAGAAAATGAAAGCCGACATAGCGAATATAACTATAGAAGATGGTTTAAAAATGTATTCAAAAGAGATAGATATACTTGTTGTATATGTGGTGTAAAAGGTAAGGAAATGAACGCACATCACTTAAATGGGTTTAGTGAATTTAAGGAAGATAGATATAAAGTAGAAAATGGAGTTACTTTATGTAAAGAGTGTCATGTAGAATTTCACAAAATATATAGATATGGGAATAACACTAAAGAACAATTCTATAAATTTATAAATAATGTATGCTAATACCGAGGTAATTCTTTAGATTACGAAAGGCTAAAGAACACCGTAGAGCGTAGAGGGTGAATAAATATAATCCCTCCAAGAGTATTCGACAGCCTTTTGGTTGAAAATGTACGCCGAACTTATAGGAAACTATAAGAACATAGGGATAAAAAGCCTTATGGATAACAAATTGACTATATTGCATATTGATTGCCTTATGAGTAGATTAAGTAGAAATGGTGATTATTATACTATTTTAAGACGTGCTATAATTCTCGAAGCTGAACAAACTGTTGAGAGTATATTTGAAAGTGAACTATGGCTCCAATGTAAAGAGATTTATTTTAATGAAAAACTTAATAAAGATGAAAGAAAAGAGAAAGCAAAGCAATTCTATGAGGACCACAAAGAAGAAATGAAATTTGAAACCTGGTGGCCTGAAAAATGGGATTGCTTTAATGATTTAGCCATTAAATATTGGGAAAATCGTATAGCTTTTATGTCTGAGTTGATGAATGATGCCACAAGTATAGGTGAAAAATGGTTTAAATCTGTTTCTACAAGACCAAGTGCTGAGATTGAGGAATATACTTTTACTAAAACTATGCTTATTGTGGATCCAGCTTCAACTACTACTAAGAAAAGTGACTATACATTTATCGGTGCGGGTTCGGAAGCTACAAATGGATTCACTTATGTTCGTGATTTTATCATGAAAAGGCTTGAATATACTGAATACTGTAATAAAGTCATTGAAATGTTAGAAAAACATGATGATATAACACATATTAAGATAGAAAAAAACACATATCAGGGGGCAGATGTTACAAAAATCAAAGAATTGATTGCTAAGCATCCAAAACTTAAGTTTAAAAGATATGAGTTTATCAATGAAATGCAAAGAAGAAATAAAGATGAAAAAATTAGTACTGTTATCGATCCAGTAAACAATGGCCAGATCATATTAAATCAAGATTGCAAAGACTGTAAGGAAGTTGTAGATCAAATTAAAGACTTTCAAGGGCAATTATATACGTTGCATGATGATGCTATTGATGCTATCGCAGAATTACAGAATGCATTAAAAGAAATAAAAGTTGTAAGTAAAATAACTTTATTAGATAGAAAATTATTAGGAATTTAGGAGGTGAAACTATAATGGATAATGCATTAGTGCAGAGATACCATGATATATTTTTAGCAAATAGAAATAGATACTTGGAAATAGAATATTATTACAATGGTTTTACTGAAGCCTCTAGAGGATATAAGGAATTAGATGAAAGATCAAATTTGAAGGTTGGAGTTAATTTCTTAAAGAAATTTGTTAAAGAAGAAGTCAGTTATTCAGTTGGAAATGACATTAACTATATATCTAAAAGTGGCGATGGAGAAATTATAAAGGTTATAGATGATAATTTTCAAAATCTAAGTACTCAACATGATATTGAGTTAATGAAAACCATGCTTAAATTTAATCGAGCATTTGAACTTTTCTATATAAATGATGATGGGGAATTTAAAAGCAAGGTAATTTCTCCACTTGAAGGATTTCTTATTAGAGAAAATAATGAAATAGTAGGCTTTGGCAGGGAATATGTAGTAAGAGGTGAAGAAGACGTAACTTGGATTGACGTTTATACCAAAGAAGATATAAAACATTATAAAGTCGGTGAAGAATATGAAGAAGCGGAAGATGTTCAGCCTAACGTATTTGGTTTTGTTCCAGTAGGTGTTGCTAGATTAGGACTTGAAGAACATCACTGGTGCGGTTTAGTTGATACAGGAATTTGGGATGATGGAATTTATGATACACTTTGGAATGATATCAAAGGATTGCAAGATGCGTATGAAACCAACTTATCAGACTTAACCAATGAAATTAGTGATTTTAGAAATGCTTATTTAGTAGTTGCAGGAGCAGAATTAGATGAACCTACAGCAGCCCAAATGAAGAAAAAAGGTATTCTTAACTCAACAGATGCCAATGCAAAGTTTGAATGGTTGATCAAAAAACTTGATAGTAGCTTTATTCAAGAAAATTTACAAACTTTAGAAGATAAGATGTACCAAATTTCTCAACATATTAATCATAATGAAAAGTTGCATAGTAATTTAAGCGGCGTAAGCTTGAGATCAAGGCTTATATCGCTTGAAGAAAAATGTAAACTTAATCAAAGAGCCTTAACTGATTGTATAAGAGTCAGATTAAAGGCTTTATTTACGTGGTGGAACACATTAAAAGGGACTAATCTTGATTGGAAAGATATTAAGGTTAAATTCACACCGAATATTCCTCAAGACGATTTAACAAACTCTCAGATCATTCAGCAATTAGGGGATAAATTATCATTGGAAACAGCATTATCTCTGTTAAGTTTCGTTGAAAATCCAAATCTAGAAGCCCAAAAAGCTAAAAGGGAGCAGCAAGAAGCAATGCTAGAAACTAATTTAGATAATATCGATACAAATAGCAATAAAGATGATATTAATCCCACTACAGGCAATGTTAAGGTAAATAATCATGAGTAAACTTACGAAAGGCCAACAATTCTTTAGTGATAGGTCCCTAGAATTTGCTCAAGAAATTTATAATCAAAATGAAAGTAAAATAAATGATATTTTAAAGGACCAAAAGAGTAACAGGGATGAAATTTTAACCCAAATAGCAAAGATATTATTATCCTACAATATATCAAATAATGTTTTATCTCTTAATGCAGCAGAAAAAGCAAAATTATATTCACAATTAAGTGATTTAATAACAGAAAAGATTAAATCAGAACTTAAAAATGAAACTGAAGCCACTAAAGGAATATTAACTGATGTTGCTAATGATAAATATGATACCAATAATTATATTTATAGCTTAGGTAAGGATTTTAATATAACTCAGTTAGATGATAAACAGCTAGATGAAGTTGTAAATAAGAAACTAAAAAGTGAACTGTGGTCTGATAGAATATATGCAAATAAAAATGCTATTGCCAAGGATTTAAAACTACAAGTTAAAAAGTTCTTAAAAGGTGATATCAATGTAAATGATATTGAAAATGTTATTAAAACTAAATATAACGTTAATGCTACTAATGCAAGCAGATTAGTAAATACAGAAATAACTAGAGTTCAATCTGACGCTAATGAGATTTGGGCACAAGAGCATGATATAAAATACCAAATGTTTATGGCCACCTTAGATATTAGGACAAGCCAAATATGTCGTGAACATGACGGAAAGGTTTATGCTGTAGATGATCCTGATAAACCAATTCCGCCATTACATCCTAATTGCAGGTCAGTGCTTGTGAATTTACCCGATAAGGATTGGCGGCCTAAAATGCGACTTGATAATGAAACTAAGCAGAATATTGATTGGCAAAGTTATCAAGAATGGCATAAAAATTATGTAGAAAATAATCCTGAAAGACTTGCCAATGAAAAAATGATTAAAAATAAATCATCTGACAATAAATTATATGAGAAATATAAAAATATTTTAGGAAAAGAAATGCCTAAAACATTGGCAGATTTCCAAAAGTTAAAGTATAATAATAGTAATGAGTGGGATTTACTAAAAGACTATGTAAAATCAAGATCAAATAATATGATATCAGCATTTAATTCTTTTGATGATTACAAAAAATATAAAAATTTAATTGAAAATAAAATAGTAGGATTAACAACATCAAATGGAATTAAAATAACTGGACAGAGTAAACATTTTATAGAAAGGGCATTGGGGACAACAGAAGATCCTCATACTGGTAGACCTAGAAGCGGAGTTGAAATAAATCATATTAAAGATGCCATTCAAAATGGAAGTATACGAACTAGGAAAAATGATCCAGATAGCATAAAATTTATTACTGAAAAATGTATAGTATCAATAAATCCAAACACTGGACTTTTAATTCAAGTTAATCCACAATAAAAATTAAGGAGGGGTTCTTGTGAAATTTAAATTAAATAAGAGTATTTTCGATATTTTAAAGAATAATGTAGTAGATACTTTGGAATATCTACAGGATTTAAATGAAGATAATGAGAAAGTAACTTTTGTTATAAAAGATGAAGATGTGCAAGAAGTTCAATTATTGATAAATGACGAGATAGTTCTTCATGGTATGGATAATCAGCAAAAGGTAAATGAGTTAGGTTTAAAATTATATAAATTGTATGATGAAATTTTATACCAAAAGAATAATCAATAAATTGGCACTTACTTAAGTAAAATTAGTAGGTGCTTTTATTATGCCTAAAATTAGGGAGGGATTCTATGCTGAAGAAAGCTAATAAACATCCAGAGTTTAATTTACAAAAATCTATTTCTAAGAATGGTAAGAAGTATGGTGTCGGTGTGGGGAAAGATGATGATGGTTATTTTGTTCATACGCACAGGGCGCGAAGCAAAAGCTATGCAAGTAAAAAAGATATCTCTGCTAAAGATTTAAAATTCATAGAGAGTACTGGCTAAAATCTAATCAACATTGAGAGAGGTTAAGGTGATCTAATTAATCTCGTGAGAGTCTAACGTTATAGGCTTATTTTTATGTGTAAATTTAGGAGGAATGTATAAATGGATAAGTATATTGGAACAAAATTAGTAGAAGCAAAAGAAATGAATTTAGGAGATTATAATAAATTCAAAGGTTGGACTATTCCAGAAAATGAAAATCCTAAAACAGAAGGATATATGGTGAAATACTCAGATGATTATATTTCATGGTGTCCTAAGGAACAATTTGAAAAGAATAATTTGAAAGTTAGTGAAAATAAAAATTTACCTAGTGGCGTATCAATAGGACAGGAAATGGTTGAGGATTTTATTAAAGAAAAGTATGTGTCTACTATAGGAGATAAAACAACATTGGTAAGAGTAGTTCTCGCAAATGGTTTTGAAATTATTGAAAGTTCAGCATGTGTAGATAAAGCTAATTATAGTGAGGAAATAGGTGCAGAGTGTTGCATGGATAAGATTAAGGATAAGATACGGATGTTGTTAGGTTTCTTATTACAAACTGCATTTAAAGGTATTAAATAAGGAGGAATTAAAATAATGAAAGAATCAAGTACAATTCAAAAAAGAGAAAAACTAAACCACGTATTTTCAACAGATGAAGAAGGTCCAGGAGGCGCACATCATAAATATAAAATTGAATATGAATTATTTCCAGTAGGAAAACCTAAAGAGACTCATGTTCTTGCAGGGATTCAATTTCAAAAAGGTCCAAGAAAAGAAGAAGGTTCAATTCATGGTGTAATTGATACTGATTTACTAGAAATAGTAAGAGACAGATTAAAGTCTTTTCAGTCTGGCCCATTTTCAAGTAGAGAAAATGCGTGTGCATTAACCCATATTGAAGAAGCTTTAATGTGGATGAACAGAAGAGTTGAAGATAGAATTGAGAGGGATGTATTGGGAAAGAATGAAAAATAATTAAGTCTTAGAAATAAGGCTTATCATTATTCAATCCAGAAGAATTAGACAGAGCTGAACTAATTGTTGAAATTTTGAAGACAATAACAATTAGTTCAGCAAAGGAGTTACTTAGCAGAATATCAATTGACAAAAATTTAATCTAATTTTTTCATAATTTCATGATATGCGTCTTGATAATTTGCCAATAAATCAGATATGCATTTTTGAAAACCCATAACTTGGTATTCTGGTCTATTGGTCTCAACAAATTCTTTGGCAGCTAGTAAAGCTAAGTCATGAGATATTTGTTTTTTTTGCTCATCAGTCATAAATAACATCCCCTTTCAACAAAATTCTACCACAGTTGAAAGAATTAAACAAAACTCTAAAGTCTTAGTA
>Ga0302200_10001765_pt1 | contig 19777 bp, 20 predicted proteins | sample II_Bog_N3_1_FD_194585 | JGI IMG/M metagenome (GOLD analysis project Ga0302200, IMG submission 194585) | Peat permafrost microbial communities from Stordalen Mire near Abisko, Sweden - II_Bog_N3_1 | ecosystem: Environmental > Terrestrial > Soil > Wetlands > Peat | place: Sweden: Abisko... | reverse complement strand
ATTCACGCCCTCGCCCGACGAGATTAAATTGCCGTCGCCGCTGCCCGTGCCGCTGTCCACGCCCACGCGGGTCGCCGAGTCGTTCACGCCGTTGTTGTCGAGCAAAGAAAAACTCGCACTGTTTGTGATGCTCGAATACGGCGACATCGTCACCGCAATCACGACGCTTTGGCCGGACGACGAATCGGTGAAGGTGTAATTTTCCGTCAGATTCGTCGCCAGCGAAACGACGGAATCATAAACGGTGACATTGGCGGCGTGTGCCACGGTGACGAACGCGATTGCAGCAAGAATGATGAATAGCCGGGTGATCTTCATAGTTGGTTTGTTGATTGTTTAAATTTTCTGGCGGCAATTTACACAAGCGAACCTTAAGACATCGTTAAGCCGTGAAAAATTTTATCCCATGCGGGACGGAAATCATTCCGAGCGGGAACGCCGACGGAGTATCCGGGAACTTTGACGGACCATCCGGCAACTGCGTCAGACTGCCCGGGAACCCTGACGGACTGTCCGGGAAGGCCAATGGACGGTTCGGGAGCCGCGTCGGACCATGCGGGAAATGGGGAAGACGATGCGGGCAACCGCCGCGAAGGCGGCGGAGGCAACGACGAAATAGTTTCGACACCTCACCCTGTCTTTTGCCGGGAAATGGTGAAGGCAGAATGATGAATGAAGAATTTTCCCTCACCTCACCCTTGATCCCTCTCCCCTCCCACAGCGGGAGCGGAGAGGGAATTTTTTTGCGGGACGTTTTCCCGACATAGGCCGTTTGCATCGGCCAATGCCGGGCTAATTGCCGTTACGCCGTCAGCGTGTTGATCAGGCTTTGGGAATTTATCACGTCCGCTTTTTCTTCATCTCCGCTTAAGGTTGCCTGTGCGACCATTTCCGCGAACTGGCGCAGAAAGTTTTTTCCTGATAAAACTCCGCCAGCCCGAATGAGAATCCTGATTGTCGAAGACGAACCCGACCTGCTCCGCAGCATCGCCCAGGCGTTGCGCGAGGAAGGCTACGCCGTGGACACCGCGCCCGAGGGCGAGGACGGATTTTACAAGGCCGAAAGCTACGACTACGACGCCATCGTCCTCGACGTGATGCTGCCGAAAATGGACGGCTGGGAAATCCTGAAGCGCCTCCGCAAAATCAAAAAGACGCCCGTGCTCATGCTCACCGCGCGCGACCAGACCCGCGACCGCGTGCGCGGCCTCGACACCGGCGCGGACGATTATTTGGTGAAGCCGTTTGATTTGGACGAACTCTTTGCGCGACTGCGCGCAATCATCCGCCGCAGCGCGAACAAGACGACGAACGTGATTGAGATCGGCGAAATTAAAATTGACACCGCACTGCGGAATGTTTCGCTGAAAGAAAAACCCGTTGAACTCACCGCCCGCGAATACGCGCTCGTGGAATTTCTCGCGCTACACCGCGGCGAAGTCGTCACGCGCACGCAGCTTTACGAGCATCTCTTCGACGAGAATGAAAGTTCGCTTTCCAATCTGCTCGACGTTCACGTCTCCAATGTCCGCAAAAAGCTCGGCGCGGAATTCATCGTCACGCGGCGCGGCCACGGCTATTGCATCGAATGAGAATTTTCAATTCCATCAAATGGCGGTTACAAATCTGGTATGGCCTGATTCTCGTCGTCGTGCTCGCGGGATTTGGAATTACGGCAATACAATTGGAGCGCGGACGGCTGTATGGACGCATTGATGATGAATTACATCGTCGGGTTCAAATTTTGGCCAATGCGCTTCATCGTCCGCCACCGCGTGGATTGGACGAGAATGGACAGTCCTTTGACCGTCCGCCACCCGGCCAATTTCCAGACGACGGCCCGCCAAGTCAGAATCCGCGTCCGCCGCTGGAATTTCATCTGCCGCCAGAAGCTGCCGGAATGTTTGATGCGAACCCAAACTTTTATTGTTTCACGATCCATTCTCGTGATGGGAAGGAAATTGCCCGTTCAACGAATCCAACGAATCAACCGCATTTTAATGTATTCGCACTTTCAAATGTCTTTCTAAAAGGTGTTGCATATTCTTCTGTAAATTTTCGTTTCATCATTGAAACGCTACCGTCGGGCGAAACAATTGTAGTCGGTTGCTCCATCGCGCCAGAATTGAATGAACTAAAATTGACGGCATGGAAACTTGCCGGCTTTGGCACAATCATTTTATTTTTCGGACTCGCGGGCGGCTTTTGGTTTGTTTCGCGCGCGCTGCGCCCCGTCGAAAACATCAGCGCCGCCGCCGTGAAAATTTCCGCCGGAGATTTGTCGCAGCGCATCAACGTCGCCGAGGCCGAAAGCGAACTCGGCCAGCTCGCCGCCGTTTTGAATTCCACCTTCGCGCGGCTGGAATCCGCGTTCGCGCAGCAAAAACAATTCGCCTCCGACGCCGCGCACGAACTGCGCACGCCCGTCGCCGTCATTTTGACACAGACGCAAACTGCTTTGAACCGCGAGCGCGACGCCGCGAGTTACAAGGAAACCGTAGAGGCCTGCCAGCGCGCGGCGCAACGGATGCGGAAATTGATCAAGGCATTGCTCGAACTCGCGCGCCTCGACGCCGGCCAGGAAAAATTGAAGCGGCTGCAATTCGATTTTTCAAAAACCGTCGGGGAATGTGTCGAATTAATCCGTCCGATTGCCGAAGAACGCCGCGTAAAAATCGTTTCCGAGCTTGAATCGCTGGAAATTTCCGGCGATTCGGAACGGCTCGCGCAGGTCGTCACGAATCTTTTGACAAACGCGATCCAATACAATCGCGACGGCGGCGAGGTGCTTGTGAAGTTGAAAATCAAAAATGGATTTGCCGCGCTCAAGGTTTCCGACACCGGAGCCGGGATTTCGGCGGAAGATTTGCCGCACGTTTTTAAAAGATTTTATCGCGGCGACAAATCGCGCACGGGAGCGGCTAACGCCGGCCTCGGTCTTGCGATTTCCAAGGCCATCGTCGAGGCTCACGGCGGGACGATTGAAGTCGCCAGCAAGGAAGATGTCGGGACGACTTTCAGGGTGAATCTCCCGCTTTGAAAATGGGAGCGCAACCGTCTCGGCTGCTGATTTCGGCGTCGCGCGGAAATCTTCGTCAAACTATTCCGTCCGGGTGTTCATGGCGCGACGCCATGAACTGCACGCGGGACGCGTGCGCTCCCAAAAAATCAGCGCAGAAAAAGTTCCGCCGCTGAATCCGCGAAGCGAAGTCCCTGATGCGTGAGCTGAAATTTTTCCGCGTCGAGCGATGCCCAACCACGCTCGGTCAACTGATTCATCTCTCCTTCCCATTCGTTTCGTAAATCAAAATCAGTTGCGCGTTTGAAGTCTGCAAATGGCCAGCCCGCATTCATGCGCAAGCCGAATGCGGCGATTTCTCCGGCCCGGCGCAGCGGCGGCAGTTCCTCGCTGGACTCGATGGCGCGCTTTCCTTTTTCCAATTGCTCACAGTAAAGCTGCGTGTTCGACCAGTTCTTCGTCCGCACGCCGCGAACATAGCCGGTCGCACTCGGCCCAAGTCCATAAAACGAACCGCCGCGCCAATAATTTACGTTGTGGCGGCAGGCGCGCGAAGGAATGTCCAAAGTCTCATGTCCAAAGTCCAAAACCACGGATGCGCCGACTTTGGACTTGTTCCGCGCGAAGTTTGCGATTTCGTATTGGTGAAAACCGCCATTCGTCGCGCGAGAAATTAATTCTTCATACATTTCGCACGCCAGATTTTCGTCCACGGAAAATTCACCGGCCTTGAGCTGTTCGTAAAGCGGCGTGTCGTCCTCGTAAATGACCTCATAGCTGGAGAGGTGCTCGCTTTGCATCGCCATCGCCTCGTTCAAGGTCGCGCGCCAGATTTCCATCGTCTGCGACGGGATGGCGAACATCAAATCGAGATTGATGTTTTCGAATCCGGAGTTGCGCAAAATGTCGAACGATTTGAAGACCATTTCGCGCGAGTGGATTCGTCCAAGCCGGTCCAATAATTTTTCATCGAGCGATTGAACGCCCATCGAAATGCGGTTGATGCCGAAGTCGCGGAACAGCTTTGCCTTGTCGGCAGAAACGGTGGCGGGATTGCATTCGACGGTGAACTCTTCCGCGCCAAGCAGATTGCATTTTTCCATTGCCCTGAGAATCTGCTCCCATTGCCGAAGATTGAGCAACGACGGTGTACCTCCGCCAAAGAAAATAGTTTTGGGATTGAGATCGTCGGCGACGATTTCTATTTCGCGGACGAGATCTTGGGAATAACGATTGATTAGTTCGCCGGACGACGCTTCGGAATAAAAGGCGCAATATGCACATTTCTGCGCACAGAACGGAACGTGGACATAGAGATTTTGGATGTTTTCGGCTGACATCACCATTTAGGAAGAATAACCACCGGCATCACTACTGGCGAATGAAAACACTCACGGGAAAAATCCAAGTTGATTTTGCAGACGCTAGGGAGCCTGTGTCCGCTGGACGTTCTGGGCTTTCAAACCCTTTTCGCTTGTAATGATTTCGAAGGAAACCTCATCGCCTTCATTCAGGGTTTTGAATCCTTCGCCTATGATACACTTGTGATGCACAAAAATATCGGGACCGGAACCTTGGGCGATGAAGCCGAATCCCTTTTTGTTGTCAAACCACTTGATTTTGCCGCTGGCCATATCTCGCTCCCAAGTTGCGAGGCCATGCTCCAAGCAAAAAACGGACGCTGCTGGAAACCAGTCTGTGCCCGTAAATTAAGCTTGGAAACGGCTCATGCCTCTACCCAAGGAAAATCGTAAACATTCCGCCCGCCACCGTCAAGGATAAGTTTCAGAAACACCATCTGTTTGGGACAATCTTGAGCGAACTATTCAGCCACCAACTCCGCTGTTTCTGTATTCAATTTTACCTGTGCCGGAGTTTTACAGCCGCAAACCACGGAGGTGACAAGCGCATCTTGCAGGCACCATGCCATCGCCCATTTCGCCATTGGCACGCCGGACGGCACATCGGTTTTTTGCAGGCGCTCCACTTCGGCAAGGTCGCGTTTTAATTTTTCTGCGTTGAACGTCGCGCGCACGTCGTTCGCGGCAAATTCCGCACCGGGCTTATATTTTCCAGACAGCAATCCGCTCGCCAGCGGCACGCGAGCGAGAACACCAAGATTGTTTTTTTTCGCGTGGGGGAAATAAATCTCCTCGGCGCGGCGGTCGAGACGGTTATAAAAAACCTGCAACGACTCGACTCCGAATTTTGCAGCTTCGCGTGCTTGGATCTCGCTGCCTTTTTGCAAAATGGACAAACCGATGTGCCGGATTTTGCCTTCGCGCTTTTGCTCCGCGAGAAACGACCAGAGTTCCTGATTCTGGAATACCGCATCTGAACCGGAATGAAACTGGTAAAGGTCAATCGTCTCGACGCGTAACGCTTTGAGCGAGGCTTCGAGTTGGGCTCGCACACCTGATATGGAAAAATCGTCGTCGCGGTTCATGAAACTTTTGAAATGATGGCCGAATTTCGTCGCTATGATCCAGCGCGAGCGGTCACTGCGCGACAAATAATCGCCGACGAGCTTTTCCGAAAGGTGCTCCGGGCCGTAACACTCGGCGGTGTCAATGAGGTTGATTCCGCTTCCGGCGGCCGCATCAAGGATTGCGTCCACCTGTTCCTGCGAAAAGTTGACGCCCCATTCACCGCCAAACTGCCATGTTCCGACGCCGATGACCGACACGCGCAAACCTGTTTTTCCGAGAGTCCTGTATCGCATGCGCGGAATTTAGTGGATAAATTCCGCTTGCGCCAAGTTTGTTCGTTGCTAAAGTCGTCCCACAATTTCTCCGCCGGTTGCGGCGGTTTTTCCATTTTAACCAAACAGAACCATCAACTCGTGAAAATTTTCAGCGGCACGGCAAACGAACCATTGGCGAGAGCCATCTGCAAATCCATAGGCATCGAACTGGGTAAATGCACCATCAAGCCGTTTCCCGACGGCGAGACATTTGTAAAAATTGAGGAAAACGTGCGCGGCGAGGAAGTGTTCATTGTCCAGCCCACGTCGCCGCCGACGAACCACAATCTGATGGAGCTGTTCATCATGATGGACGCCCTGCGCCGAGCGAGCGCCAAGCGCATCACGGCAGTGATGCCGTTTTACGGCTATGCCCGGCAGGATCGCAAAGACCAGCCACGAGTTCCCATCACCGCAAAGCTGGTGGCCAACCTGCTCGTGGCGGCTGGCGCGAACCGGATTCTGGCAATGGATTTGCACGCGCAGCAAATCCAGGGATTTTTTGACATCCCGGTGGATCATCTCTACGCGGCACCGGTGATGTATGATTATTTGAAGAAGAAAAAAATGGCCGACCTCGTCGTCGTCAGCCCGGACACGGGCGGGTTGAAAATGGCGCATGCGTATTCACAGGTGCTCGAAACGGGGTTGGCAATTGTGGCGAAACGACGCACCAGCGCGACGCACGTTGAATCCCTGGCTGTCATCGGCGACATCAAGGGGAAAAACGTTTTGCTCGTGGACGACTTGACGGAAACGGCCGGCACGCTCACGTCAGCGGCGGCTTTGTTGAAGAAAAAAGGCGCGAAACAGATCATCGCCTGTGTTTCCCACGCGATTCTGGGCCAGACGGGCATCGAAAGATTACGCAAATCGGATATTGACGAGTTGATAACAACTGATACAGTCCAACGCCCTGCGATTGACGGCGTGAAGATTGTCACGCTGTCGGTAGCGGGGCTTTTGGGCGAAGCCATCAAACGAATTCACAATAATTCGTCGGTGAACTCGCTCTTTGAATTCAAAGGCGGGCGCACCAGTTAAGCGCCGGCCGCAAACAATTTAATTTAAGAAAAATGAAATCTGTCGCATTGAAAGCCTATCCGCGTTCGCAGGTGCAGCGCGCCGAAGTCACAAAACTCCGCCGCGCCGGTCGTGTGCCCGCCACCATTTACGGCCGCCAGGCCAAGCCGCAGAATCTTGAGATCAGCGCCAAGGAAATCAGCGACCTCATCCACCACTCCGTCTCGGAAAATTTGCTTGTTGATTTGTCCGTTGAAAGCGATGCGCGTTCCAAGCGCCTGGCGCTGGTGAAGGAAATCCAGCACCACCCGCTCGACGGCAAGGTGCTGCACGTTGATTTTCACGAAGTCGCCGAAAATGAAAAAGTCACCGTCCATGTCCCCGTGGAAACGACCGGCGAAGCGGCCGGTGTGAAAACCGGCGGCGGCACGCTTGAACACGTTTTGTTCAAATTGAAAGTTCGCTGCCTGCCGAAAGACTTGCCGGAACAAATCGTGATTGATGTAACAGCCCTTGAAATTGGCAAAGCAGTTCATTTGGGTGAAATCAAAGCGCCCGAAGGCGTTGAAATTTTAGGAGACAAGCATATTACGGTTGTCGCCGTGGCCGCGCCGCGCGCCGAAGAAGAAGTGGTCGCCACCGAAGCTGTCCCGGCCGCCGGCGATGTCGAAATGACCAAGGAAAAGAAGGAAGAAGGCGCGGAAGGTGCCCCCGCGAAAGCCGGCGAAAAAGCCCCGGTCAAGGGCGACCCCAAAGCCGCCGCTGCCGGAGACAAAAAAGCCGAGGCGAAGCCAGAAGCCAAGGCCGAGAAGAAGAAATAATTTTTGCGGTAGATGCCGCTTTCCCCGCGCATGAAGCCATTGCATCTCATCGTGGGCTTGGGAAATCCGGGCGCGGAATACGCGAATACGCGACACAACGCCGGATTCTTGCTGGTAGAAAAGCTGGCAGCACACTGGAATGTCGGTTGGACGAACGAACGAAAATTCCGAGCGCGAATTGCGAAGGCCGAACACAACGCAAAGAAAGTTTTGCTGTGCGAGCCTCAGATGTTCATGAATTTGAGCGGCGAGCCGGTCGGTTCGCTGATAGATTTTTATCAATTGCCGTTGAAGCAGTTGATAGTGGCGGTGGACGATGCGGATTTGCCTTTTGGCGAAATCCGTTTGCGAGCGAATGGCAGCAGCGGCGGTCACCACGGTTTGGAGTCCATCGAGCAGCATTTGTCGTCGCGCGAATTTGCAAGATTGCGGATTGGGATTGGACGCAAAGACGGCGCGCGGGAAATAACCAATTACGTTCTCGAAAAATTTGATACGGGCGAGAATGCGCTGTTGGAAAAAGTTTTGGAACGGGCTTCGGAGCAGGTTGAAACCTGGCTGGAAGCCGGAGTAGAAAAAGCAATGAACCAGTTTAACGGAGTCGTTGACTCCACGAACGAAAAGAAAAAATAGTGAAACGATACGAAGGTCTGTTCATCCTGAACACAGCAGGAAAAGAAGAAGGCGTCAAAGACGCACTCGACAAGGTCGAGGCTGAAATTGTCGCAGCGGGTGGCAAGGTGGAAACCGTCCAGAAAATGGAACGGAAAAGCTTCGCGCGCATCGCCGACAAAAAGCACATCTCCGGCTTTTACGCGAACGTCATTTTCAACGGCACGCCCGCGATCATCGCGCAGTTGCGCGCGAAGTTCGGGTTGAGCGATGACGTGTTTCGCGTGATTTTCACCAATTCGCCCGAACCGAAGCCCGCGAAATAAATTCACAGGATTTTATGGCCAGCTTCAATAAAGTCATCCTGATGGGCAACCTGACGCGTGATCCCGAATTGCGCTACACGCCCAAAGGCACGGCCATTGCAAAGATCGGACTGGCCGTCAACCGCGTTTGGACAAACGAGGCGGGAGAAAAAAAGGAAGACGTCACTTTCATTGACGTGGATATTTTTGGCCGCACGGCGGAAAATGTCGGTCAATACATGCGCAAAGGCCGTCCGATTTTGATTGAAGGCCGTCTCAAGCTGGATCAATGGGACGACAAGGCCACCGGAGCCAAGCGCAGCAAGCTCGGCGTCGTTGCGGAAACGGTTCAATTTCTCGGCAGCGCTCCAGGTGCCGGCGAAGGCGGCGCACCAACCGCTCCGCGGCCGGCAAAGCCTGCTGCTGCGGGCGCTCCCGCAAGCGAACCCGTTGAAGGCGACGCGCCCCCCGAAAGCGACGACGTTCCGTTCTGATTAAAAAATTTCCGAAGGCGCTTACTTTCAACTCTCAACCATCAACTATTTACATGGCAAAAACTGAAGTCATCCTCACACACAACATCGTCGGCCTCGGCGGTGAATCCGACCAGGTCCGCGTCGCCGCCGGCTACGCGCGCAACTTTCTGTTCCCGCAGGGTTTTGCGATCCCGCTGACCAGCTCGAACAAGCGCCGCATCGAGGCGCTCAAGCAGCGCCGCGCCGAGCGCGAGGCGCACGAGTTCAACACCATGACCGAGCTTTCCAAGGGCGTGTCGAAACTCATCTGCGTCGTCAAGGTCAAGGCCGGCGACGACGGCAAGATGTTCGGCTCCGTCACGGCGGGCATGATCGCCGATGAATTGAAGCATCAGTTCGACATAACGCTCGACAAGCGGAAAATCCACCTGGAGCACGCCATCAAGACGCTCGGCGAGCGTGAAGTGGAATTACATCTGCACGCGGAAGTCAAAAGCACTTTGAAGGTTCGCGTTGAAAGTTTAACGCCGGTGACCGTGCCCGTGGTGGAAGCCGCTCCCGCAGAAGTCCGGACGGAAAAACGCGGCAAACGCCCCGAAAAGGCTGAGGCAACAGACGAGAAGCCCAAGGCAGAAAAGGAAGAAAAGCCCGTGAAAGCCGGCAAGCCTGCCAAGGCTGAAAAGAAGGCCAAGGCCGAGTAAATTCTTCCGCAAAAGTTTTCAGAAAGCCACGGAATTTTTTCCGTGGCTTATTTTGTTTCACAAAAATCTTTGACCGGCGCGCACGGCTCTGTTTTGCTTCGCTGAACAGGAATGGTTCCTAATTACTTTTATCCGGCAACGGTTGCGCTCTGCCTTGCGGTGGTCATTGCGGTCTATTTTTACAATAACCCGCTCGACCACGGTCGTTGGTTCATGATGCGCCGGTTCATCAACTGGCTGCCGCTGGGCATGACCTACGCGTTTCTGTGCATGGGACGCTACAACATCATCGTCGCCCAGAAACCGCTCATGTCGAAGGAGGATTTGGGGATCATTTTTGGGGTCGGCACATGGGTTTATGCGCTGTCGTTTCTGGTTAATGGCCCGCTCATTGACAAGAAACTCGGCGGCAAACGCGGAATGCTCATTTCCGTCATCGGCGTTTCGTTGTCTAATATCGCGCTTGGAGTGCTCACTTGGCTGATCACCGCCAGGCATCTGAAAGTGAACCTCGTCGCAAGCTTTTCGCTGCTCTACGCCATTAACATGTATTTCCAAAGCTTCGGCTCCATGTCCATCATCAAGGTCAAGGCCTATTGGTTTCATGTGCGCGAACGCGGCGTCTTCGGGGCCATTTTCGGCTCGCTCATCTCCATTGGCGTTTATTTCGCGTTCGACTGGGGCGCCTCCATCATCGCTATGACCAAGGCGAATTCCACCGGCCTCCTGCACGACATCTTCGTTTCCACGACCAATCCGGTGGACGCCACGTGGTCCATCTTTTACGTCCCCGCCGTCATCTTGATTTTCTGGCTGTTGCTCGACTGGTGGCTCATCAAGGATACGCCGGAAGAATGCGGCTTCCCCCACCTCGACACCTGCGACGCCTCATCCGGCCTGATGCATGTGGAATTTTCCGTGCTCGACCTGCTGAAAAAAATCTTCGCCAGCCGCCTCATGCTCCTCATCGCCTGCGTGGAACTGACCGGCGGGGTTTTCCGATACAGCATGACCCAATGGTATTCAATCTTTGCCGGCGAAGTGAAGCAGCCGGGCGCGGAATACATTGCGCAGCATTGGGGCTGGTTCACCTGCATCTTTGGAATTGCCGGCGGGTTTGCCGCAGGATTGATTTCGGACAGGCTCTTTCAATCCCGTCGCGGCCCGCCCGCCGCCATGCTGTGTGGTTTTGTCCTCATCATGGCCATCGTCATGTCGCTCGTCCTGTTCACACAACCGCAAATTGTCGGCTGGTCCGCGATATTCATCGTCATGGCCTCCATCGGCATCACATCGCTGATGTCCGGGACGGCGGCGACGGACTTTGGCGGGCGCAAGGCCACCGCCACCTGCATGGGCATCGTCAACGGCTTTGCCTATGTGGGCAGCGGCATCCAATCCATCAGCTTGGGATTTTTAATCACACTCCAAGGCTGGCATTGGCTCCCCATATTCGTCATCCCATTCGCCGTGATTGGCGGGGCTATTGCCATCTGGATCTGGCACGAACTCCCCGCCGCAACCAGGAAATACATCGCCGAGAAGGAAGGGAAAATAATCTGATAACTGCTCGCCAGACCCATTTACCTCAAATCTTGATTATCACTGCGGGACTTGGAGTGTTTGCAGATTTATCCCAGCATTGAAACGTCGGCTATTGTTGGGCTGTCCGGTTGGGGGCAGATTTGCGGAACATTCCCCTGGCCGCCGTTGTTTGAAGACTGAATCGTTCGGTTTGACGACCGATCCCATAAACACATTATACAACCATCAATTACCCCGCCGCCACTTGCACAGGTGCGGCCTTAAAACAATTTGAAAATAATTCTTGCATAATTCTTTTCTGTGACTAATATAGTAACAGTTATGGCGAACAACATCCAGTTCTCGATTGCGGTTCACATCCTGGCCGGGTTGGCCTGTGGATGTGACAAGGAGGGTCTCACGTCCGCCAAACTGGCGATGAGTGTGAATACCAGCCCCAGCTTTGTGCGGCGCACTCTGTCCAAATTATCCAAGGCAGGCTTGGTGGAGACAGCCACCGGCAAGGCAGGAGCATGCTGGCTTGCCAAGGATGCGAAGGGCATTTCGCTGCTGGATATCTACCATGCCGTGGACGCTCCAAAGGCTTTTGCCATTCACAGTTATGCCGAACAGAAAGCCTGCACGGTCAGTTGCCACATCAAAGTTGCACTGGAAAACGCGCTGGCAAAAACCCAGAAGGCGTTGGAAGTGAGCCTGGCTGAAATCAGCCTCGCACAGATTGTTTCCGACGTGAAGAAAAAGTAAAAATTTTACCATTTGTTGTTACTATACCAGTAACAGAAAACAAACAAAAACAACCAAAAAAGACAAACATATGAGCAATTACATCACGAAAAAACTGACTGGCAAGATCGCCGTCGTCACGGGCGCTTCCAAAGGCATCGGTGCCTCCATCGCCAAACACCTCGCGGCAGAAGGCGCTTCCGTCGTCGTCAACTATGCCTCCAGCAAGACGGGCGCGGACATGGTCGTCACCGAAATCGCCAGCGCCGGCGGCAAGGCGGTTGCTGTTCAAGGCGACGTCGCCAAGAAGGCGGACATAGACCGCCTGTTCGTCGAAACGAAGAAGGCATTCGGTCACGTGGACATCCTCGTGAACAACGCGGGCATTTACGAATTCGCGCCGCTCGAACAAATCACCGAGGAGCATTTCCACAAACAATTTAATTTGAATGTGCTAGGACTGCTGCTCACCACTCAGGAGGCGCTGAAACATTTCAATCCTGCTGGTGGCAGCGTGGTCAACATCAGTTCTCTCGTCAGCACCCTTGCACCGCCATTCGGCTCCGTTTACAGCGCCACAAAAGGCGCGGTGGACGTGATCACCGGTTCGCTTTCCAAGGAACTCGGTGCACGCAAAATCCGCGTCAACGCCGTCCGGCCGGGCCTCGTCGAAACCGAAGGCACGCACTCCAGCGGTTTCACCTCGGGTGAATTCCACGATGAATATGTCAAGAACGCTCCGCTTGGCCGCATCGGCCAGCCGCAGGACATTGCCACGGCGGTCACCTTTCTGGCATCGGATGATTCGTTATGGATCACCGGTGAAACGCTGCTCGTTTCCGGAGGGCATCGTTGATACAGCGATCAAAGAAAATCAAATCAACCAAAATCATTATTATGAGCGCACTCAATTCAACAAGCGACCTCACCCGCCGCCCGCCGCGCAGCCCGCGCGTGCGGCTGGGTGGATATGTCCTGCTGCCGCGAATCCTGGACAAAGGCCGCGCGTCTCTCGCCGGAAACCTCGGTGAATATCATTTTGCTGGCAAAGGCATGGACTGGCATTTCTTCAACTTCGTTGGACTGGACCACCAGGCCTTGGCAAAAGAAATCGCCAATGGCGGCGGCGATGGCGAATTGCTTGCGTGGGTCAATGCCAATGCAAAAACGCCTCGTCAGGCGTGGGAAATCGCCGCGTGGAGCGAATATCATTTGCACCGCACACCGGACAGCGATCAGGAGACCATCACCCATTTCGCTGACGAAGTGAAAAAGTTCAATCCCTTGCGCGAGGACGTCAACACATGGTTCGATCTGCTCGACCTTGACGACTATTGCTCGTTCGGCGGCAAGGCGTGAACCAAAACCAAAATTAAAAATTATGGACTGATTATGAAACCAACCATTGAAATCAACGACGCAAACTTCGAGAACGAAGTTCTCAAATCAAACCAACCTGTCCTGGTGGACTTTTGGGCCGAATGGTGCGGGCCGTGCAAAATGCTCGCACCGGTGCTTGACGAAATTGCCGTGGAGCAAACCGGACGAGTGAAGGTTGCCAAGGTGGATGTGGACAGCAATGCCGCGCTTGCCGCACGGTTTGGCATCCAGTCCATTCCGACCCTGCTTTATTTCGCGGGCGGCGAAGTGCGGGACAAAACCATCGGGGCGGTGAACAAACGCGCGATTGTCACCAAGCTGGAGAAGCTCGCCGTGCCGGCCTGAACCATTGACAAAAAATAAATTATGAAAATCCCAAACGTATTTGAAGGACACAGGGCAGCCGCATTCATTCGCACGTTTAGCGACACCGATGCCGCAGTAGCCGACGCGTCGATCCAACACCCGCCAAACGACGACAAGCTGCTGGACGGCTATTCTACAACGGTCACCCGCGTAGTTGAAAAAGTCGGTCCATCGGTGGTGAACATTCGGGTTCACGGCATGCACCGGGAAAACCGGCGCAGGCCGGAATCCGGCGGCAGCGGTTCGGGATTTGTCATTGCACCGGACGGCTTCATTCTCACCAACAGCCATGTCGTCCACGGTGCGGCCAGGATGGAAGTCTCGCTGGCCGATGGCCGGGTGTTCGACGCCAGTTTGGTCGGCGATGATCCAGAGAGCGATCTGGCCGTCATCCGCATCAACGCGTCCCAACTGGTTCATGCGCAATTCGGCGATTCAAAGTCCGTCCGCGTTGGGCAGATTGCCATCGCCATCGGCAGTCCGTTTGGCTTTCAGCAAACGGTGACGGCGGGCGTGGTGAGCGCGCTGGGCCGTTCCATGCGCTCGCAATCCGGCCGGTTGATTGACAATGTCATTCAGACCGATGCGGCGCTGAATCCCGGCAACTCCGGTGGTCCGCTGGTCAATTCTCGCGGTGAGATCATCGGCGTGAACACGGCCATCATTCTGCCCGCCCAGGGAATCTGTTTTGCCATCGCCAGCAACACCGCCGAATTCGTAACGGCGTGGCTCATCAAGGAAGGAGTCATCCGGCGCAGTTGGATTGGTGTCGCCGGCCAGAATGTTCCCATCCACCGGCGCGTTGTGGTGTTCCATCACCTGGCAGCCGACAACGGCATTCTGGTATCGGGGATCGAGCCGGGCAGTCCCGCGAGCCGTGCCGGTTTGCGCGAGGGTGATGTGATTGTCAGCTTCGGCGGCGAACCCGTCGCCAGCATCGATGAATTGCATCGTCACCTCGTCGCCAAGGTGATCGGTGTGCCGTCACACGTCACCGTTATCCGGCATACCGAGAAACTGGATCTGGTTGTGACTCCGCAGGAATTGGTTGTCAACCATCAACGCAATTAATTACCCTATCATAACGACATTCAACAGCACTTGTGCGCTGGAGAGCAGTTTTTAAGTTTTCTTGAATCGGCGCAGGTTACGGTGGTGCTGGTGCAGATTTGATAATCTGGGCTTGACCGGCCGGGAGATTTGGCTATATTGACTGAAATGTTGAAAATCAATTCACAAGCTGTCATTCTGGTCGTCGCCGTAGTAAGCGACGCCGTTGGTACTTGTTGAATGGAACTAATTTAACAAGAACCCACGGCTAGCAACAGTCGTGGGTTTTTGTTTTAATCCGCGACGCCAGCCACAACCGAAAGACACATGAGCAAGACAACTGAATCCGCCAAATCGAAACCTGCGAAATCCGCCGCCAAACCGCGCGCCGAAGTCGGCCCGGCCATGTTCGGCCGCGACATCTTTGTCGAAGCCCTCGAACGCGAAGGCGTCGAGGTAATCTTTGCCTATCCCGGCGGCGCGAGCATGGAGATCCATCAGTCGCTCACCCATTCCAAGATCCGCACCATTCTCCCGCGCCACGAACAAGGCGGTTCGTTTGCCGCCGAAGGCTACGCGCGCGTGACCGGCAAGGCCGGCGTGTGCATGGGCACCAGCGGCCCCGGCGCCACGAACCTCGTCACCGCCATCGCCGATGCCTACATGGATTCCTGCCCGCTCATCGCCATCACCGGCCAGGTGACGCAGGCCATGATCGGTCGCGGCGCGTTTCAGGAGACCGACATCATCGGCGTCACGCTGCCCATCGTGAAGCACAGTTATCTCGTCACGGACATCAATGACATTCCGCGCATCGTGAAAGAAGCTTTTTACATCGCGCAAAGTGGTCGGCCCGGCCCGGTGGTGATTGATTTTCCGAAGAACATCCAACAGGCCAAGGCTCAGCCTGTCTGGCCGACGCTGGAACAAATCAAGAAAGGGCTGCCCGGTTACACGCAGCCTGACGTGAAGGCGGACGACATCGCGCTCAACGAAATCATCGGCCTCATCGAGAAGGCCGAGCGTCCCGTGCTCTATTGCGGCGGCGGCATCATCACCAGCGGCGCGGCGGCGGAACTTAAAAAGTTCGCCGAAGCCACCAACATTCCCGTGACAACCACGCTCATGGGCATCGGTGGTTTTCCCGAAACGCATCCCCTCTCCCTGCGCTGGCTAGGCATGCACGGTTCCGCTTCGGCCAATTGGGCGGTGAACGGCGATTACGAACTCCGCAAATCATTCAACGACCCGATGGTCAAGCTCAAGGACGGCGCGGACCTGCTGCTCGCCTTCGGAGTGCGCTTTGACGACCGTGTGACCGGCAAGTTCGAGGAATTTTGCAAGAACGGCACGATTGTCCACATTGACATTGATTCCTCCGAGCTGAACAAGAACCGTAAGGCGAACCTGCCCGTGGTCGGCGACATCAAGGACGCCCTCACGCGCCTGAACAAGCTCGTCGCCAAGCGTCCCATTCAAAAGAAGCACACCGCGTGGCTTGCGCAGATCGCCGAGTGGCAGAAGAAGGCGCCGTTCGCCTACCGCATCACGCCGGAGATTGCCAACAGCGATCACATGGTGGACCACATGCAGGGCAATGAGAGCGAAGTGATTTTGCAGCAGATGGTCATCGAGACGCTATATGAGCTGACCAAGGGCGAAGCCTACATCACCACCGGCGTGGGCCAGCACCAGATGTGGGCCGGCCAATGGTATAAATACAAATATCCCCGCCAGTTCACCACCAGCGGCGGCCTCGGCTCCATGGGCTACGGCTATCCCGCCGCGCTCGGCGTGAAAGTCGCGCTGCCGGACAAGCAGGTGATTGACATTGACGGCGACGGCTCGTTCCTGATGAACATCCAGGAGCTCGCCACCGCGCACATCGAGAAGATTGCCGCCAAGGCCATCATCCTGAACAACCAGCATCTCGGCATGGTCGTGCAATGGGAGGACAACTTCTACGGCGGCAACCGCGGCCATACCTACCTCGGCGATCCCGACCATCGCCCGGAGATTTATCCCGACTACGTCCGCGTGTGCAATTCCTTCGGCGTGAAATGTGAGCGCGTGATGTTCAAGAAGGATTTGCGCGCGGCCATCCAGCGGATGCTTGATGCCGACGAACCGTATGTGCTCGACGTCATCACGCCCTACAGCACGCACGTCATTCCGTTCATCCCCGCCGGCAAGACCGTGGCGGACATGATCTGGAAGCCGTGAACCGCGCAGTGGCGGATGAAGTCTTTTCAACCACCAAGACACAAAGGCACGAAGGTGAATATCTTTGTGTCTTGGTGACTTGGTGGTAAAAATAAGGACTTATCCGTCTATTGGTTCCGCAATCCATCCGGCGAACTGGTTTTGATATTCAGCAACGCCAAATCTATGAACAGCCTTATGCTTTCAGGATTGTAAATCTGCGGAAAGTTTATCAATTGTGTTAAAATTCCGATAATCTCCAATTAACATTCCATCACATACTATCCCCTCACCCCGAAAGGTAGGACAAACATCAGGCAGTTTGTTAGTTCGAATTAGCGACCATTTTAAAGAATAGATATTTTCACACTCTGGTTTTTGTCGTATTTCGAGTTTTGCTAATGCGCTTTCATGTTCTTCTTCTTCATACCAAGTTGAATAATAGTCTCCATCAAATTTGCCACCACCGGCAACTGTAAAAATTCGGTCGGCGCTTTCAGTGTAATTTCTTTTGGATAAATTGTTCGAGAATTCTCCAATTAGATTTTTGCTGTCAGTAAGCTTAAAGAAAAACCGTCCAATTAATTTGCACATAATAAGCGAATGATAATATTTGTTTGATATTGGCACTAAAAGCCGGAGGAGGAATCCGAGTCCTTTTTTAATTTAGCCTTTTCTGCTTGGTCTGCTGTTTCAATAGACTGACTGTAATTATTGATGAGTGGATCCAATATTTGTTTTGAAGCAAACACGGCATTCGGAGCGCCATATATTATGTTTTGGTATTGACCGTTGTAATACCAGCCTTGATAGGTGAGAGGGTCGAGGCTGTGAGCATTATCTGACTCTATATTGTTCGCAAGTTCCAAAAGAGAAGTTTTCACCGACTCAAAATATTCATCCATATTGGTTTTGTCATTTTGGGTCATTAAAGTATTCCATGCCGCCAATTGATCTGCGGAGAGTTTGGACGGCGCCGTGAAATCAAAGGTAAATTTATCGGTCGGAATCGAAAGCGTTGCTCTCCTGTCTTGGTTTACGTCCGAAAAAAACGCTCTTTCAAATTCAATGAAAATCCCCGGATACATAGTGCTTTCAAATTTGTAGGATTTGTTCTCCGTCCGAGCATTGGGATAATTCTGCAAAAAGGCCTCCGACAATTTATTTGAATCAAAAGTTTTGTAAGATACTTCGACAACAGCTAAACATCCCCCCTTTTCAACCGTGTCATACAACTCATAGCAATTTAAAGATATGGCAGAATTGTCTTCAGAATGCACTGTGACCCGAAACGGTCTGAAATAATTCATCAAAGATTCAAGTTTATCTGACTGTGATGTCAGTGTTGCATCGTATTTGTAGGGTTCATATTCTGCATCTGTGTCGAATAGTGACCTCCAAAATAACTCGCTGTGGTATATGTCGGGCTCGCCAGATGTTTCGTTTTCAGAAACGCTCAAAATTTCAGCTAATTTATGATCTACAGTATCGGTGTTATCCCCAAAATTGAGCGTTTTGTATGCTTTTATTGTTGGTGGGGAAGCATTAGTAACCTGTTCGGATTGAGATTGAGCATTCCCGTTTCGCAGTCCCGATAAAAGAAGAGCGAAAATAAGGACGCTCGCTGCGAACGGGATATTCTTGTGTTGTTTCCGATTCATGATTTCGACTTTGCGCCTGCCAAAAGAGTTTTGCAAGAGCAAACCTAACACCAGCAAGTGCAAACCAATCCAGCCCCGGCAGATTGTTCTCCGTCCCAAAGGGACAACCCGATAATAGCCCGGCGTTTCAACGCCGGGACGCCGTTGCATGGCCATCCGTCCCACCGGGACGGCTGAACGTTCGTCTCTCATTTCGTTTGGTTAAATCCCAGTCGTCCCTCACGGGACTTGTGGCCGCGCGCAGGCTCCCCGGCATTGAAATGCCGGGCTATTGTCATTGCGTCGCCCTGCGACGACCAAATCCCCGTTGCCCCAAATGTCCCGACCATAATAAAAAAACGGCCTCCGTTTCCGAAGGCCGCCTGGCTTCTAATTTGTTGGCTTTGCAAACCGAATCCGATTTTACGTTGCCATGTGGCTGACAACGTCGCTCCAGTCCGAGTAGCCCGTGAGGCCTCCCACATATTGGATGCGGCAATCGTAGGTCTTGCCCGGCGTGAGGCCCGGAATCGGGATGTTGCGCATCTGCGTGCATACCGGTCCGTTCAGCCATGTCGTCGTGCCCGTCTCACGGTATTGCGTCAGGACGGACTTCACATTGGCCTGCGGCTGCGCATGAAGCAGCAACGTCCCGCTCACCCCGTTGGTGACACTGTTGATGACCGGCGTGGCGAGCTGCGTCTGCGTGTGCGAAGCGGAAGTGATGTCAAAGCCCGACGAGAGCATCACCGTGGGATTATTTTTGCTCTCCTTGGTGACGTAAACGGCCAGGGCGCGCATCAACGTGAGGAGCGCTTCACGCGCTGCATCCCGCGCCTTGGTGCCCTTCTTTCCGGTCTCACCCTTCACGGAAGCGGCGTCGGTAAAAGCTTTTAGCGCGGTCTGGATGTCCGCTAGCGCCGGATCGGGCACGGGAAAGTTCACGTTGGTGTTCATCATGCCCAGGACTTTTTCCACGAACTGATCGAGATCGGAATCTGAAAAGTTACAGAATGTTAATAGTATGTGATAAATGATTGCTGCCATAATTTTAGTGGGTTGAATGTTAATATTTTTACTGCATGAGAAGATTCTCCCATTTTCACGCCGGATGGTCAATAAAATAAGATAAGACTTATTCACATATATATTTAACTGATATTAGCAATTA
>Ga0302200_10001753_pt1 | contig 19839 bp, 19 predicted proteins | sample II_Bog_N3_1_FD_194585 | JGI IMG/M metagenome (GOLD analysis project Ga0302200, IMG submission 194585) | Peat permafrost microbial communities from Stordalen Mire near Abisko, Sweden - II_Bog_N3_1 | ecosystem: Environmental > Terrestrial > Soil > Wetlands > Peat | place: Sweden: Abisko... | reverse complement strand
TTTAATTCTTTTAAAGAAAACAATTTTATAGTAGAGATTGTTATTGAGGATATTCCTGAACATGAAGATATAAAAAAGATAACCGAAGAAGTTATTTTACATGAAAATCCTTACTATAATAAATTTTCTATTAAAGAAACACAAATAGTAGAAGTGCCAAAAATTGTTTTAGAGGCTACTACTACTAAGGAAAAGAGTAGTTTTGTGGTCAATATTACAGACCAACTCAAAGAAATTATAAAACAAAGCGGAGTAAGGCAGTCAAAGATGAAAGGTGTTCCAGCAGCTAAGATGAGTAAAATACTGAATGGTATGCAAAGCATAACCTTAGAAGACATAGAAATGATAGCTAATAGCTGCAATAAAAAACCTAAATTAATTTTTGAATGATACTACCCGCACTCATAACTTCCGCAGGGAGACCTGATCTTTTACAAAAAACGGTATTCACTTTATTTCAAAATCAGCCTTTTGAAGATATTGACCTGACTATACAAGAGGATGCTATACCGGCAAAGATATTATTTAACAAACAGGGGATAACTACAAATCATCCTATTAAGTTTGTGATATTGGAGGGGGGATGTTTGAATAAAAATATTGAGTATTACCTAAACAACCTAAGTGGACATAAGTATTACTTGCATTGTGAGGATGATTGGGACTTTAATAATTCGTATGATTGGATAACGGCCAGCATAGAAATCATGGAAAAAGAACCTGATGTATGTAAAGTGTTAGCCCGTAGCACAAACAATCATCATCAATTAACAAATCACAGAAAAATAGGAGCTGTAGAGTATGCTGATATAGTTCCTTTGGACTTAGGGGTGATGTGGTATGGGTATTCTAATACCCCTGGCGTTACAAGGGTAAAAGCCATGAAAGAGTGTATGCCTTTTGTTCATTTAAGTGGCGCACATGCAGAAGTTCCTATCATGCAAAAGCTACATGAGTTGAATTATAAAACCGTTCATCTTGTCAATGGAGTTGCTTCTCATACTGGGGCAGAACATCCCACATGGTTTGGTGAAGGAGAAAGTATTTATAAAAAGTAGCTTTGTATTAATAATTTATTTATATTTGCAGAAATAACAATATACGCAAAATGGACACACCAATTCTAAAAAGTATAGAAGGATATAATCCCGGTGAAATGATAGATAAACTTGTTTTTATTTACACAAGACCGAGCCTAAAGGGGAAAGTAGACCATAAAAGAGATGTTATATGTATTACTCCTCAAAAACTATATGAAATATTAGATAGCCACATTGACAGAAATAACTTTAAGCCAATGGGGCTGTGTGATTAAGGTTTATAATTAACCTTTTTCCAATAATCGCATAGAAAACAGAGAGGGAAGTAAAGACAAGAAAACGCTTAATATGCTATTTAACATAAAGTACAATTATAGGCTCCCGTCCCCCGAAAAAAATAATGCGGAGTTCCTACGTAGTAAGGGATTCAAAGGATTGCTGAATTTTATATTTGAAAAATATATTGCGGTGAATCGCTATAAAAATAACGCAGAGGTATATATACAAATAAGAGCTACTAATTCTCTTATTTGTAGGGTACAGAAAATAGAAATACAACCTAAAGTGGTTATATTGACACTTTGGCTTATAGAATTTAAGCGTTCATTAATCCCGTATCAGTGTAAATTAGGAATCCAGCACCCGACAATAAATCAGCAAAGCGGTGATTTAATTCGTCAGGAAATGAATTTAATAACTGTATACTCCATGAAGAAACAGCGTCCTTGTTTTTCATTTCAATTATTCCAACAAATCGTTCATCCTTCCTCTTTTCAAATTCTGTAGAGTTATCAGATTTAAATTTTTCTAATATACTATTAAAAATACGCATATCATATTGATATTTTTCAATAATTGCCCATTTGGTTGGTCTTTTTTCGGGTGTTCCGTCATCTGTTTCAGTAACAATAAATGGCATGGTCGTGTGATTTAAGTGTTAGCGACTGTGGCAAAAGGGTGGGATTCGTAGTCCTGCCCTTTATCATTTACAAAAGTAATCACAATTTCCATACAGAGACTTAGTGCCTTTCGTGCGATAGCACGTATTTTTTGATGGGAGACGGGGTTCCGCCTATAATGGATATTATGTCAGCGACCAATAGGAGCGAGTAAATAGCTCGATTACGAGGTGCGATAGCTTAATATGCGTTTTTAAAGATGTCGCCCACACAAAAACCAAGTAAAAAGCGGTAGTTTGAAGTGAAGCGGAAAACGGAGCTTTGTCGTTCCCCTTTTCTTGATTAAAAAATAGATGAATTGGGGATGGTTTTTGTTCCTTATCTACATATAGTAAATGAGATAGGATATAGAAAAAGATGCGGGTTTGTAGAGAGTTTTACTAAGGTAGGACGGTCCCAGATTGATATTGAATAAATTATTACTTTTGCCTAATGGAATTTTTAAACATACATCAGATATATTACAAGCCCGAACAGGAGCTACACCCTAAGTTTATTCCCTATAACAACATAGATAAATGTACGGTCTATTTTGAGAATACGGTTATAAAGGAATTAATAGAAAGTGGAGCGCATAAAGACTGTGAATACTTTGGCGTTGTAAGCGCACGTTTTTCGGAGAAGGTACATAACTTTAACTATGATGATTTTTGCAATATCTTAAAAGAAAAGAACTCCGATATAATGGCTTTTGTAAGAATGAAACCCCCGACAGACAAATCTTTCTTGGAGTTTACAAGTAGGTTCCATCCATATTTTAAAGTTTACTTTCAAAGGATTTTTGAGAAAGCTGGATTTGCTATCCCAGAATATATACAGGAAGCCGTTTACTTTAATTACTTCGTAGCTAAGAGTGATATTTATGAACAGTATGTGAAAGAAATGCTTATACCTTGTATGGAGGTTATGAAAGATATGCCTGAGTTATTTATGAATAGTAACTATAAGAAAGGGTTACCTTTTACGGAGGAGACAAAAAAAAGTACGGGCGTTGATTATTACCCGTACCATCCTTTTATATGTGAGCGTTTTTTCAGTTATTATGTACAACTGAAAGGCTTGAAAGTGGATTATCCTTATCCGGTGGTTGGAAATACATTACAACCATTAGGATTTATGCCTAAGCCTCCTACTTCGTAATCTCCATTGGAACATCCGCAGGTATAACTATACCTTTGCATATCTCCCTGAATGGATTATTTTCTTTAGGGAATAGTTTGAAATCAACCCCTATCTCACTTGCAAACACAGGAGTTATCTCTACCTTTTCAGTAAGTAATTCTTTTACTTTTTTCTCATGGTCTTTTTGGTGTTTTTCAACCAACTCCATAAACTCTTTATATGGGTCACTGTCAACTAAATTGTTATGGCTTATCTTATGATGTCTGAAATAATGTTTATCCACCCTACGTGTGCCTGTGGGATCATTGGATATCTCCACTACTGTTTCATCAGCACAAGAATGTAAGGCATCCTCGCATTTTTTTCCTACCTCAATATTAGCATCTTTCAACGGTTGTAGCTTTGCTTCAATCTCTTTTTTTACGGTATTGATAGCAAATTGAAGCATAGAAGAACTTTTAGCACCATAGGCTTCGGCAGCTTCTCTTGGTTGCTGCATAGCCCATTTATTAAACTCTTGTTGACTTGAGAAGGAAGGACACCATTGGTTAGAGGCTTCTAAGAATTTAGATAAATGCTCTAAAGTAAAATAAGCTTTCGGTTGGGGGATAAGTGTTGGTTTTGTTTCTGGTTGTTTCATGTTGTTTTTAATAATTACGTTTTGTTATTGTTTCTATCTTTTGCTCTAAAAAGCCTTGTGAATTTCGGACTAACTTAAATACTCTTTCATTTCTGAACTTCTCATCTTCATTGTGTGGCCTGTATAAGGTATTATAAAGCAGTTCGGTGGATAAGAAAGCATCTATCTCGTCATTCTTTTCTATAGCAGTCTCTCCACTATATTTCATAAATTTATCAGAAAAGGTAATCGAAGGTACTATGTTATTTTCAAGGTATGCCCTGCCATACCCCATAAGGCGAGGTAATACATCCGCTTTATACTTATCATATCCCACATCGTCAGCCATCGTAAACGTTTTCCTGAAAGGGTCTCTTGCGAAATAATCTAATGTATTGTTATTCTTTGCCTGTTGTATTAAACTGCCTAATCTATTCTTTTCCCATAAAGACATCCTATGTCCTATATTATAATGAGTAACAAGCCACCACCATAAGTTATATCCTAACTCTCCATCTTGTGTTCTGAAAGCACAATCAGCAACATATTTATTAGTGGTGAAATCCTTTACTTTCATCCAACACATAGACCCTATTTCACTTCTTCCGGTAAAGTCAATAGGGTCGCCACCCAATCCATACAAGTGTCCTCTTTGATAGCTTTCATAAAAAACATAAGGAAACTTATTGTTCTCAGGAAATGACAGTCCTTTTATTTCTATGGGGTTAATAGTTTGTATTACCCGTCCGCTTTTATATTCAAGATTACATTCCAAAGCATCTTGCTTAAAGCCTTGTAGTTTACTTTGTCCGAGATTATAAATTATCTTAGGACTAAAGTAGTCACTTTCTATTGCACCTATAATATCCTGTTCTGTGAGAGGATAGCTTTTGAAGTGTGCGTTTAATTCATTATAATTATTGGCATCCCGCAACGCTTGTCTCTCTGCTAATATTATCTCTGTTCCCTTTTCTTGATTATCAAATCCCCATTCATCTTCGGCTCTACCCACCCATGCAGGGATGAAAAGATATTTTGTCTTAGAAGCAGCAGAACTTATATTATTTAATTTAGTTTTAAATTTTTCAACAGACTTTTTAGTGAAAGCATTGCAAGAACCCCCTTGTACCATAAACCCTACTTTTTGAAATTTAGGATTTAACATAGCCGGAGATACAGCCATCTCTACAAGTTCAGCACGAGGATGTAGAAACCATTCATCCATAAAGAAGAATGTATATCCACCACCTTCCACACTCGATGCGGCTCTGTCATCTTTAGCGGTATCAAAAAGGCGTATTGTTGATTCTTTGCCTCCTATTTCAAAAGATAAGTTCTTAGTGTTCCATCGCCCATCATCCGTTAGAATACCTGCTTGTATGCAGCCTTTACGTCCTATCTTTATTTTATTGCTTACTAAGTTTCTAAGGTTGTCGTCATTATTACTTGTAAGCCCTTGTTGAGAACCAGGCTCGGTAAAGGCGTAATACAAAGAAGTTGATGCCATCCTCGTAGATAACCCATCCCTTCTTCCTTTTACGACTACAAAATTAAAAGGGTCAGGTATAGTGTGTCCATTAATTAAAACAGGGTGGTCATCACCATCAATAGGGAATCCTTTTTCTTGGAGTTTGTGATTCTTGCACCAATTTAATATATCAAAGAATTTCTTATCTGACATCCTGAAACGTGCATGATATTCATTACCCTGCAAGTCAGATAAAAGAGGCTTGGTGAGATAAAAATAATGTAGTCCTGATAAACCTTCCCATCCGTTGAACATGCGTTCTTTCTCTTGTTCTACATAGCGAATACGGGCTAACTGTTCCGATACCGTAAATTCAGGCTTCGGAACGAACTCGTACTTGGGACGACCTTTATAATCTATTAGCTTTAGTGAACCCATTATTTATGATATAGTTCATGGTCTCCTTTCTCTGCTATTACTGCATTGGATTGGTCGCCTTTAGCTATAGCTTCAGCTTCTTTTATCTTTTTAGATAGTTCCACTAACTGTTTTGATAAATCTATTTGTTCTTTTGCCTTATGTATTTTACGGGATTTAGCTATAAGGTCGTTAGCCATTGTACGTAAGGTTTTTACTATCTTATGTTGTATGTTACCTTCCGTATATTCATAATGTCTTACTAAAGTTCTGATAGCGATAAGATGAGCGAGGTTTAAGTTTTTCCCTTCTTCTAATCCTTTTAATGCCAATAGCTCTTCATTGGTAAGCATAACCTCATCATTGAGGTTTATAATTTCATTTTTATCTTTATACTTTGTCATGTTCTTTATTATTCTGTAAACTGTTTCAATACGGGTGTGGGAGAATTGTTTATAGTTGGGTTTTTCTACAAGGCGCAGTATGGTATCTTTCCCAAAGTATTCATCAAGGTACTGCTGCCGTCCCCAAATAGTCTTAGGTGTGTGTATTTGTTTTTCACCTTTCTTACCTTTTGAGTTGGACTTCTTTTCGTTCCTCATCAGTCATCTTATCGTAGTGGTCTAAGTAATCTTGCAGTATGTTTTTATTCTCTCTTATTTTCATTTCCATTAGGGCTTCTTTGATAAAAGAACAGATGGTCGTGCCATCATCTTGAAATCCCAATTTACCTATTATATATCGCTCAAGTGAACCATGTATTCGTGGCTTAGGTGTTATCATAAGTATAAATATATTGGGTGCATGCTGGGTGCAAATGTATTTATATTTATTTAACCACGACATCTTTGTGAAATATTTTTACAAACAATGGCTGAAGAAGGCGAAAATAAAGACATCCAAAAAACTCCCGAAGAGTTAGCAGCAGAGAAAAAAATCGCTGTTGAACAAAAGATTCAGGAGTATAAGGATAACAAAGAAATTTCAGAAGATGAAAAATCTGTCTTTATAGCCGCTTTAGAAGAAGAAATAAAGCCTATTGTTTCTAATGAGCCTTCAACTGAATCATCTCCTACCACACCTGTTTTGTCTTTTGAAGATGAACAGATGCTGAATACTATGAAAAGAATTGCAGCCGACCCTCATAAGGCTAATTATCTTTTAGCTTTAGATGAAGGTAATATCGAAGACATACTTTTAACATTCGTCCCTAAAGGCGAAGATTATTCTAAATTATCGGATAAAGCCGTTTACCAACGTTCCTTAGAATTACAAGGTTATGAAGGTGACGACCTCGAAAAGCAAATGGGGTTATTTAAGGATTTTAGCGACACAGCTAAAAGCAGAGAGATTAAAAAAGCCAAAGCCTTTTTAGATGAAAACGGTCGTGGTAATATTCCTGTTGAACTCACAAAGAAAGTAGAACAGATAGCCAATGATAAAAAGCGTAGAGAATTAGCCAGTAAGCAATATAATGAAGAGACTATCCAACAAATAGAAAGTAAAGTTAGTACTTTGGAAGGTAAGAGCTTCAATGGTTATGTAATCAAGAAAGAAGATAAAAACCAGCTTACAGCCCTCATCGCTCTCGTGGCAGACGGTACTGCTAAAGCACGGGGTAAGTATGATGTTGAAAAATCTATTGATGTAGCTACAAAGGCATATACTTTCGATAAAGTTATAAAAGCTAAAAATGATGAGTTGGCTGCTGTTAATGAAAAGTTATCAAAGGCTAATATTATATTAAGGAAACTTGCTAATGTAAGCGTAGGCACTCCTACTAATAAGACAGCAAATGGCGCAAGCGCACCCACACAAAAGACAAAACAAATCCGAGCTCTTGATGGTTCTATGATAACGGTTAACGATTATTCAAAATAAAATAACACGACATGAAAAATAAATTCAGTTTACTAAATTCAAAACTAACATTCTCTCCCTCTCTATTTAATGATGGAGAAGAAATTAATTTTGAAAGCAACCTCCCTGCATTACATGCTAATCCTGGTGTTCCTATTATAACGACCTCACCGGGTCAGATAGGAACAAATTACGATACTGCCGCTTATGTGAATATGTTGGCACAACCTGATTACTTTGAAAGGGTATTCGGATTGGATGGCACTTACAATAAGTTTGCTATTCCTATTATCATAGAGCGTTTACGCACTATGGCAATGAAAGGAGCCTCTATGCCTTATCAGGTGAAAGGACGTGATAGTGCTTACACATTGTATGTTCAAGGTGAGATGCAAGTATCTACTGCCACCGCTTCGGCCACCGCTTCCGGCCCAAATATTATAATTACATTCCAAGATACTAATTACGCTCTATTCCGTAATACGGATATAGTAATGAACAATGCTTCAGCTAACGTATTAGGAAGGATTATAAGCCCTGACTTTACACCTGGCAGTATTACTATTGCTCCTGTAAATGATGGTATTCCTCTTAATGTAAACGATTGGAATGTAGTTAATCAAACTATTATCGTTATTGGTAACGCTCAAGCCAACAGTTCTGCCGGACGTTCTTCTTTATACCAAGTGCCTTTCCCTCATACCTTCTATACACAAACCTTCCGTGAAACCGTGAAGATTAAACGTATGGATGATTGGATGACATATCCTAAATCAGGAGGCAAGAACTGGATTATGGCTCAAGAAGGATTTGCTGTTGATTGGCTGAATAAACAAATCGCTATGTCTTCCATTTGGAATACAGGTGGTATAGTAGGCGCACAAGGTAACAATCCAACAAGGATGTTTCAAGGGTTAAAAAACTCTATCGGTGATCCTGTTATCGGAGGTGTGTTCATGCAATGGCAAGCCTACCCAAGTCAAAATGATATTCTTAACTATTGGAGGGAGCTTGCTAATAAGCGCAGATATGAAAAGAGTATGTTTATTCACGTTGTGGGTAGAGGCTATCTTGAATTGATACAAAACTTATTCACTACAGCCGTTATCTTGCCAGTAGGTATAAACAATACGCTTGACAGGATTGACCCTATGACAGCAGAGTTAGTAAAAGGGCTGGATTGTTATACCTATGCTTTTGGTGGTATAAATCATGTATTCGTACATGAACCTGCTATGAATGATGCTTATTATAATAACCCTTGTACTATTACCGGACTTACTCAATATTCACAAGCTACATTAAGCTGTTATACTTTATATCAAGGTATATTCCAAAATGCTGAAAATACAGCCGCTATCCCTTATATGGGTGAGACTTACTTCGGTGATAAGCCTGTGATTATCGGTATCAGTCACGGTATGGCAGAAGACCCTTTCTTCATGGAGAAACTTTCACCAGAAGTAGGTGTGTCAATTAGCACATCAGAAGATAGCAATACCTTACAGATATTGATGGATAAAGGTTACTACTTCATCTCTACCTATATGGGTTATAACGGAGCATAGTCAACGAAATACAAAAAGAACGAATTTTAAAACTACAAAAAATATAACATGGAAAACCTACAAAGTTCCTCTCAGGACTACACAGTACATACGTTCTTTCTGAACAGTATAGTTACAACTACACCTTATGGTGCATCATTAGCAGCAGGGAAAAGATTAACCCTTGTTGATTCAACAGGAGCTTCTCCATTTGCAACGGTAGATAATGGCAGTATAGATTATACATCTATTGAATCACTTTCTCTTAATGGAGAGATTTATTATCTTCATCAAGCTGAAACAGCAGGAGTTGTAACTGTAACCGTATCTTCACCTACCGTTGGTAATCAAGTAGGCTTTTGGGTGTGGCAGTTTGATCCCTATAACAGTCAACCTATCAATGTACCTGTGTTCACTACAGTAGTAGCCGGAGATACAGCTACCACCGTAGCGGCAAGGTTAGCACTTATATTAGACCAATCTACATTCATTGGCACTCCGGTGAATACTAATCCAAATGGATTCCACTTCGCATCTGTAACTCCTGTGGCAGGTGTTATCACTATCACCGCAGCTACAGGCTATCCTACAGTATCTTTAAGTGGTGCTTCGTATGTTACGCTTGGGGTTACAACTCCATTTGTAACAAGCTATGGAGTAACGGAAGGAACGAGTAACTTATTTGGTGATATGAATTGGAGACAACCATACACACAAGCTTTTTCAGCATATACAAATTATGTAGCCACAAATAGCTATGATATTAATGTGTTTACAGCAGTTGATGCTCGTGGTAACAAACATTTGTTTTACATCTTCATCAACACGGGAGATACTAACTACAGTAACTTCAAGACTGCTTACTTAACTGATATATTAGAACTTGGTGCAGGTACACCTACAGCGGCTCTGATACAACCAGCAGTAGCTTCAACTAGTACAAGTGCAGTAGAATAAAAACAAAAAAGATGGAACAAGTAACAGTAACACTTGCTAAAGGACAAGAAAAAGCCTTTCAATTAGTACCAGCTAAGTACGAGAAAAAAGAAGTACAGGAAGATGGTACGGTGAAGTCATATCTTCAATATGTAAATCAATTAGGGCAACTTAAAAAAATGCCCTATGAGGATTACTTGGATTTGATTAACAAAACAGGAAAAGACGATGTACTTTCTATCAGGTATTATAATTTCTCATCCAAGATTAATAACCTTCATCCTGGTATTGATGCCCGTGATATGAGATTATCACATCTTGGTCAGACTTTCGTGCTTAACGGCAGTAAGAAAGACCAAGCTGACATTACATGGTTTCAGGAAAATCCTGACGCTATGGTTGATGGCGTATCTAATGGTGGTAAAGGTTTGTATGTGGTTACTTCATCTACTAAGATTAAATCGAAGATGACGTTACACCGTAAAGAACGTCAGAAGATTAATAATCTTGTTGACGGAATAGCCGAAGGTAAGGACGGTTATAAAACATTACGTGATATTATGTTCTATTTGGGTTGCGACCCGGGCAAACGTTCTACAGAAGAAATGGTTAATGTGTTAACTGTAGGAGAAACCGTTGTAGCTACTGGAGGATTATCTTCCTTTGTGCAACCTATCTTATTCCAAGAAAACAACGCAGAAGCCTTTAACAGGTTTATGAATGATGGAGACCCTTACAAGGCCATGATTCTTGTAATATCTAAAGCTAAGACCTACCGTAAGATAAACTATAACGAAGATTCTAAAGGGAATGTAGGATGGTATTTCAAGATGGTATGGCTTGGTATGGATAACAATGAGATAGTACGCACCCTGCAAGAGCATAAGAAAATGTACGAAAGCCTTTCTCAAGAGGTAGCTATGGAGGAAAATACCGGTAAGGTAGTAAAAGAAAGCTATGTCCCAGAAGCTGCCGACACTAAAGAGATAAACGAGAAAAATAGCAAGATTGAAAAGCTAAATAAACTTGTTAGTGACAATAAGGTAGAGTTGCCTCGTGGTTGCAATATTATGAGCATGAATGAGGAAGACCTTGACTTTTATATTAACGAAGGGCTTAATCAATCTCCTGTAGTATTGGATAAGATCGAAAGTGAGTCTGAAGTACAATATAGAGGAAGGCTCATGGGGATGGTAAAAGTACTTATTGACAAAGGACAAATTATTAAATCTGATATAGTAACCGAAGGACATGATTTGAGGAGCTTAAATGCCGAAGCATGTAAGACGATACTTACAGGTTATTACGATAAACTAAACCCTGCCAAATAGTAGGGAAAACACCTTACTATGGATAACCCTTTTGGATTACAGCAAAGTTTACCAAACAACTTTCAACCATATCAATTTCCACAAGATGATGGGAGTAATTCCTTTTCCGGATTTGGAGGACAAAACTATCCTGTAAGTGGCGGCACGGGACAAAACAGTAACACAGCACCAAGTGGTTCAAGCGGTTCTAATTCCGCAGGATCTATAGCAGGTGGTGTAGGGTCTCTCGTAGGTGCAGGATTTGGATTATATAATTACTTCTCCTCTCAGAATCAATTAAAAAACTTAGAAAACCAACCTCAGCCTAACTATACGGTAAGTGCTGGCCTTCAAAATAGTTATAATCAGGCTAACGCCATGAGTAATGAGGGTTTTACGCCAGGAGAAAAAGCGGGGTATCAAAATCAAATCAACCAACAGGGTGCTACTGCTTATTCGAGGGCTGCACAGGAAGGTGGAGGTAATCTATCTAATGTCATAAGTGCCGGCATAAACAGCCAACAAATACAAGGTACAGGACAGATGAGCATAGCCGATGCAGACCTTAAAAGACGTAATATGCAACAAGCAGCCTCTTTAGCAGGCCAGATACAGGAACAACAAAACAAAGCAGTTGCTACCAACATACAGATTCGTCAACAGCAAGAGCAGAACTTGGGGCAAAGTAGCACCGCAGGGCTACAGTCTTTTTATAATAGTATAGGGGGAGTAGCAAGTGGAGTAGGAGCATTAGCAGCATTATGAAAATAAAGAAATCTATATTAGTTTATGATAACTGTGAGTTTACTTTCATAGCGGCTTATTTTGCTCAATATTTTGAAAAAGTTTATTACTATTCAAGATGGGAAAGCGGATTCCCTTACTATGGAGCTAAGAATATCGGTACAGGGATTGACAACATAGAACGTGTTAATGAACCTGAATCCATAGAAGACGATGTAGATATATTTTATTTTACAGATATTTATTTCATGGGAACGGCTAACCGCTTGAGAAAAGAAGGAAGAAAAGTATGGGGTTCGGGAGACATGGAAATGATAGAACGTAATCGCCACACCTTTCATGATCTTTTAATAGAAGCAGGATTACCCACTCCGCCAACAGTTTTCATAAAAGGATTTGATAAACTTTTAGAATATCTTAAAGGTAAAAAGAATCTATGGGTTAAGTTATCTGAATATCGTGGTTCAGGAGAGACATTCAAATGGATAGATGATAATTGGAATGAATTTTTTGTTAATGAATGGAAGAGACAATTAGGTGTAGGGATAAGAGATAAAGGAGTGGAATTTTTAGTTCAAGAGGAAATAGAGACCGAGCTTGAATGGGGGGTTGATACCTATATGGTCAATAGCGAGTTTCCTGAAAATATGTTCATGGGCTTTGAGCAGAAAGGGGAATCTTATTACACAAAACTTGTTAATGTAAAAGACCTTCCTAAAGAATGGCAGGAAGTTTTAGAGAAATTTAGTAATGCAGTAAAAAAATACAAATATACAGGCACGTTCTCTATGGAGGTGCGTATTGGTAAAGACGGCAAACAATATTTCATAGACCCTACTGTCCGTCAACCATTCCCTGCAACGGCTTCTATTATGTACCTGACAGAAAATTACGGAGACATAATATTAAATGCTTTGTATGAAGAAAAAACTACTAAGGTTAAAAGCAAGGATAAATATGGAGCAGAAATTATTATGCGTACTTCGGTAACGAATAATTGGATTCCTGCTTATGTAGATAAAAAATTTCAAGATAAGGTTTATTTTGTAGATAATATTATTGAAGATGGTACTTCATGGAGAGTACCACCTGAGCAGCTTTACTGTGATTCCATGAAATATTGTTCAGCTTTAGGTAGTGGTGATACTTTGGAGGAAGCTATAAAAGATGCTACTGAAACGGCAGATGAGGTAAAATCCAAAGGACTTGAATGGAGTAATACCATGTTAGAAAGTTCTAAAATAATAATTCCCCAATTAAAAGAATTGGGATATAAATTTTAAATATGGCATTTGAATTACAGGCAGCATCATCTTATTTAATAGGGAATTGCAACAATATTCTCATAACAGATACATCGGGTCTATATGACCCTTCATATAATATTGGCGGATGGGGTGTACCTAATCCCTATCCATCAAGCGTAGTGTCTGTTACCATTACTCCTACATGGCAGGGCAATATCCTTAATCCGCCAACATCATACCCTGCTTATGAGATAATGCCCATATCTTATGTGTACAATCAACAGTTTGTATTAACGCCAAGCATGTTCGGCATAAACACTCCGACATTTGCTGATGGGATTTGGAACTTTACTTATAGCGTTGTTCTGAATAGCACATACACTATAAACGCAAGCACATCTACTTTTACAAGCTTTACTGAAGGAGCGACTATTACAGATACCACGACCGGCCAGGTTATTGGAATCGTAAGCACCGTAACGACACATCAACTAATTATTTCTCCTTGTACCGGATATACAGTAAGTAATGGCGATGTATTAACAGACGGCACTCATGACGTTACAATATCAGGCACTTTCAGCGCAAGTTTCACTACATCTACCTATACTTATACTTTAGAGCCTCTTGGTTTTTTATGTAACGCATGGTGTTGTATATTGGGAAATCTTGGAACTATAGATTGGTGCAAATGCAGCGAATGCGAAGCACAGGCACTTAATGAATTATTTTATTATTATTTAGCATTGAAAGCCTGTGTTGCGGATTTGGCTTGTTTAAAGAACGGGCAATTCCTTCAAGCCCTTCAATGTGTTCAGATATATTGTAACGGTAAACCTTGCGGATGTAATGGCTAATACTTATTTCATAGAGAGAAGTCCTCAACTACCCGAAGGGTGGACTACCATGAAGTTGTCATCAAACAATTACACTGATTCCGATATAACTTATCTGTATCAGTTGTTCACTTGTTGTTTTGGGGATTTGATGGCTCAAAAAATAAATCAGGCTATACAAGGTAACCCTGTAGGGTATGAATGTATGGCTAATGAGAAGTTCATGGATATGGGTATTGACTTATTGAGAACATGGTATAATACTGCAACTACGAACTCATTTACATTTCCTATAGCTTTCGTTCCGTCTACGGAGGATGCCGTTGTAGTTATTTATTTCGTTCCTTCCATTGGAAGTGAGCTTAATTCAAATATTATTGTGTCCAGCGGATTCGTTGTATACTATCCTAATTACGCCCCATTATTAGAAGCTATACAAGCAGCCTTACCAGTAGGATATACGGCAACATTAAATGGTAGCAGCATCACTATAAACTTTCCACCTAATTTCATATTCCCGTATAATTATGTATGGGTTAATCAAATACAGGGAGGTGAGCCGACAAACAACACATGGTACAATGCTTTAGCAAATCAATTATCATATCAGAACTGCATCCCTCTTACAACGGTACAAACCATAGTAGAGCAGATGTTCAAAATATGTGGCTGTGTGAATTGTAAGAATACAGCACAGGTAGAGCAAGACACTCCTTATATATCATTGGGACTAACTAATAACGCACCTTCGGGACAAATAAATATATGAAGGGTAATAAATATACTATAAAAAGCGGCTCTGTATTTTCCAATACATTCCCTGACAACTATTATCCATATCCTATCGAGGAAGACAAGGAGATAGTGACAGGTGAAGACGTTGAGGATATGGACGTGAAAATAGAAAAGTACAACCGTTGGTTTATTGATAATATGTACTACTTCATGTCCTTTTACGATAACCCTCAAGGGATAATATTACCCTGGAATCAAAGTGGACTTAACGGAAAGACAGGAGAAAGCAACGGAGGTGGTACGGATATGGATAATACCCAATGGTGGAATCTTCCTTCGGCCGACATGCAATTGAATCTAACATACTATATACAACAGCAGCCCAACCTTAACGCTCGTCACCTGACAGAGAATGTTTACTCTACTAACCTTCATGCTACATGGGCGAGAGGAGGACGTATAGCCAGTATCATAGAAAAGGAAATAGGAACTTTCAAACAAGATTTTGAAGGTATAAAATTATGTACCGAACCCCTTTCACCTGATGCTAAAAGAGAAAAAGATGCTATCATAGAAAGAGAGGAGTTGTTATTTGAGATAAAGCCTTATTTTGAAAAATGGGTGAGCGACAGGGCTAAGTTCCCTGACCAAGCACAACCTTTTGAAACTCCCGAAGAAGTAATAGAGTTTAAAACTACAGGTATAAAAGATTATTTTGCAGATACCTTTTTAAAGATTGCTGTTGATAACTTCAACAATCAATGTTGGGTAGATTACTCAAGCAAAGTGTTCATGGAGCAAAGAGCCTGTGACTGCACAGGGGTGTGGCATGTGGTGGAAAATGGATATAATAAAGTTAAGTTTCCACAGCCCTACAATTTAATTGTAGATACCCGTATTGATAATGACCCTTTGGGATATGACAGCATGTTCGCCGGAGCTATAGAACAAAAAACATTAACACAGATATTTACAGACTATCCACAATTTGACGATGAGGATAGAAAGTTATTATGGTCTTTGGCTACCGAATCCAATGCAGGTTTGGGGTTAAACCGTACAAGTATGTGTCCTACTATATCATGGTATGTTTATAATGCAAACTATGTAAATGGTAATTATGCTAATATGACCATAGCCTGTGCTACCGTATACTGGATAGCTCCTAAATGGATAGAAGGAAATATGTATCAGACCGTTTATGAAGGTACTATCATAGGAGATAGGTTCATGGTTGATTTCGGAGAATGTGATAATATCATTTACAATCCTTACAAGACATATATGCCAATGCTGCCATTGCAGATATTTAAACCTAACTTTTTATTAGGAAGGTTTAACTCTGCCATAGGCAAGATAAGGCATCTGCAAGATGATTACGATAGGTTACGCTTCAAGCAGATGGAGATGATAGGCAAAGCGGATGGGGTAATAGCCGGTATTTATGCTGCTATGTTAGAGGGAACGGATATGGTAACTATTGAGACACAGATAAAGCAATATGGTTTTTTCCTATTAGGAAGCACAGGGCAAGCTATTTCAGCCAATGAGTTTCACAAATTCATGGAGGTATGGGATAAACGCCTTGACCCTGGATTCAGTCAGCTAACCGCTTTTCGTGGTGAGATAAATAAAGAAATAGAGATGTACGAAGGACAGACAGCCGTAACATTAGGAGAGAACTCTAAATATATCGGAAAGGATGCCTACAATAGCAGCGCACAGGTAGGGGCTTCCGGTACATATAACTCGTATGGTATGACCATGAAATTTTTACAAATACAGTTGGATTATGAATTGAATGTAAAAGCTAATCTTTACGCTAATGGATTTTTAGAAGATGAAGCCGAGAACGTCATAGGTAAAAAAGGATTGCGGTTACTTAAAAAGATAAAAGGTAGCGATAACTACACAAGGCATTTTGGCATAGCCTTTACCATTGACGATAAGATAAAAGATGCCGATAGGGAAAAGATGTTCAACCTTGTAGCTCAAAGGAGTGCTAACCCTAATAGCGGCTTTACCGATTCGGATATTATTTTACTTTATGCTTGCTCCACATGGACACAGTTTAAAGATAAGGTTAAAATTATTGAAGATAGGATCAAGAAAGAAAGAGCGCAACAGCAACAGGCACAACAACAAATGCAAATGCAAATGCAACAAGCGGAGCAAAAACATCAAAAAGAAATGGCGGCTTTTGACGCAGCTAATAAATCTAAAGATAATCAGGCGAGGGTACAACCGAAACTTGAAAAGATAGACTTAGACCGTATAGAACATGGGCTTCCACCAAAGCATGAAAATGAAGGTATGCCAGCCTCTATGTTACCTAATGGGGGACAACAGCCTCCACAGCCAGAACAGCAACCTGACCAACAACAACCTCCACAACCCCAATAATTATGAAGTGGACCGGACAGGCATTGTATCAAAAATGGATTCAAAACACAGGCTCCGCTTATACGGGTTATGTGTCCCCTGCTATATGGAATAACATAATAGAGGAGGCTCTTTTTCAATATATAGAGGAGATGTACAAGAAACCTCAGGACCAACAGGAAAGGGATTTTGCCACTTCTTTCATTGCTACCAATGTACGGGTGACTAATATAGGTAATAACTCTTTAAACATACGCCCTATAACCATAACTAACATGGTTAATACTTCGGGTACTAACTGGACGTTGGAGACCAATATTCCATTTGCACCTGTTAACCTGCCTGCACAGATAGATATTCAGGGAGCTTCGGGCTTTACCGATAACCCTAACGGACAGTTCCCTATAGTTAGTTTTGTCTCCTCCGTAAAAGGTACTGTAGTAGTGAACTTCACAGCCCCTGCTAAAGTGGGAGGCTCTTATATAGTAAATAGTGGTGTGTTCTCTTTTCAGAATATAGGCAATACAGTTCCTGCTCAACTAATAGATTACCTGCACGTTTTAAATATAAAGTGCAAATTCACCAAGCCAGTATATATGCCTTTGGTTACTAATTCAACGAGTGCAACACCGATTACATGTACAGTGAATTGGTATAATAATTTAAGGTCAAGTTCAGAAAAGAATAATGTATTGGTAAGCATGACCGGATGGGTTGATAACACTAATGCTAACGGTAACTTTTATATCAAAAAAATTAATGACTTGAACTTTCAACTCTATTCCGATATAAATCTTCAAGACCCTGTAGCTGGAAATGCTAATGAATATAATACCGATATAAGTTTTGGAATGACATATTATAACGCTGCTAAACCTTATCTTTCTACAGAGAAAATATCTAATCAAAACCTGCCTACAGCTAAATCTCCTCGCTACGAAAACACCAACAATACGATTCTTATATATGGTGACCCTTTACTTAGCTTAGTTTGTACGGAAGTAACCATAGATTACCTGCGTCAGCCTCAGTTTTATGAAGCGTATAGTTACAATAACGATACTTACTCAGGACTTTATATTGACAGTACAGATAATAATTTCGACCTCACTACCATATATGCTGAAAATATGCTTTTCAGGACTTTGAAATATTTGACTGATATAGTGGCTATGAGTATTCGGGATGGCTCTTTAATTCAGTTTAACCAAATACAAGAAGGAAGATGACACTACCGATTCTTATAGATTCGCTTATCCGTAATGTTCTTGGAGGCTTTATAAATCAAGAGACTACATACGACCCTCAGTATATAAAAAATATGATACACGGATTCCGTTGTATGCAATGTGAGGTAGATTACAGAAGGAATGGTATCATAAACCCTGCTTACTATCAGAGATATTATTTGAAGTTCGATCAAAACCTTCAATTTTCTGCTCCTACAGGTGCGGTTATATTTTCTTTTACTCCTACTTTCAACATAGGCAATCAAGACGGCGTACGTTATGCAGGAACTTTAGGAGGCACTAATTCAGGACAGCCATTATCTCAACGGCCTTGTACTAAGCAATGGATAAGAAAAGCCAATAGAAGCGATTTAAACACTATGCAAAGGCATCCATTTACAAAGATGGAGAACAACCCAGATGAAGTATATTTCGTTCTTAATAACTCATCTAACACACTTGAAGTATATAATGATTCACAAGTAACGGAAGGAGTTGTGGAAGGTATATTTCCTAATCCTACTTTGGTGGTTGGATATAATGAAGATGTGGATGAATATTTCCTGCCGGAGGATTCGGTGCCTGAGTTAAAGAATTTAATATACCAAGAACGTTTAAGTATCATTAAAGCTACTAAACCCGACAAGGAAAGCGACCCTCCATTTTCTCAAGAAAGACCATTTAAACCTCAGCCAATTCAACAATAATGGAACACACTACGATTTCCAACATATTACAGAGCGTTAAAATGGAAATAGGAACTCCATTAGAAGACAGCCGTTATGATTCATGGCTTATGCTTCGTATTAATGATGTAATACGTACCGTAAATGTTTTTGAAACTTACCGACAACAGAAATGTGAACTAAAGGTAGAACGTGATAATTGGTTGTGCTTACCTACTAACTATTATAGGCTGGGAGAGTTAAGGGCTAACTGTGCTATAGAATGGAATGGGAATACAATATTAAAACAAAAGAGTTTCGTATATTATGATGATGGAGTTTTAGATGGTTGGGGGAGAGGATGCAATACGGTAGGATGTGATACGGGAGGCTCTTATAAAGTTGTGGGTAACAAGATAAAGCTTATGGGTGACTTTCAGACCGTGATCAGTGCTACCCTTTATTATGATGGATACAATACCGATATTTATGGTAAGTTCTTTGCTCCTATAGCTTTTGAATATGCCGTGATGCTGAAAGTAGTTTCTATTTTTTTAGGCAGCCCTATGATGAAAGGACAATACCCACAAGAAATGGTACAACGTTATAGAAGTGATGCTAAAGTAGCTTTTGACCAGATAGTAGCCAACTCTAAAATGGAACAAACTAATAGACAGGGACCACAATTGCGGGATATATCAAATGCGATACTTCCCGATATGA
>Ga0302200_10001752_pt1 | contig 19855 bp, 18 predicted proteins | sample II_Bog_N3_1_FD_194585 | JGI IMG/M metagenome (GOLD analysis project Ga0302200, IMG submission 194585) | Peat permafrost microbial communities from Stordalen Mire near Abisko, Sweden - II_Bog_N3_1 | ecosystem: Environmental > Terrestrial > Soil > Wetlands > Peat | place: Sweden: Abisko... | reverse complement strand
CATGACGCTGTCTGCTTTTTTTGCAGCGTGGATGCCGAGGGCGAGGTGAACGGCGACATTGTTGTCTTCTTCGGAGACGTCCACATTGCCGGCCATGCCAACCACGACGTGGTGAACTTTTTTGGTGAGGTTACGGCTGACGATAATGCGCAGATCGGCAATGACCTGGTGAGCTTCTTCGGAATTGTGAATTTGAAGAAAAATGTCGTTGTGGGCCGGGACATGGTTTCGATGCTGGGAGCTGTCGACTCCGATTCGTCCGTCAGTTTTGGCCACGACCATGTTGAATTTCCGTTCTGGAACGCGCTGTTTCCCTTCGTGATTATTTTTGGGATCGTGGCCCTGATTGTGCGCCAGGTGCGGGAGAGCCGCTGGCGCCGGTACATGATGCAGTACCCTCCTCCGCCATTTCCGCCGTATCCGCCGACGCAGTAGAATTCGGAAGTTCTTAGTTCTTAGTTCACAGTTCAGACACCCTGGTTCTTTGGGGCTCGAAATATCCGGAGCGGTGTTTTATTTTTGAACATGTTCATTTTTATCTTGACCTGGGACGAAACTGGGTTTATCTTTGTTTTTGAACACGTTCAACTTCGTGTTCAGGAGGAAACCCAATGTTTGTCGCAGCCTGTTATCTCAGTTACCTTGCAATCAGTATTGCGCTCACTGTCTGGGTGGCGCGAACCCTGCATCGGAGTGGACGAGTGTTTTTGCTCGATGCTTTCCGCGGGAACGCAGAACTGACCGATTCGGTTAATCAACTTCTGGGGGTTGGGTTCTATCTGATCAACGTTGGATATATCGCGCTGGCATTGAAGACCACTGATCCTTTGACGAACTTTCGCGAGGTCATCGAATTGGAAAGTTCCAAGATCGGCGTGGTTCTGCTGATTCTGGGGGGAATGCACTTCTTCAACATGTTCGTGCTGGCGAGAATGCGGCGGCGAACCACGAGGGAATTGGCGGCTTAAGGTATCCCACAGCTAACCGAATTACGAGGAGGTAAAAATGTACGCGACAACTTATTACGCAACATATCTTGGGATCTGCGCTGTGCTGATTTTCTGGCTCGGACGGGTTCTTCATCGGGCCGGTGGAGTGCTTCTGGAAGAATCGTTCCAAGGCAAACCTGCGCTGGTGAGAGCTGTGGGCCAGTTGCTCGATATCGGTTTCTACCTGATGAGCATTGGCTATGTAACTGCTTGGGCGGCTGCCTTCTGGCAAATGGACACATATGGACAGGTGGCTCAAGCAGTAAGCGGAAAAGTTGGCGGCCTTCTGCTGATGCTGGGGTTTGTGCACCTGTTCAACCTGTTGCTGCTGGCACTGTTTCGACGCAAACCGGCGGCGACTCTCGCGCCGGCGGTTTCGTGACGGCCATGGCGCGGAAAGCCACTCCCAAATCTGAGGCCACACGTGCACGCATTCTTGAGTCGGCGTTGCGCGTGTTTCGCGAGCGCGGGTTTCAAACTGCAACCATGCGCGAGATAGCCACGGAAGCCGGCGTAGCGCTGGGGGCTGCCTATTACTATTTCGAATCGAAGGATGCGATCGTGATGGCGTTTTATGAGCAGGCTCAACAACAGATGGAGCCGGAACTGGAGCGGATTCTCGATTCCCGTAAGACGCTGGAGACGCGTCTGCGCGGCCTTATTGGGTACAAGTGGGAATATTTCCTGCCCAATCGGGCGCTGATGGGAGCATTGTCCGCGCATGTCGATCCGAGCCACCCGCTGTCGCCCTTCAGCGCAGCTACTGCGCATATCCGCGACCGCGATGTTGCGTTCTTCAGGCGCGCGGTAAGCGACTCCGGCGTGCATCTGCCGCCTTCGATCCTGCCCTATCTGCCGCGGCTGTTGTGGCTTTATCAGATGGGCCTTATGCTTTACTGGGTTTATGACCGCTCTGCCAAACAGGCACGCACAGAGCTGCTATTTGAAAAGACTCTGGGCATGATGTTGCTTATGCTCAAGCTGGGCAGCATTCCTTTGCTCAGGCCTCTTTACAGGCCTGCCGGCGAATTGCTTAAAGCCATTTACGAGGAAAGTTGACGATGACCGAAAGCCCGCTACGCATCGTGATTCCCGGCGGCAGCGGACAGGTGGGACAGGTGTTGGCGCGGCACTTTCAGCGGCGCGGCGATCATGTCACGGTGTTGACACGTGCCCCCTATACCGCGGAATGGCAGACGGTGCATTGGGACGGTGAGCATGAGGGTCCCTGGATTGAGTCGCTGGAAGGCGCGGATGTTTGCATTAACCTGGCCGGACGCAGCGTAAATTGCCGTTACCATGCTGAGAACCGCCGCGCCATTTACGACTCGCGCATTGGGACGACACGTTTGCTGGGCCGGGTGTTCGGTACGTTGGCCGATCCTCCACGAGTGTGGCTTAACGCCTCGACGGCGACGATTTATCGTCATGCGCTGGACCGGGAAATGGATGAGGCCACCGGCGAACTGGGCGGGAATGAGTTGGTGGGGAGGACGCGGCGCGCGCCGGACACGTGGAACTTTTCAATCGGAGTGGCGAAGGATTGGGAGGCCGCGTTTTTTGAGGCGTACACACCGCGGACCAGAAAGGTGGCCATGCGCAGCGCTATTACGATGAGTCCGACTCCGGAAAACGCCTTCGGTGTGCTGTCAAACCTGGTGCGGATGGGACTTGGTGGGACGCAGGGCAATGGGCGTCAGTTTGTTTCGTGGGTTCATGAAGACGATTTTGCGCGCGCTGTTGAGTTCCTGATTGAACACGAAGAGTTGGAGGGCGCGGTGAATATCGCCTCGCCTAATCCCCTGCCCAACCGTGAATTTCTGGCGGAGTTGCGGGATGCGTGGGACCGGCCAAATGGACTGCCTGCGCCTTCCCTGCTGATTGAGGTTGCTGCGTTCTTTCTTCGCACGGAATCGGAGTTGGTGCTGAAGAGCCGTCGCGTTGTGCCGGGTCGACTGCTCGATGCGGGGTTTCGATTTGAGTTTCCTGAGTGGGCGGAAGCGGCGGAGGATTTGGTGCGGCGGTGGAGGAGCAGGGATTAGGGAACAGGGAACAGAAAAAGTTACCCTTTGCGACGGCCAATATTAGAAGTAACCGAATCTTCTGGTCCCAGTTCCCTGCCCCCTATTCCCTGTCTTCTCTTACTTTGGAGTGATCTCTGTGACTGGAAGGTCCCAGTGGCCGAGCAGGATTTCGAAGCGGCGCTGTTCTTCTTGTTTGTATGTGGCCTGGTCCGGGTATAGCTCTTTGATGAAGGCTTCTTCGTCGGGATTGGATGTGGTCGCAAGGGCTGAGTTCTTGTACTTAATCGTCACGCGATAGTCCCATCGGCCGTCTTCCGTGGTGTGGTATGCCGGAGAGTCGATTTTGAGTGAGAGGATGCGGCCCGTGGATTGGATCTTCTTGAGCAAGGGGTAGTGATTCTTGAGGAAGAGCTGGAGGAATTCCTGCTGATGGCCCCACTGGCATTTGTAGTAGTACTCGATGGTGTAGGGCTGGTCGGCGCTGGTTTGCGGCGGCGCACCCTGCGCCAACAGGGGAGTTGCAAGGGAAGCGGCAAAGACGACGGTGAGAACGACAAGAATGATCCTGCGCATAAAGCCTCCATGGATACGATGGTAGCCATTGTAGCCTGAAGACTCTACGCTCTCCCTGGGGGAGGGATTTCGTGTGCGTTGGCTCTAGTTTCCGGACTATGCGATTTGAAGATTATTCCCGAACCAATGCGGACGTGGACGTCCGCACTACAGCCGGTCTGGAGGCCGGCGCTACCTTCCGGCCGTTACACGATGATGCGGTTTCACTACTAGCAATGCGCGTAGGTTTCGAGTGCGACCTTGCTTGGGATGGTGAGCGTGGAGCCGTTGAAGGCGACCAGTTGCCGGCTCTTGAAGATGCTCAGCGTGCGGGTTACTGTTTCGCGCGAGGCGCCGATGAACTCACCAATCTCTTCATGCGTAAGAGAAAATCGAAACTTGGTACCGTTCTCGGTGGTTTGTCCACGCTCGCTCCACTCGAGCAGCAGGCGGGCAAGCTTTTCAGGCGCCGATGAAGCGAGGCCGACATTGCGGAGTTGCTCGCAGGCATGGCTGTATTCGCGGCTGAGCTCTTCGGTGACCGCCAGATACGCATCGGGATGGCGAGTGAGGAAGTTGAGGAAGTCGCGGCGCGAGACGGGGGCAATCTTAGATGGGTAGAGGATCTCCGCGGTCATTTCACAGGGCTTGCCACAGAGGGCTGAAACGAGTCCGAGAATCTCGCCCTTGCGACAGATGCGCGTGGTCAGCCTGCGGCCATCGCTCGAGTTCATGGAGAGCTTTACTTCGCCGTCGATGATGAGGTAGACGCCGGGCGCCGTGTCGCGCTCGGAATAGAGGATCCTTCCGGGTTGATAGTTGCTTACGAGCGCCATCGATGATAGGTCGCGCAACGCCTCGGGCGAAAGCTTGTTGAAGAAATCACCAGAAAGCTGAACCTGGCTACCAAAACTGCTGACTGCGTTCTGCGTGGTGTGCATGTCAAAGCTCCTCGTCATCGGGGTTGGCGCCGGTTTGCGCTATCTGTTCGGCAAGAAATTGGGTCCACGGTGTGCCAGTAACTACTTCGGCCTTGGTCTGGGAATAGATCTCCCGAAGAGTCCTGGTGCCTTCGGCATCCGCATAAGTCACGCTGCTCAAGTTGAGAAGCAATTTCCTTGAAGACAGACGAAGGGCCTCTTCCACCCAGAAGCGATTGAGTTCAGCAGCCCAGGGCCCTGCGACTCGCCCCTCGAGCTTCAGCTCCACCGCGTTCTCGTCTTCTTCAACTGTGATTCGTAACGTCATGCCCCTACTAATGCAGGTGGTGTGCCAAAGATCACACGACGCGAAGAAGATTCTGTATCTATTGCAAATAAATGGTTTATCTTGTGGAAAATATGAGAACAGCGGAAATGATGAGGACAAAGTGACGAAGGTGACGACGACGAAATATCGTCACTGCGACTTCATATAGTCACTTCGTTCGATGCCGAGCTTCTTCATCTTCGAATTTAACGTAGTGCGTTTCAGGGCCAGGCGGGCAGCCGCGCCCTCGGGTCCGCCGATTTGTCCTCTTGCTTCGCGCAGGACCTTTAATATGTGTTCCCGTTCAGCCGCCTGAAAGGTGGGACTCTGCGAGAACTCAGCCTCATCTTCGGAATCGTCTGACTGGGTTTCCAGCTCGGCAAGCGGAACATAGAGCACTGGACCGCGGGTGAGAATGACAGCGCGTTCGAGAAAGTTTTCGAGCTCGCGGATGTTGCCGGGCCACTGCCAGTGAATGAGCGCCTGCATGGTTTCATCGGGAATGGATTCGATGGACTTGCCCATGCGACGGCTGTGCGTAGCTACAAAATGCCGCACCAGGACAGGAATATCGCTTGTGCGTTCACGAAGCGGCGGGGAAAACACCGGAAAGACTTTGAGCCTGTAATAGAGGTCGCTGCGGAATTCCTTGTCAGCTACCATTTTGGCGAGGTCTCGATTGGTTGCGGCGATAAGACGGATATCGACCGATATGGGACGAGTGCCGCCGAGGCGCTCGATCTCGCGCTCCTGGAGGGCGCGCAGTAGCTTGGGTTGCAGGTCGAGCGGCATTTCGCCGATCTCGTCCAGAAAAAGTGTTCCCTCGTGGGCCAACTCAAGGCGCCCGATCTTCCGTGCAATTGCCCCGGTGAATGCGCCTTTCTCGTGACCGAATAGTTCGCTTTCGATGAGGCCCGCGGGAATGGCGGCGCAGTTGAGCTTGATGAAAGTGCGCTCTTTGCGCGGACTTAGACGGTGGATGGCGCGTGCGAGGAGTTCTTTGCCGGTTCCGGTTTCGCCCTGAATCAAGACCGTTGCATTGGTTGGCGCCACGGTTTCGATTTCCTTGAGAACCTTGCGGAGCCCTTTGCTTTCGCCGACGATATCTTCGTATCGGTTCTCGAGGTTGATCTCAGCTTCAAGATACTGCTTTTCCTGGTTAAGGCGGTCACGCATCTCAGCGATCTGGCGCATGGCCACGGCATTGCTGACAGCGAGGGCTACCTGCACTGCCAATTGCGAGAGCATTTCGGATTCGCGATGGGTGAACGCGCTTTCGAGCCGACTTGCAGTCGCCAGAACGCCGATGACTTCGCCTCGATGGATGAGGGGAACCCAACAGGCGGACTGCATGCCCAGCGAAGTAAGGTGAGCGACACTCTCGGCCGGGTAGTGGATGTCTTTCAATTTCTCAACGATCACTGGCTCCCGAGTGCTGAAGGCCTCGCCGGCCGGGGAGCCCCCGATGGGAAGGCGCACGGCACCGCGGCGAGAACCTCTCTCGTCCTGTCCGAGAAACTGCACACGCAAGTCGCCGGAGGACGGTTCAAGCAGGGCCAGCGTGGCGGCGTCATGCGGAATGACTTCGCCGATGCTGGCGGAGATTGCTCCCAGGAGCTTGGTTACGTCCATGTTGGCCAGCAGTGCAGAGCTTAGTTGGAGCATGACGGCTTCTTCAGCCCGCTTGCGGTCGGTGAAATCGCGCGTAACTTTGGCGTAACCTGTGACTTCGCCCAGATCGTTGCGGATGGCGCTCAGGATGCTGTCTGCCCAGAAGCGGGAACCGTCTTTGCGCATGCGCCAGCCTTCATCCTCAATGCGCCCCCGCTCGGCGGCCAGGCGCAGCATCTCCGCAGGTCTTCCCCGGTCAGAGTCCTCCTGGGTAAAGAAGCGCGAAAGATGCGAGCCCACGATCTCATCGGCTGTATAGCCTTTGATCCGCTCTGCACCGGGGTTCCACGTCATCACATGGCCGTCGCGGTCGAGGTGGTAGATGGCGTAGTCGCGAACACTCTCAACAATCGACCGGAGCTGCTGGTCGTTGCGTCGCAGGGCCTCCATTGCTTCGCGCTGCTCAGTCACATCGCGTACAAAGCTCAGCACCACCGGGCCGTGAGCGGTCTGAATGGGTTTGAGCATGATGTCGACGGGAAACTCGGTCCCATTGTTGCGCAGGCCGAAGAGGTTTAATGCTGCACCCATTTGCCGAGCCCTGGGGTGCGCGTTGTAGTTTTCCCGATGGCCAGGATGGCGTTTGCGGAAACGCTCAGGAACCAGGATTTCAATGGGCTGGCCGATGAGTTGAGTTTGCGTGTAACCGAACAGCTCGGCTGCGCGCGGGTTTGCTCCACGGATCACGCCTTGGCTGTCTGTGACGAAGATGGCGTCTGGCGACACCTCGAACAGGTTCTGGAGCGCGAGTTGAGCAAACTCGGTCTGATCCTGTGGGGACCAAACCGCAGCTTCCCTATTCGGGGAATCAAACGGAAGCATGTTTTATTTCCTGGAATGGAAATTACGCGGTTCTTTCATTTCGCGCAACTCCACATTTGAGTGAGCGGCCAATCCTCCGTCTCGACTCCGGATCTCTGATCATTATATTCCTGAAATGAAATAGGTTGACTTGCGGGGAAGAGAAAGAAAATGCTGTGCATAATGAGACGCTTTTCTGTTTTTTCTACGTGTGGACGAGGAGATTGGCGGATGGTTTACACGTTGGAATGACACCTTGGCGGAGTGCCGGTTAGAGCCTTCGGGGGATGGTGCCCGCGTAGTATTGGCCGCATCATTTGAACATGGATAGAAACACAAGACCTCCCCGCATTGGCGATCGCGTTCGGATTTCCGGCTTTCTGGGATTGTTTGAAATTGTTCAGATACGCCAAGAAGGATTAATGACCGATCTGAAACACCTTGGATTCTCGGGGCCAGATTACATTGAGAAAGAAATACTTTCAAAAGAGTTGATCTACGAGGACCAGCCCGAGTTTTCCCAATCGTCCCGTTAATCTCGATATAGGGCGGAGATGCCCGGCGTATGCTGATCGCGCGATTTCAGTTATGGTCTCACGCCTGTGAATGGCCAGCTGGAATGGGTCTTATGTCGGATATGCGAAATGCATTTGACGCAACAACGCCTGACACTATAATTACGTAATAACGAATCAATTGAACCTGTCTCAAGATTTCCCGAATCTCGGGTTTTCCCCTTGGCTCTGAACCAACCCCTCCGCTTCTCTGCCGAAGAAGAACGGCGTTTCGGATCGTGATTTTGCGAGGAATGGACATGGCATCCAGGTCGAAGCGTCGCGTCTTTGTGGTTGACAACGAGCACATGATCGCGTGGAGCCTCGCAGAAATCCTGAACAATAAGGGATTTGATGCAACCCCTTTCACGAAGCCAATGGATGCGTTGGACGCAGCCAGACGGAAGCCTTTGGATCTGCTCATCTCGGATATCGTGATGCCGAAGATGTCGGGCACGGAGTTGGCGATTCAGGTGATTGAACAGCATCCGGAGTGCAAGGTGGTGCTGTTTTCGGGCCAGGCGGGAATGGGAGAAGTGCAGGCTCTCGCGGAGAAATATAAATTCGAGGTTCTTTTGAAGCCGGTGCATCCGGTGGCGCTGCTGAAAAGGATCCAGACGGCGTTTGGGATTGAAGCCTGAGGCATAAACCTGCAGATCGAAGCCGGCACTCCAGTACTACAGTTCTAGATGTGTAAGGGGCCCCGGTCCAGGCCTGAAGTCCTCGCTATTGGCGCTTGTTTTCAGGGGTTAAAAACCCCCTGCTCCCTCCAGGAAACCCTCTTCTCTCTTCGAGAATCGTCCACTACCACAAATCTCTGCACCTTCCCCGCGCACACGCGAATCAAAGCCAGCACAGGAGAAACATCTGCATGGCTCAGAAAATTGCATTCATTACTGGCGGCAACCGAGGGCTCGGGTTCCAGACCGCACTCGACCTGAAAGATCCGAACGTAAAAGTGGTGATTGGCTCGCGCGATCAGGCACAGGGCGAGAAGGCAGTTGAAAAGCTGCGTGCTGCAGGAGTCGATGCCGACGTGCTGCAGTTTGACGTTACCAAGCCGTCCGACTACAAGGTCGCCTTCGATTACTTCGACTCGAAGTACGGGCGTCTCGACATTCTTGTGAACAATGCGGGAGTTGCTGCGGGGACTTTTCCCGGGACGGGCCCAGAGCACTCGGCGGGTGAGGTTTCGTCAGAGGTGCTACACAAGGTATTTGAGACTAATTTTTTCGCCGTTGTGGCGCTCACGGACACGCTGCTGCCGCTGATCAAGAAGAGCCCGGCGGGAAGGATCGTGAACCTGTCGAGCATTCTTGGATCGCTGACGTTGCAGGGGGACCCGAATTCACCCATTTACCACGCGAAGTCGTTCGCTTACGATGCGTCAAAGACGGCACTGAATGCTTTCACGATTCACCTTGCTTACGAGCTAAGGGACACCAAGATCAAGGTCAACTCCGCACACCCGGGCTGGGTAAAAACCGATATGGGCGGAGACCAGGCAACGATGGAACTGAGCGAAGGGGGAAAAACGAGCGCTGCCTTGGCAACGCTGCCCGATGATGGGCCTTCGGGCGGGTATTTCCACCTGGGCAAGCCTCTGCCGTGGTAGGGGAAAAGCAGGGATCAGGGATCAGGGAATAGGGATCGGGGAACAAAAAAGCAACGGGCTTTCTGGCCCGTTTTCCTGCTGTGGGGCGGCCTGCTTAAAAGTGGGTTGCCCTGCGTGGGAAAAGCGAATCCGGCGTGACATGGAGTACGAACGCCAGCGCCGCGAGCACCGCCGCGTAGTAGAGGCATGTTCCCCAGTCCTCGCGTGTCGGCTTGTCGTTTGTAAAGAGCCGGTAGATCATCCCAGCGGCAACGAGCAGGAAGATCAGGCTGCCGGTGTAGGCCCACAGTCCGACAGCAACGGCCAATAGAGTCGCACGTCCAGCTACCCCCAGCGCGGTTGCAGCCTTGCCTCCATCCAGCATCCACACGGGAATCAGGTTGAGTACGTTGAGCCTTGCGCCGATGGATGCGAGCGCAGCCCATAACAGGTCGCCGGTTTGGACGTAAATCAAATAGCATCCGGCCGCGGCGATCCAGCCTGCGAGAGGCCCGGCGAGGCTGATTTGGGCCATCGCCCGTGGCAGCACGTTCATGCCTTTCCACTTGACGTAAGCGCCGAGGCCGGGCAGAAACACCGGCAACTCTGCCTGCAGGCCGCGACGCTTGAGGTCGATGTAGTGACCCATTTCGTGGATCAGAATGCAGACCGCGAAGCCGACGCCGAAACGCCATCCCCAAAATGCGACGTACACGGCGATGAAGCCGATGAAGCTCAGGAGGAATTTCAGTTTGAAAAGCAAAAGCAGCAGGCCTTTGCCTTTGAGCAGCAAGAGCGCGACGGGACCGAGAGGACCGAGTCTTCGCACCCAATTTGGTTTGGCGGACATGGCAGGTTGCGGTCCCGAAACAGTGGAGGGACCTCCCTGCAACTTTGTTCGGACCCAGGCTGCTTGCGTGGAATCGGGCGGTAAGAGTTGGAGCGCGTTGTTCCACTCCTCGCGTGCCGCGGCAAAGTCCCCTTTGGCCTCAAGAGCGTTGGCCTTGTCGGCAAGTTGGTTGAGCTGGTCGCCGTAGACGAGCGCGTGGCACTCGGGGCATGCCAGAACGCCGAGCGGCAAGCGGGCACGGCAGTCGGGGCACTTTTCCGGAGGAGGAGGAATCACTTTGGCCAGCTTGCCTTCAGGCGCCTGATCTCGCGCTCGAGTTTAGAGCGCTTCTATTAAAGGTAGTACGGGCCGGCGACCACAAGCCGCCTGGCCGCTGTGATTCTCCAGGCAAAACGGATGCCGGCGCCCAGGATGATGAGACCGATGATGCCGGATAATCCGCTGGTTAATTCAATGAAGGGCGAAAAGATGCCCAACATTACCAACTCCGGCAGCTTGCTGACCCAGTCGACTTCCTGCGCGGGAGCGAGTTCCGCAATCTTGATTGGGATGGAAGCGAGCGAGATGGCTCCGTAGGTGAGAGCCACTGCGGCGATTTGGTATCGTATACCGCCGACACCGTTGGAGCCTTTCATCATCGCCTTGCCGACAAGCCAGCCGACAGCAACGGCCACATAGCCGAAATAGAAGCCGTTGGTGGCGATGGTAAAGCCGGCGTAGACGAAGAGACCGAGAACGGCCGCGCCTGAGCCGTAGAGCAGCCCTTGAACAAAAGCCGCATGCCCACCATCCGCGGTGCCTGCCTTTGCCTTGGCGGCGCAATCAGGACATACCGGACGCCCATTCAATTTGAAGAATTCGTGGTTAAGAGTGTTGAGGCAGATTTGGCAACTCGGCGCAGCGGTTGACTGCGCGTACTCCACCTTGGCAAATTGCGGTGGCCGTTTAACCGGCGCTGCCGCAGCTTTTTCGAGCTCATCCAAACCGGTGATGGGCTTCCATTGTTCTGGCATATTGGTGGGAAGCTTAGCACATAACTCGTGAGAATTTTGTATCAAAGCGCACCAGCAGTGGAGCGAAAAGCGACAGAAGTAATCGCCAACTGGTTGCTTTCGTGCGCGTAATTCCGTCAGTGAAATCAAGTTCTGCAACGTTTGGCACTGCCTCCGATTTTGCTTATGGCTGCTTGAGTCCCATCGCGGATTCAATGACCCTTGCTATCGCCTGCGTAGACTTCCCTTCCGGAAACGAATGTTTCAAGTACGGTGGTGTGCAGCAATTCGGGGGCTGCGACTTTGTAGAGATCGCGGTCGACGACGATGAAGTCAGCATCGTAGCCGGGGACCAGCTTGCCTTTGTGTTTCTCTGCGAATTCCGCATAGGCCGAGCCTTGCGTGTAGGCGTAGAGGGCCTGGCCGCGGGTGAGCTTGTTCTCAGGGAAGTAGGTTTCTGTTCCGGCTTCGTTTTTGCGGGTGACAGCGGCATAGAGACCGCGAAAGGGAGTGATGGGCTCAACGGGATAGTCGGTGCCGAATGCGAGGGGGACGCCGGCATCGAGGAAGGCCTTCCAGGCGTAGGAGTAGGCGGCGCGCTGAGGACCGAGGCGGGATTCGGCCCAGTTCATGTCGGTAAGCAGGTGGTTGGGCTGCATGGAGGCGATAACGCCAAGTTGTTTGAAGCGCGGGATGTCAGCGGGATCGACGACCTGGGCGTGCTCGATGCGGTTGCGGGCGGCTTCTGCGACCTTCGTTACGCAGCGTGGAACCATCGGCTCTACTTTGATTCCTTCTGATCGAATGGTGGAGGACTCACAAGTCCGTTGATATGCATTCAGGGCCATTGCAGTGGCCTTATCGCCGATCGCGTGGAAGCCTAGCTGAAAGCCAGCCTGAGCGCGTTCGATGGCCATCTTGTTGAGTTGGTCCTGCGTGTATTGGGGTAGGCCGGTGTTACTGGGATCGTCGGCGTAGGGCGCGTTGAGGGCGGCGGTGCGGGAGCCGAGGGACCCATCCATGAAGCCCTTGAGGAAGCCGGTGTGAAGCATGGGGTCGTTGCGGTCGTGGTGATTGCGCATGCGGATGAGGTCGGGGAGCGGAGCCTTGAATGGCAGCCACTCGGAGATGCGCAGATTGAGCTTGCCTTCCTTTTCCAGCTCCTCATAAACAAGGAAATCGTCCCAGTCGCTGAAGTCCTGGACACTGGTGACGCCGTGGGAGAGTGCGTCGGCGATGGCGAGTTGGTCGCCGCGAAGGCGCTGGTCGTGGCTGGGGGGTGGGATGACCTTTTCGATAAGGTCCTGCGCCGATTCGCGGAGAATGCCGGTGGGCTCGCCGCTGGAGTCGAGATCGATTGCGCCACCTTGCGGAGGGACGGTTTTGCTGGTAATGCCGGCGGCTTTGAGGGCAGCGGTGTTGGCGATGGCGATGTGGCCATCGATGCGGCCCAGGAACGTGGGGTGGTCACCTGTGACTTTGTCTAGGTCCTGCCGCGTGGGGAGGATTTTGCTGGCCCAGAGGGTGTGATCCCAGTTGCCGCCGGTGAGCCAGTTCCCTGCTGGGACGTTTACGGCGAAGGTCTGGATCTTGGAGAGCATTTCGGCGAGAGATTCGACGCCGGTGAGGTCGACATTGAGCTTGGTTTGGCCGGCCATGCCGAGGTGGACATGGGCGTCGTTGATGCCGGGAAAGATATAGGCGCCGCTGCTGGCCGTGGCGAGGTCGCGTAGTTGGGTTTTGGGGCCGGCTAGCTTTTTGATTGCTTCGGTGGTACCGGCAGCTAGCACTTTGCCGTTGCCGATGGCGATGGCCTGGACGGTTTCCGGCTTGTCATTCCCGAGGCCGACGCCGGTGTAGATTGTGCCGTCGAAAAAGATCAGGTCGGGGGCGGTGGTTGTATTGGGCGTTGCTGGTTTCGGCTGGCTGGCTGGCGCGTGCTGGGATGGGGGCGTTTGCGCGGGGCAGAGGCAGGCGGTTGCCAGGGATGCGGTAAGGAAGGCAAAAGAAAAACGCATGGGCGGAGTTTAGCACCTGCGCACCCGGCCTCCTGTGGATAGAGACGAAAAGGGAGGACGTCCTGGGCTTTGTGCTTTCCCGCCTTCGCGCCAAAGATTACAAGAATCAGGTCCTTCGACTTCGCTACGCTCCGCTCAGGATGACAGCGAAAACGGGGCACGGTGCAGTTTATGGGGGAACAGAGAAAAAAACACCTGCGAAGCGGCATGAGAAAGAGGCTATTGTTCAGCGGCCCATTGAGTCATTGCTAAGGTCAGAAGGAGGACTCTGCGTAGGCCTAGTTCCCTGTCCTGGGCGGAATACCATTCTGCGATCGTGTGCGCTCCTCCGCCAAGACCGCCGGCTCCCATCGATAGAGACTGAACGCCGAGCGATAGGGGGATGTTGGCGTCTGTCGAACCGAGGCGGAGATCGGTGTGGAGGCCGAGATGACGGTCGACAGCACGGAGAGCCTCGAGTAACGGGGCGTCTGCCGGGAGATGCGCAGCGGGGCGGTCTCCGATTTTGTCGATGGAAAAGGAGAGAAGCCCGCGGTTGCGAATTGCGGGAGCCTTGATGGCTTGATTCGACCGATCTACGGCATCTTCGACGGCGCGGTGGAGGGCCACCTCGAGGCGTAGAAGCTGGTCGGGGCTGGTGGATCGGAAATCGATGGAGGCGTTCACACTCTCCGGTATGGAGTTGACGCTGGTGCCGCCTTGGATGGTTCCAATGTTGAAAGTGGTTCGAGGCTCGTCAGGGAGCGGGGTCTCGGCCAGAACCACCAAGGCCGAGGAGAGCGCGGTGATGGGATTTGGGGTTCCTGCGTCAGTAAAGCTGTGGCCGCCGGGGCCGGTAACGGTGACGCGGTAGCGGCGACTGCCCAGGGCTTGCGTCACGGCTGAGTCCGCTCCTGCGCCGTCAAGCACAATGTGCGCGGCGATTCGGCCTGCGAGAGTTTGGTTCTGGTATAGATGGCGCACTCCCCGCAGGTCGCCTTCTCCTTCTTCGCCCACGTTGCCGACGAGGATGATGGGCGCCGTCAACTCGATGTTGCCGTGAACCAGGGCGTGAGCGATGGCCAGCATACCAACCACACCGGCGCCGTTATCGCATGCGCCGGGAGCCTCGAGCCGATCGCCATCGACTACCGGATTCAACGGGGTTTCCGCGGGGAATACAGTGTCGAGATGGGCGGAGAGGATGACGACGGGGCCGGTGCTGTCGGGATGGATTTGTTTTGAGGGAATGAAGCCGAAGACGTTGCCGATGGCGTCAATGTGCACACGCTCGAGGCCGGCCTGGGTGAAGCGGGATTCAAGCCAGGCGGATCGGGCGGCTTCTCCAAATGGAGGAGCGGGAATTGCTACAAGATCTGCCTGCCAATCCATGATGGTTTTTGGGTTGCGGTGAATCCAGGCAAAAGCGCCGTGGACGGGCCGCAGGGAGGCGAGACCGGTGACGCAGGAGAAGGCCGAGTTGGCCGCGAGCCAAGGCATGGGTTGGTTTCAGGGTAGCAGCATTAAGACAATGGTTAAGGGAATAGGGAATACGGACTAAAAATGTGACCGACTGTGGGACTTTTTTAACTCAAATCGTTTTTTAGGCGCCGGAGTAGGAGCGACTGTAGATTGCGGCGGCCGTCGGCGATGAGATGGATTACGACTTCGTCGCGCAGTACCTGGTATATCACCCGATATGGTTTGAAGAAGACCTGTCGATACTCAGACACCATGCGAGGAGGAAGTTCTTTGGGCCGGGAGCCGCGAGATGGCAACGCTGCAATGGATTCCGCAGTTTCCGTCAGTTGATCAAGAACGTAGTCTGCGCTCTCCGGGCTGTCATTTTCTGCGATCCATTGGTAGATTTCTTCCAAGTCGCGCCATGCCCCGCTGGTCATTCGAACGGCGTAGATCACTTCGGGCTCTTTGGCCGATTGATCGTTGCCGGGACTTCAAGCTTCCTATTAGCTTTGCTTCGATTGCGAATGTCGTTGACGACATCAGCAATGGGATACGTCTTCCCATCCGCGATTTCGCGCTCGCCTATCGCCAGAATCTGAAGCAGGGCCATTGTTTCCTGCGTCTCCTCGTAAGAGCGAACATCAACCAGTACCGCTCGCGCCTCGCCATGCTGTGTGATGATGATCGGTTCGCGCTCCTCAGTAATTCGGTCAAGGAGTTCGGCGGCGTGCGCCTTTACGTAACTTATCGGCTTTATCTGAGTGGAAAACCGCATGAGAGGCTCCAGGAAGATCTTTTCTGGTTTGAATATAGTCTTTATTCGGTCCGGTTAGAAGACTTTATTTGGTCTTGTGGCTTCCGAACTATTGCTTGTATTCGACTGAATGCAGAAATAGGCCGCGGGCCGGGGCGGTGGGGCCGGCGGCGGCGCGGGAGCGTGCGGCGAGGATGGCTGGGATCGTCTCCGGCTTGATGCGGCCTCGGCCTACGTCGAGCATGGTTCCGACCAGGTTGCGGACCATGTGGTGCAGGAAGCCGCTGCCTCGGACGCGGTAGATGAGGAGATCGCCAGCTTCGGTCTGGCGCTGTTCCCAGGTGGAGGAGAAGATGGTGCGGATGGCGGTTTGGGAGATGAGAGGCCAATCTTCAGTGAGTCCGTCCGGGGCTGAAGCGCTTGATGATGTTGGCGTTGTCTGGGGGTTAAAACCCCCGGCTTCCTCCGAGTCAGGTTTGCTGCCTATCTCAGATTTGTTACCGATTTGCAGGCTACGGGCAGTCAGGTCGGGGTCGGTGGCGGCGAAGCTCAGGAAATCGTGCTCGCCTTCGAAGTGCTTTGCTGAGGTTTGCAGGGCCACGACGTCTATTGGCGACGAGCATGCAAGAACATAGCGCGCGAGCGTCGGGGGGCAGATTGCGCCTCGGAAGATTCGATATTCGTAGGTCTTGGCGACGGCGGAGTGGCGCGCGTGGAATGTGTCTGGAACGATTTTCGCTTCGAGAACTCGGATGGAGGGTGGCAGGGTCCGGTTGAGAGCGCGCATGAGATTTTCAGGGGGAATTCGGGCCTGGAGAATGAAGCTCGCCACCTGGGCAAGGGCGTGGACGCCGGCGTCTGTGCGCCCCGACCCCTGGGGGAGCGGAGATTCTCCGGTGACGCGACCGAGGGCTGCCTGGAGTTCTCCCTGGACGGTGGGGTCCCCCGGCTGAACCTGCCAGCCGCGAAAATCGGTGCCGTCATAGGCGAGGGTGAGCATCCAGGTTTGCGGAGTGGAGCCGGGTTCGTTGAAGTCATTCAATGGAATTCGCTTTGATGACAGGGTACCTGATGGTGATGGCGGGCAGTCGCATTGTAAGCAGCATACCTCAGGGCCTAAAGGCCGCGATGAATTTGCCCGGTTCATGCCGGGGATGAATCCCCGGCCTACCGCACGAAAGGCAGGAGCTCTCGGTGCGATATACTCAGCTATCCGGCTAATCCAAGGAGTTCGTCGCAGGACGGCTTTGGAGTTAAATACTGGGAACGAAGTAAGAGCCGCGCGCGTACTGACAGATAATCGGTTATTTTGCGCCGGGCTGGGAACGGAAAAAGTACCAGCGAGTCATAAATTTGCGTCCGGAAGGGCTCTCCGGGCGTCTTGAAGAATGGCACCCCACATGCCTCAGCCTTTCATGGAGAGGAACCATGCAATCGTTCGGTACACGTGTGTTTGATTTTGAGAATGAGACCGCGGGCGTGAGTCCTGCAAAAACGGGGCGCGGGCAGACAGGCAAGAAGCTGCGCGCAGTGGCGGCGGTGCTGCTGACATTGGCGGCGGGTGTGCCTTCAGGGTTCAGTCAACAGGCAGTCCTGGGGGCGGGGCAAAAGACTCCGGAAAAGGCGGCGTCGGATCTTCCGGCGACACCAGCGCCAGAGATGACACAGCCTCTTCACCTTCGTCCGTCGGCGCGCGATTTTTCCAAGCCGTCCGCTCGGCTTTTGGGTAACCCGTTCGATATTTTCAAGCCTACTTCCATACCCAAGTCCAGCTTTTCGAATTCAGTCCGGCTGACCGATCTTGTCAAAGATGGCAAAATCTATCTGAGCCTTTCGGATGCGATCGCGATTGCACTTGAGAACAACTACGACATCGCCATCGCGCGCTACGACCTGGACATCGCGGATACGGACATTCTGCGTACTCGCGTCGGAGGTCTGCTGGGAATGCCGCTTGGTGCGCCTTCCGGTCTGATCACGAATACGCTGGGAGGCTCGTCATCGACTCTGAGCACGGGCGGTGGCCCGGGTGGCTCGGCGGTCGGTTCGGGAGGCGCAGGTTCTGGCACCAACGGATTGTCGCTGACTACCGCCGGAGCCGGTCCGTATCCTGAGGCACTGGAACCTTCAGTCACCGCGAACTTGAACTACGACTGGGCAAGTGCGCCTTCGACCAACTTCTTTACCGGCGGCTCCAGCACCACAGACACGTACAACGTCAACTACAACCAAGGCTTTGTAACCGGCACAGCCTTCCAGTTCACGTGGGACAATACGCGAGCGACCAACACCAACGCGTTCGCCACGTTCAGCCCGCAGTTTAATTCCCAGTTCAAGGCCCAAGTCACGCAGCACTTGCTGCAAGGGGCGGGCATCTGGGTCAACAAGCGCTTCCAGTATCAGGCGGCCAACGACCGTCGCATCGCGGACTCCGGGTTCCGTCAGCAGATTCTCTACACCGTTAACCAGGTGGAGAGCATTTACTGGGGCCTGGTGCAGGCGTATGAGGATGTCCAGTCGAAGCAACGGGCTTTGGAGCAGAGCAGCAAGGTTGCCGGTGATAGCCGCAAGCAGTTGGAAATTGGCACCATGGCACCCCTCGACGTGTTGCAGGCCGACCAGACTGTGGCTTCGGACAAGCAAGGGTTGATCAGCTCGCAATTGGCATTGAACTACCAGCAGCAGATCATCAAGCAGGCCATTGCACGCAACCTGAACGATCCGGCGCTTTCCGCAGCTGCGGTGATTCCCACCGATCGCGTCAGCATCGATGAGATTCCTGAGGAGAAGCAGCCCGTTGAAGATCTGGTGAAGGTTGCATTTCAGCAGCGGCCCGAACTGGAACAAGCGGTTCTGACACTGCGCAACGACGAAATCACGCTCAAGGGCGCTCGCAATGCCCTCTTGCCGCAGGTCGACATTCTGGCCTACCTGGGCGGATCGGGCGTGGCAGGCACGTACAATCCAGCTTGCCAACCAGTCTTTGGGACCTGCCCCACCGGCGGAACCGGCGGTTTCGGCAGCGCCCTCCAGAACACCTATAACAACTCGTCACCGGACAAGGGTGTCGGGTTCAACGTCACTATTCCCATTGGCAACAAGTATGCGCAGTCCGTTCAAGCTCGTTCGCTGATGGAATATCGCCAGGCGGAGTTGCGGCTCGAGCAGCTTTATACGCAGATTCGGATGCAGGTGGTCAACCAGCAATTTGCTCTGACCAACGATCGTGCTCAGGTTCAGGCGTCGCAGGCAGCCAGAGACTATAACCAGCAGAACCTGGATGCGGAACAGAAGAAGCTGCGGCTCGGAGCATCCACCACTGCACTCGTCCTTCAACAGCAACGCGGCCTTGCTTCGGCGGAAGACACGTTCATCGCGGCTCAGGCGCAGTATGCAAAAGATCGGGCAACACTCTACCAGATCCTTGCGACCACGATGGAGCACTACGGGATCAACCTGGCTGACGCTGCGAGCGGAACTGTAACTGCTGCTCCGGTGGTGCATGGCCTTGTGGCCGCACCGCCCAGCAAGGAGCCGACGACGGCACCACCGCCAACCACGCCTCCACCACCACCTGCAACACAGAAGTAAGAAGATTGACTTAGAAGCCCCGTCCAGCATGTGCTGGGCGGGGCTTTTGATTCTGGTGGGACGCGAAGCCGTTGGGGAACCAGGAAGCGGGACTGAACTGCGTAATGACCCGATGGCTTACGAGCGGCGTATGTGGTCTCCCACTCATCGAGCAAAGGACGCTCGATGAATGGGGCACAGTTTGATTCCTCGATCATCGGCGAAACCGGATCAGAACTCTATCGTTCAGCGACCAGGTCAAGAAATTCGAAGAACTCGGGGAAGCTGATGCCGGCAGATTCAGAACCTTGGATCAGGGTTTCGCCTTCGGCGCGCAGGGCGGCAACGCTGAAGGCCATGGCGATGCGGTGATCGCCGCCGGAGTCAATGGTGGCTCCCTGCAGGGACTGTCCGCCGGGGACATCGAGACCGTCCTCAAACTCTTCGACTTCAGCGCCCATGGCGCGCAGATTTTTCACTACCAGGGCAATGCGGTCCGATTCCTTGACGCGAAGTTCTTTGGCGTCGCGGATGCGGATGCCACCGCTGGTGTAGGGCGCGATGGCGGCGAGAACGGGCAACTCATCAATGAGCTGAGCGGCGAGAGCACCGCTGACCTCCGTCGATCCGAGGCCCTCGGTTGGGCCCGAAATCTGGACGGTCCCGACCAACTCGGCGTTTTTCTCTTCCAGATTGAGCACGCTGATTTTTGCGCCGAGCGCGGTTAGCACGTCAAGCAGCGAGGCACGCGTGGGGTTGAGCCCGAGTGAATCGAGCAACAGGCTGGAACCGGGA
>Ga0302200_10001747_pt1 | contig 19880 bp, 14 predicted proteins | sample II_Bog_N3_1_FD_194585 | JGI IMG/M metagenome (GOLD analysis project Ga0302200, IMG submission 194585) | Peat permafrost microbial communities from Stordalen Mire near Abisko, Sweden - II_Bog_N3_1 | ecosystem: Environmental > Terrestrial > Soil > Wetlands > Peat | place: Sweden: Abisko... | reverse complement strand
TCCTATTTTGCAAAGAAATGTATCTATGCTGGTACTCAGACTAACCAATGACATCGGTTGAGTGAGGAAGAAGCTATCATTTTGGAATTAGCACCACATCACTGAGGTCAAAAATGAACTCAAAAACCGCCAATGGGTTAGCCTGAAAAGTGCAGGGCAAGAGTATGCACGTACTTTATTGAGGAAGCTCAATTGCCCCTAGATGTGGAGGCTGATAGAAACTTGGTGGACCAGGAAGGACTCGAACCTTCAACCAATTGATTAAGAGTCAACTGCTCTACCATTGAGCTACTGATCCAAATACCTGAATCCAACAGGAAATCAGGGTCGGAAGTTTTACATCCAAGAGAAGAGAAGTGCAAAAGAAAAGTTGTGCACATCTCGTTTTCTCTTCTGCGTTAAATTCATTTGAACTTCCGGGGCGTCCGGTTGTCTGTTCCACTACAGTTCATGCACACGCTTCGTTATCCCCTGTTGCTTCTTGCAACACTCCTGCCACTACTTTTTATCGGCTGTGTGTATCCCGGATACCCCTACGGAACGGTTCCTTACGGAGCCCCTCCCCCGATAGTCATCACGCCAAATCTTTATCCTGGCTACGGCTATGGTTACTGGTATGGCGGTCGATTCTGCTCCTATCGCCGCGGTTACTATTTCCACAATGGGTGCTATTATCGGGGGAACTATTACGGTTATCACCATCCTGGATATTAATCGCGCTGACACGAATACCGGCAGCATTTGAGCCAAGCCTCGTAAAAGAGCTTGCGGGGGGCTTGGCAGGTTCGCATTACTGGAGGGCTACGCATGGAGACTTCCCGTTCAGCACCACAGCCCGTCATGAATCCGCTTGAGGCAAGGATCGGCTATAAATTCCGCAATTCACTCCTGCTTGCGGAGGCACTGACTCATTCCAGCATTTCCCTGGAGCGTAAAGATTATCCCTTCGACAATCAACGGCTCGAATTTCTTGGTGATGCCGTTCTCCAACTCGTGATCACTGAGGAGTTGTTCCACAAATTTCCCGACTTCACGGAAGGGCAACTGACCAAGATCCGCACACGGCTCGTCTCCCGCACCGCGCTGAAGGTGCATGCCGCAGAGTTGAAGTTGGGCGAACACCTGATGATGGGAAGAGGCGAGGAAGCAAGCGGCGGACGGGAAAGAGCCTCCACGCTCGGTGATTCCTTTGAGGCACTGGTTGGCGGCATCTACCTTGATGGGGGACTCGGTGCAGCACGTATTTTCATTCTTCGGATGGCCGCGGGCGATCTCGAGGCTGTCGCAGCTGAACCGGAGGAGATCAACCCCAAAGGGAAGCTTCAGGAGCTGCTTCAGGCACTCGCCCCGAGTGCCCCGGTTTATGAGCTATTGGAGGAAAGCGGCCCAGAGCATCTGAAACACTTCCGTTGTCGGGTCTGCTGGGAGGGTATGAACCTCGGTGAAGGCGAGGGTCACAGTAAAAAAGAGGCAGAGGTATCCGCAGCATCCGAGGCTCTTGCGGCGGAAGCTTGGCAATCACGGAAATAAACGCCACAACAGCCTGGTCTCATTTTCCTTTTCCGACACCCCATGGAACCTTTTCCCACCCCCACTCTTCCACTTCTCGGCATACTGATCGGCATTGTTTTAGTAGGCTCCCACCTCTTTGGCTTGGTAGCTTCCGGGTTTTGTAGGCGGATTGCCCTCAGTTTTCCCCGATCCCGCACCTGGGGAACTGCATTATTGGCCATCACTTCCCTCTGGCTCCTCGCCCTCACCGAAATGAGTGATCTTGGAGAATACTCACCTATGAGAAATTTGATCCTTCTCGGTATCATCGTTTCTTCCTTTCTGCTCTGGAAGTTCGTTCCGGATTTTCTCTCCTCACGATCCCTTGGCTTTCTGCTGCTGCTCGCAGCACACCCGGTTCTGGAGTCCAGCTTTCTTCAACATGGATTTCTCCATCTCGCCATGACATCACTGGCTTACCTTTGGGCACTCGCTGGTCTCTTCCTTGTCGGCATGCCTTATCTCCACCGCGATCTGATCGGATGGATCTCAGTAAATAAAAGTCGTTGGAATCTCGCCTGCTTTGCAGGGCTCTTCTACGGCACACTGCTCCTGATTGACGGATTGAGGCTGACGATTCTGTCGTAAGCGGCCACGCAGGCCGCAGGTGTTTAGCGATTTAGGCTGAAGGCTATTAGGTTCTGCGGCTTGGTTTCCTACCCCGGGTTTGTCAGTTTTTTTGATTTTTTCCGGTTCTGGCTAATAGTCTAACAGCCTTCAGTCTTATCCCCTTTGCCCCTACTCGCAGCGCAACGCCTTCACCGGATCGAGTCTGGAGGCAATCCATGCCGGGATCAGTGCCGCCAGGGAGCAGATGACAAAGGCGCTGATGCAGATCATCGCCACATCGCTTGGCACGACCTCGGCTGGAATCGAGGAGAATTCATAAATGCTTTTGGGAAATATCTCTACCCCGAGCACGGATGCAAGCCACTGACTCACTTCATTGCGCCAGCGGATAAGGGTCATGCCCAGCGCGAGTCCGCTGGCAACGCCGAAGATGCCAATGACCATCCCCTGAATCAGAAAGACTAAAATCACCTGCCAAGTGCGGGCACCGAGCGCCTTGAGCACACCTATTTCCCGTGTCTTCTGCACGGTCATCGTGATGAGGGTGTTCATGATGCCGAACGCGGCCACGAGAATGATGAACATCAGCAGGAAAAACATGACATGGCGCTCCATCGCGATGGCATCGAAGAGCTGCTTGTTCATATCCATCCAGGTCGTGCAGGAGATATCCTCCGGAAGAAATTTTCTCAACTCCTCGCGAATCTCGGCGGCCTTGTCAGGATCAACCGTTCGCACCGCAAGACCATGCACCGAACCTCCAAGTCCGTAGAGTTCCTGGGCAATATGAAGCGGCACAAGAAGGAACTCACTATCGTAGAGATAACGACCACTCTCAAAAATGCCAGTCACCGTCAACTCGGTCGGGAGGATCATCTGCCTCAGATTCTCAACATCTTTATCCTTATTCCCCTCAGATTTTGATTTCAACCGGTCAAGCTGATCAACGACATCCCCGATCTGATGCGGGGAATAAATGGTGATGACATCTCCCACCTGCACGCCGAGAGCGCGAGCCAACTCCGAACCGAGCACGGCGTTGTCACCCGAAAGATCGAGTTTTCCGGCAATGATGAACTTGGAAAGATCCCCGACCTTTTCTTCCAGAACAGGGTCGATCCCACGGATTTTTGGCGCAAGCCTCTGGTGATTAAACTCCACGATCACCGGCCCCTGCACGAACGGTGCCGAGGCGATCACACCGGGAGCCTTGGTGATCTTATTCTGCACATCATGCCACTCATCCATGAGTCCGTTGTTGGAGACAAGGAGATGAGCGTCAAAGCCGATCACCTTGCGCTGCAATTCCTTCTCGAATCCCGTCATGACCGACATCACTAGAATCAGAACAGTGATACCAAGCGTCACTCCGATCACGGAAATCAGGGTAATTACCGCCAGAAAGGTGCGCTTCGGCTTCAGATAACGGGCCGCAAGGAAAAGCGGTGCGGGAAAACTCATGCCAAACGGTGCCATGTCCGACACAAAGAGTCAGCTACATCTTACTTCTTTACGTCCCGGCTCCACCAGAATGCGACTTGTGATCAAGGAAATCAGCGCGAGGATGAAAACACCTAAAAAGTAAATACTATGGCGGCGCAGATGAAAGGGTCCCTCCACAAGATCCAGCCCACCCAAGGAATCGAGCAACCATCCCCAAAGTAGTGGGGCCACACCTGCCGCTAAACTCGTGATCACCGTGGCAATCGCGAAATAGTGGTTTTTTCCAGTCTCTGGAACCACAGCCATCCAGAGGTGACCACTGGACACGCTGATTCCAGCGATGGCCACACCTCCAAGAAAATTAAGCAGCAGAGCCATCCACCAGCTTGCGGCGATGACACCCGAGGACATGGCGAACCAGAGCACGAGTGCCAGGGCGAATACCGAAAGGGAAGTCCTGATGAAAGGGATGCTTCCATGCCGGTCAACCCGCACTCCCATCCATTGCAGGATCAATATCGGCCCCACGAAGGTAAATGCAGAGAGAGCGCAAATCAGCATTGGAGAGAAATGAGCCTGCACTCTGAGATACTCGACGGGGAACACACCCAATCCCCCCGCCGACATCACGAAGCAGAGGGTGAAAATAATCCAGTTTCGGAAGGGGGCGAGTCGCAGCATGGTACCAAGCGTTACGGACTCGGAAAATATTCCTCCGGCATCCGAGCGCTTGGTATCGGGAGTGAGGCGCAGGTAGAAGAGGCTGATAACGGCGCCGATCACGGCAACACAAAGAACGAGAGAATAGTGCCACGGCTCGACGTGCCCCTTCATCAAAAATGCCGAGAGGAGCATCGCGATCAGTGAACCCGCGTTGATGAAGGTTTGATCGACGGAGATGAAACGCCCCCGGATCGGTGCTCCCACCAGACTGGTGATCCAGGGCAGAAACGAGGAGGAAGAGATACCCCTCAGCAAATTGAAAAAGAAGAGGCTCGCAAGGAGCAATCCGAGTCGCATCTCCTTGGAAAGGAAAAGGAGGATTGGCACAAGGGCGGAAGTGGCGATGAAGACAGAACGCAGCCCCCACCCCATCAGGGCGAAGGAACGATAGCTGTACTTTCCAAGATGCCTCGCGGCGGGAAGTTGGAGGACTGTCATCAAGGGGGTGAACGAGGCGATGATGCCGAGGATCACCGAACTGGCCCCAAGATCCTTGGCAAGAAGCACCGTGGGGGTACCAATGATAATCTGGAAACAGATCGCGTTGTAGAAATTGAACCAATGAAAATTGAAAACCCCTGCCGAATAAGGCACGGGAATAAGCCTCAGGGGCCCTGGATAATCAGTCTTTGATTCTTCCCCTGCCCTCACACAACTCCTTGGGAAGCGCTGATTAAATCGCATTGAGGCCGTTGCGGGAAGAAACCTCCGACTGGCGTGGAGGAGGTTGGACTGCCGAAGGCAGCCTGAGCGAAGAGAATGGTGAGCGGCGTGGGAACGCCCGAGTTCAATGGGCGGGTATTGACTCGCTCGCTCCCGCTCGGCTCGCCCTGACGGGTTTGCCTATCGGCAAATCTATCCACACCGTTCCCACGGTGCGTATTGCCTCCGCGCTTCGCGCCTGGGAAAACAGCCAAATACTCTTCAGCGGCCATCATGGGATTTTATCAGCGGTTCCCTTGGCGAATCAGTCCGCCGAACGCTGCTTTAGATGCGGAAAGAGAATGACATCGCGGATCGACTCGGCACCGGTGAGTAGCATGACCAAGCGGTCGATGCCGATGCCAATGCCACCGGCCGGAGGCATTCCATATTCCAAGGCATCCAGAAACTCCGTGTCGATTTTTTGCTGCTCCTCACCCGCCTGTTGCTCCAGCCGTTCGCGTTGGAGATCAGGATCATTCAACTCGGAATACCCGGGGGAAATCTCCTGCCCGTTGATGATGAGTTCGTAGACATCCACCTTTGAGGGGTCGGTCTCATTGAGCTTGGCCAGCGGCACAAGATCCTTGGGAACATGGGTCACAAAACAAGGATCGATCGTCTTCTCCTCCACCAGTTTTTCAAAGACATGCTGGGTCATTTCAAACTCCTCGGGGCAATGGGAAATATCGAGCTTAAGATCGGCACACCGCTGCTGCTTTCCGTGCTTGTCGAGCGCGAACCATCCCGGCACCGCCTCCTCAATCAACTCGTTGTAGGAGGCCCTCTTCCAAGGACGAGAGAGATTGATCGTGCGGGTGATCTCTCCTTCGACATTGCGGTGATGCACCTGGAGGTCGTCGTTTCCAAGCATCACGGCGAGATGACAGACCATCTCCTCGACCAACAACGACATGAGTTGAAAGTCCGCGTAGGCCCAGTAGGCCTCCAGCATGGTGAACTCGGGATTGTGACGGCGGGAAATCCCCTCGTTTCGAAAGCTCCGGTTGAGTTCGAAGACTTTCGGGAATCCCGCCACAAGCAGACGCTTGAGATAGAGTTCTGGAGCAATGCGGAGATAAAAATCCATCCCAAGGGCATTGTGATGCGTCTTGAAGGGTTCTGCGGCGGCACCACCGGGGATCGCCTGCATCATCGGTGTCTCCACCTCCAGAAATCCACGCTCATCAAGGAAGCGGCGGATTTCTCGCACGATGGCCGTTCGTTGCAGGAAGGTGTTGCGGGAGGAGGGGTTGGCGATGAGATCGAGATAACGCTGGCGGTAGCGTGTCTCGGCATCCTGAACGCCATGCCACTTGTCAGGCAGCGGGCGAAGCGACTTGGAGAGCATCACCAACTGCTTCACCTTGATGCTCGCCTCGCCCGAACGGGTGGTGAAGCATTCACCCTCCACACCGATGAAGTCACCGATGTCGAGTTGCGCGGCAACAGCCATTGCCTCCTCATCGACCTCCTTAGCGTTCAGATAAACCTGCATCCGACCTCCGATGTCGGAGAGATTGAGAAAGCGGCTCTTGCCCATGTCACGGTAGGCCGTGATGCGGCCTGCCATGGAGACGGCCTGCCCTTCGACAAAGGCGGCCTTAACCTCGGCCACGGTACCGCTGGTTTCAAAGGCCCGGCCAAAAGGATCGATACCAAGTTCACGGAGGGATTGAAGTTTCTGCCGACGGACGGCAACGAGTTCGCTAAGAGGTGACTGTTCCACCCTCAAAGAGCAAACGGACAAGCCACTTGGATCAATCAAAAACCGATCGAAAGTTATTTTTTACCGAATCAGAGAGGCAGCCAATCGGAGTGCTGAAAGGAAGCTATCCGGACGAGCGATCCCTTTTCCCGCAATTTCATAGGCAGTTCCATGATCAGGACTCGTCCTGATAAAGGGGAGACCGATCGTGACATTCACCCCATCGTGGAAGCCAAGCAGTTTCAAGGGAATCAACCCTTGATCGTGATACATACAAAGAACTGCATCAAATTCCCCTTGGGAGGAACGCCAGAAGATCGTGTCTGGACTCCAGGGACCTGAAAAAGAAACTCCGGGATTGGCACCCCTCAGGAGAGGGAGAGCCGGTGCAATAATAAGCTCCTCCTCATCGCCCAAATCGCCGTTTTCCCCGGCATGGGGATTCAACCCGGCCACCGCAATGCGGGGAGTGGCAATCCCCCGGTGTTTCAGAAAATCAGCCAAGAGCCCTCCCACCCGCACAATTTCCGAAGTGGTGAGTAGCTCCGAAACCGCTTTGAGCGGCACATGAGCCGTTACCAGGGCAACCGTCAACGGTCCTCCGGTCAGAAGCATGGCGTAATTCCCAACTCCTGCCCGCGCAGCAAAAAACTCTGTTTGTCCCGGAAAGACAAAGCCTGCCTCGTGCAGATTCCTCTTATTCACCGGCCCGGTGACGACAGCCGCCACATCCCCGGTAACGGCACGGCGTGCTGCCTCTTCCAAGGAAGCGATAGCTAGCAAGGAACCCTCCTGATCCGGTTGACCGGGATTTCTCGGAGAGGGATCACCGATGACCTCGAGACGCACCCCGTCGGGAACTTGCTTCAAGGCCTCGGAGAGCAACTCAGGACCAACTCCGGCCGGGTCACCAGCGACGAGGCCAATGATAGGGAGGGAGGAATTTTTCATCGGAAAAATGGGAGAGAAATATATTCACAGGGATCAAGAGGATGAAAAGGATTCAAAAAGGAGAGGCTTCCTTTTCTCTCTTGAAATTTCTTCCACTATTCCCCTCCTCACTTTTATCCCTGTGAGATTTTTCTTCTCTTTGTCTCAGGGAGAACCTCTGCCCTACAAAATCTTGATGTAGGCGTTTTTCCTCAGCGTATCGAGCCACTGATCCTGCACCTTGAGCTTCTCCTGCTGGATCAATCCTTGAACGATGTCCTGCTGCACCTCCGAAAGCGGCTTGGTAATTGCAGGCTTCTTATCTTCAACCATCAGAATGTAATAAGAGTTATCAACTTGGATGACGGGGCTGATCTCTCCTTTCTTGAGCGAAAAGGCCACCTTGGCAAGGTCGTCGTTCAGGGTTTTACTCTCAATCCAGCCCCAGTCCCCGCCTGACTCGTTGGTGGAGTCTTCCGAATACATCTGGGCCATCCGGTCAAATTCGGCACCGCCGGCCAGTTTGTCACGGATCTCGTAGGCCATCTGCTTTTTTCCGATCCCTGGGTCACTAGAGGCATCCCCTCCGGATGATCCACCCTCGTGAAGGACAATCATGCGCAACTTCACCTGCGCGGGAGTCGTGTAGGTGGCGGAGTTCTTGTTGTAGTACTCGCGAATCTTGATCGGTGACACAATGATGTTGTCGCTCGATTTGGACTGTCGCATCGCCTGGACGGTGATTTTGTCTTTTTCGATGTCACGGAAGCGGGCCATTGAGAAGCCTTGGGACTGGAGTGTTTTGACAAAAGCAAGACGGTCACCCCCAAATTCCTCACGGATGATCTTTTGCACACTATCATCAATGACATAGGAAGGGATGGTGAACTCCTTCTTTTTGAACTCCTGAAGGATGAGTGCGCGGTCAATGAGATCCTTGAGCGTTTGTTCATGGATGGTCTTGATCTTTGCTTGGAGCTCATCGCCATGATAGACTTCAGAGGCTGATTTTTCCTGGGTGGCGGCCAGTTCACGCACTTGGGAGAAGGTGATGACCTCACCGTTCACCACTGCGGCGATGCCGTTGACTACCTCCTGGGCAGCCTGTAGAGGCAGCAAAATCAGGGACAGAGCAAGGAGTGTGAAAAATAGGCGGTTCGGAATCATGGAAAATGTGGCTTCACAAAGTATCACGGGAACAGGAGGGCTGCCCAGGGCACACCCTACTGCTTCAGCGCCTCCAGAAAGCGTAAAATCTCGGAAAGCTTGGAAGCGGGCTTGGAAGCCGTCAAGCGCGGAAACTTGTGACCCATCAGGAGAAAATCGCCGCGACGGGTCAGCATCAATCGTTCTTCCCGAGTTTCGACCTTCGTGATTCCTTTTGCAGCGGCTGCACGTCGGATGCGTTCCATCACAAGCAGGTTGCCCACCTCCGAGGGAAAAGGCCCGAAACGATCGCGCCAGGAAGCGGCTAACAATTCCAGTGAAGCAAGGTCGGAGGCAGCGAGGGATCGGTGAGCTTCAATCCTCAGCTTGGCTTCGGGGAGATACTCCGCTGAAATGTAGGCCCCGCAGCGACGGATTCGATCCTCCTCCCCGACGGCAAGATCGTTCTGGAGTTCCTCCGGAGTGAGAGCCACAAAGTCAAACCTGAGCACGGCTTGGTGGTCAAAAGGAATAGCTGTTCCGGATGAAGCCCCCTTCATCCTCTCCACTGCCTGACGCAACATCCGGCAGTAGAGATCAAACCCCACGGCGGCGATATGTCCGCTCTGGGCGGTCCCAAGGAGGTTGCCTGCTCCACGAATTTCCAAATCCCGCATGGCGATCCGAAATCCCGATCCAAGCTGGGAGTATTGACGGATCGCCTGTACACGTTTCCTGGCCTCTCCAACCATCATCATGTCCCGGGGAAGCATCAGGTATGCATAGGCTTTCTGACGACCCCTCCCCACCCGCCCCCGAAGCTGATAGAGATCGGCCAATCCAAATCGGTCGGCGCGGTCGATGATGATCGTGTTGGCGTTGGGAATATCGAGACCGCTCTCAATGATCGTCGTGGAGACCAGCACATCGGCATCCCCCTCGACGAAACGTTTCATGACCTCCTCCAACTCTCCCTCCTCCATCTGCCCGTGACCGACGAGTACGCGGGCTCCGGGGCAGAGTTCACTTACGCGACTTGCCACCTTTTCGATGCTCCCAATGCGGTTGTGGAGGAGGAACACCTGTCCTCCGCGCGCCAGTTCCCGCTGAATGGCATCACGAATGATGCGCTCGTCATACGCACAGATCACCGTCTCCACCGGCTGTCGGGCGGGCGGAGGCGTCTCGATCACTGACATGTCGCGCGCCCCCATGAGCGAGAGATAGAGAGTTCTTGGGATCGGAGTCGCTGAGAGCGTCAGCACATCGATCAGGTGGAAACGGTTCTTGAGTTCCTCCTTGTGCTTCACTCCGAAACGCTGTTCCTCGTCCACGATGACCATGCCGAGTTCCTTGAAAATCACATCGGGGGAAAGAAGCCTGTGCGTTCCGACGACCAGATCAACCGAGCCATCGGCCAATCCTTTCACAACCTGCCGTTGTTCGGCGGCGGTACGGTAGCGGCTCAGGAGTTCGATTTTGACCGGGTATTCGCTCATGCGTTCCTTGAGCGTTCTGGCGTGTTGTTGGGCAAGTACCGTCGTTGGAGCGAGAAAAACCACCTGCTTCCCTCCCATGAGCGTCTTGAATGCCGCCCTCAACGCGACTTCGGTCTTTCCGAAACCGACATCCCCGCAGAGCAGCCGATCCATCGGACGGGTCGACTCCATATCCCGTTTGATTTCCGAGAGGGCACGTAGCTGATCGGGTGTTTCCCGATAGGGAAAGCTCTGTTCCAACTCCCGTTGCCACGGTGTGTCAGGACCAAATGCATGACCCTTCCCGGTCTCTCGCTCCGCCTGTAGTTTCAGCAATCGGCCTGCGTAGAGAAAGACCGACTTTTCTGCGGCCTGACGTGTTTTCTGCCATTTTTCATCACCCAGTGTTGACAGATCCGGTGTCAGTTTTCCGACGCCGACATAGCGGGAAACCTGCCAGGCCTGTTCGATGGGTACAAAAAGGCGTGCCTCGCCGGCAAATTCCAACGCAAGCACTTCGCTCTCCGTGCCATCGGCTGAGGGAAGGCGCTGCAGCCCAAGGTAACGACCGACGCCGTGATCGGAATGCACGACTAAGTCTCCTTCTTCAAACTCGGTAAAATCAATCGCCGAACGGGAGGCCCGCTGGCGCTCCCTTCGCTGATGTAAGCGTCGAAGGCGCTGGGTTGCCGAACGTCCAAAGAGTTCCGCATCGGCAAGCACGGCAAGCTTGCCACCCGGGAAGCAAAATCCACGGGAGATCGCTCCAAGGCGCGTCTCGGGAATCGGCTTTAACTGCGCCGCCGTAGCAAGCTCTCGAAACCGCTCTCCCTCGCCTTCCGTTGCGCTCAGCAGCATGACACGCCACCCCTCCTTCTGCCATCGGGAAAGCTGCAGAAAGAATTCCTTTCGCCGCGCTTCATCGATCACAAAATCCCCGGCTCCAAAAGAAGCGAAGGGAATCGGGTCAAACACAAGGGCCTTCGATTTTTCCACCTCTTCTTCCAAAGTGGGCGCCGAGGAAATCCTGATGCGCCTCGCCCGGGGCAAATTCACTACTGTCTCCTCTGCTTCCCAGCCAATCTCAACCACGAGAGCTTCCGGTTTAAGATACTGGGAAAGCGGTACGGAGGCACGGTCTGTATCACCCAGGTTCAGGATGCAGGAATCCACTTCCCCCACGGAGGTCTGGGCATCGAGATCGAACTCACGGATGGAGGCGATCCCCTCCTCGTCGAATTCAAGACGGCACGGCAGCTCCTGCTGCCACGAAAAAAGATCCAGAATACCTCCCCTCAGGGAAAACTCCCCGCGTCGCGTCACCTGGGCGACGCGCTCGTATCCTCCATCCTCCAGCTGCACAACCAGTTTTCCCGGAGATCCCTTCCATCCCTTCGGGAGTCTGAGCTCACTACCCGTCAGATCGGATGGGGAGGGAACCAATTCTTCCCATTGTGACGTGGTGACGACAGGTGCCAGGCATTCCCCGTGAGCAAGTCTCCCCAGAAGAGCCAGCCGCTCGGAAGCGCGCTCGGGATCAGGAAGACCGAGCCCAGCAGCGGGAATCTCCAGATCGGGAAATAGAATTGCTTGATTGATCCAGGCTCCCAGCTCGGAGGCGAATTCCTCCTGCGTCCGCACATCACGGCAGACAAACCAGACCGGACAATTCTTTGCCAGACTCCTCGCAATAACGGCTGCGACAAAGGGCCATGCCTGTTCGGAAATATCCCCGAGCAGAAGATCCGTCTTCGCATTCGAGAAATCCGAGAGCGAACGGCTCAACTGAGGCACCTTGCCCGCCGCATCAAGCAGATCGTTATGAGCTCCCGAGTAGGCCATGGGCGTAAAGATAATGCTGGGCAAGCTGTCGGGCATTGGAAATTTCCGGGAGAACCCTGCCGTCAAGCGTTGCAACCGGCATCACGCCGAGACGGGAATTCGTGATTGCCAATGCTCGAGCGCGTCGCAGATCCGTCATCTGCAGTTCCTTTTCCACTAATTGAGCCTGACGGGAAACCCAACTTAAAACGGCTCCGGTCCGGACTCCCGCACCCGATACGGGAGTAAAAAGAACGATATCTTTTCCCAACTTGGGTGAGCCCATCCAGACGATGAGATTTCCCATGGCGCAGGACAAGATCCGCCCCTTTCCATCACAGACAATTCCCTCATTGGCCCCTGTATTTCGTGCTGATTGAAGTGCTTCAAGATGCGCTGCGTAGTTGCCACTCTTGACTCCCCAAGTATCCCCTAGAAATGGCTTCTTCAGGAGTGTCAGCGCATATCCTTTTTCAATTTCCTGCACGGATGGGAAAGCCGATGGCTCCCAAGTGAGGTAGCATCCAGGCTGCCTGATCGGGGCTCCCGGAGCTCCTGGGCCTGCCGTCAGATAGATGCGCAACATCCCGTCGCCCAACGAGAGGGTATTGAGAAAGGTGCGGAGTTTAGCGCCCAACGATCGGGAAAACGGGAAACCATGGGCCGCTGCCGAAACAGCAAGCAGTTTCAGATGATCCGAAGCAAGCAACGGGGCTCCATGTCTTACAGCAATGCTTTCAAAGAGATGCTGCCCATACCGGAATCCACGATCAGTCAGCGGAACTCCCGACGGGCAGGGACGGATTTCATCCCCCTCCCACCACCAGGCAAAAAACTCATTCGGAGGAGTCACTCTCCTGGCCCTCCATCCGCTCCAACCTCTTGCGTAGAGTAGCCCGGGTGATCCCGAGCAACTTGGCGGCCTTGACCTGATTGTTTCCTGTCAACTCCATCGCCCGGCGGGTGAAATCCTCCTCCAACCAAGGGAGCAATTCCCGGTCTCCTTCCTCGCGCGTCAAGGCACTGAAGAGTGCCTCGGAAGCCTCTTCGACACTCAGGGCGGCCTTGGCAGGCCCGGCACCAAGCGCTTCAGCTGCCGTGTCCGTTGTAATGCTGACCTGTCCGAGGGGCAGATCCTTTGGCAGCAACACATCGCTTGCGGCCAGCACGCAGGCCCGTTGCATGGTGTTCTGCAACTCCCTTACATTACCGGGCCAGGGATAAGCCTGCATGACCTTGATTGCTTCTCCGGAAAGCTGGAGAAGCGGGCGATGCTGCTGGTTGGCGATCCTGGAGAGAAAATACTCGGCGAGCAGGGGGATGTCCTCGATGCGTGCGCGAAGCGGGGGGAGATGAATCCCCACCACATTGAGCCGGTAGTAGAGATCCTCTCGAAACTCTTTTGCCGCGATGGCCTGCTCAAGATTGCGGTTGGTGGCGGCCACGATGCGGACATTGGCCTTGATCGTGGCATTGCCGCCAACACGCGAGAATTCTCCCTCCTGGAGAACACGAAGCAACTTGCTCTGAACGGCAAGCGGCATCTCGCCAATTTCGTCAAGGAAGAGTGTCCCTCCGTTACACTGCTCAAAACGTCCGATGCGCTGGGTGGCGGCACCGGTGAAAGAGCCTTTTTCGTGACCAAAAAGTTCGCTCTCCAGAAGATTTTCCGGAATCGCGGCGCAGTTGATGGCCAGCAGACTTTTTTTGCTCCGCTCGCTGTAGTGATGGATGGCGCGTGCGACAAGTTCCTTGCCTGATCCACTCTCACCGGTCACCAGAACCGGGGCATCGCTCATGGCGACGCGACCGACCATCTTGAACACCGACTGCATGGCTTCGGACTGTCCGACAATATCATCTCGGAACTGCTCGACCGTCAGGGCCGGCTTGACGGGAGAGGCGGCTCTCAACTCGGCGGAAGCCTTCAGTGCCGTTTCAACCACCACCTTCAGGGTGAAGGGCAGGGATTCCTTCCGGAGAAAATCAAAGGCACCCAGCTTCATCGACTCAATCACCGCCTGGGTGGTTCCAAACGCACTGATGATGATGACCATGGCGTTGGAGGATTCCGCGCGAATCTTAGCCAGGAGATCGAGACCGCCGGCCTGACGCACTTTCATTTCAGCGATCACAAGATCCGGTTTCTCCAGACAGAAAATCTTGAAGGCATTGTTCTGGTTGGTCTCCGTGATCACGCGGACACCTGATGCCTTGAGTTGCTGGCGAACCCATTGGAGAAAGTCAGTCTCGCTGTCCACCACAAGAACAGTCTGAGTGGGATTGCTGGAATTAATCATGCAGGAAGTGAAATTGACCCGTTCTCCACGGCGGCGCCATAGCGCCGGTCACGGGAGGAGAAGTCGGCGATTGCGTCCCGAAGATCCTGCCGGCCGAAATCGGGCCAGAGTTTCTGGGTGACATGGATCTCCGTGTAGCTGAGTTGCCAAAGAAGAAAATTAGAAAGTCGCATCTCTCCGGATGTTCTGATCAGCAAATCAGGATCAGGCATTCCCCCGGTACTCAACCGCGAGGAAAAGAGCTCTTTGGTGATTTCGTCGGTCATGATTTCACCGGATTGGACACTGGCTGCCAGGGAACGGGCCGCCTCCACGATCTCATCCCGGCTTCCATAATTGAGGGCCAGAGTCAGCACAAGACGGTCGTTATGGGAAGTTTCCTCCACGGCACGTTCGAGACGTTTTCTCACCGCATCGGGCAGATCAGCGATCCTCCCAATGGTGGCAAGCTTCACGCCGTTTCTGTTCATCTCCGCCACTTTCTCGGCAAGGAAGCGCTCCAGCAGTAACATCAGCCCGGCAATCTCATGTTTCGGACGGCACCAGTTTTCCGTCGAAAAGGCGTAAAGGGTCAGATAGTCAACCCCCGCATCGATGCAGCCTTCGCAGATATCCTGCACGCGGCTGGAACCTTGTTCATGTCCCTTGAGACGAGGCCATCCCCGTTCGCGAGCCCACCGCCCGTTCCCATCCATGATGATGGCGATATGCCTCGGGATTCTCCGCGTGATATCGTTGGGTGCAGACACAGTCACGGCTAAAGGAGTGTGATGCAACCCTGTTAAAGATGGATCGTCTGCTCTCGTCCCGGTCCGACACTGACAATGGAAAGTTTCGCACCACTCAACTTGGCAAGAGTCTCGGCGTAGCGCCGGGCCTTCACCGGAAGCTCCTTGTAGCTGCTGATCTTGTCGGTGGGCGTCAGCCAGCCGGGCATCGTGGTATAGACAGGGCGACATCGCGCCAGTTCTCCGGCATCCGTTGGCGGAGTATCGAGGACAGGGCCCTTGCCATCGATTCGATAGCCGGTACAGATACGGATTTCAGGAATACCATCCAGTCCATCGAGATTCGTAATGGCGAGTTGATCGACTCCATTGACGATGGTGGCGTATCGCGTGGCCACGGCATCAAACCATCCACAGCGGCGCGCACGACCTGTGGTGGCGCCGAACTCACGGCCCATCCCATGGAGCATATCACCTAGGACATCGTCCTCGGTGACCAGAGGCCCCTCACCGACACGCGTCGTGTAGGCTTTGACCACCCCCATCACGGAATCGATACGATTGGGAGCAACCCCTGAACCAGTGCAGGCACCTCCGGAAGTGGTGTTGGAACTGGTGACAAAAGGATATGTTCCGTGATCGATATCAAGGAAGGTCCCCTGGGCACCTTCGAAAAGGATCTCCTTCTTCGCCTCCATCGCCTTGTGCAAATAGGCAACCGTATTGATCACAAAGGGCGCGAGCACCTTGGCTGCCGCCACATAATCGGCAAGCACCTTTGCTCCGTTGACTGGCTTGCCACCCAGTCCCTTGAGGACTGCGTTATTTTCCCGGATGCGGAGTTTGAGTTTCTGGGCAAAAACCTCGGGACGGATCAGATCAGCCATGCGGAGTCCCGTGCGGGCGGCTTTGTCGCCATAAGCAGGGCCGATGCCCCGTTTGGTGGTGCCGATCTTATTCTTCCCCTTGAGTTCTTCGCGCCGCGCGTCAATTGAGCGGTGATAGGGCATCACAAGGTGGGCGCTGTCACTGATGAGAAGATTCTTATCCACCTTGATTCCCCTCTCGCGAAGTCCCTGAATCTCTCCGACCAGGGCGACAGGATCAATCACCACTCCGTTGCCAATCACGCAGATTTTGCCTTTGCGAAGGATGCCGGAAGGAATCAGGTGGAGCACATATTTCTGCGAGCCATTAACAATCGTGTGGCCTGCATTGTTCCCCCCCTGGCTCCGGACAACGATATCAACCTCTCCGGTCAGGACATCGATGATTTTGCCTTTGCCTTCATCCCCCCACTGGGAGCCTACAAGAATAGTGTTCGACATGTGTATTTCGCGAAAAGTCCGGGGCTAAAATCCGGCAAGTGGTTAAAAATCGACAGTTGCCGCGCAAAGGGCAAGGAAATAACCCGTTTATCCGCCCCTTTCGGAAATCACCTGCCATCCGTCTCCTCGAGCAATGGCCGGAGAAAATCAGCCAACTCCGATGCCTTGCCTGGGTCAATAAAGTCCGGGTGTTTCTCAAACATCCGAGTGATCATGACACCGCCCAAGGCATAGTGATGCCAGAATTCGATTTGCCATGGTTTTCTCTCGCTTGGAACCAGCAGGTGCACAAAAAGCGGCAGCCTCGGAGGTTCGTACCTGTGACAGACTGCCTCGAAATAGTCTCCGGAAGGAGGAGCCTCCATCAGTGGGAGAGAAGGACCAGGTTGACCTCCAAGCCATTTTTGCAGACCTCTACCCACCAGTTTCAATCCGTAAGCCACCGCAGGCAGCAGACCAACCCCACCCTTGCGCGCCTGTTCAAGATGCAGGCCCAAGTGCGTACGTAGCCTGACACCAAGGGCTACTTTTGCCTCAGCTTCCGTATCAAGCACCACGAAGAGAGCAATACGACCCCCTTTTTTCAGTAATTGATCGGCGACAGCGTAGGCAATCCACCCTCCCAAGGAATAACCAAGCAGATAATATGGCCCGGAAGGGTGAATGGCGCGTATCTGCTCCGCATAATAGGCAGCCATTGCCTCGATAGAGTCATGGTTGTCATGGGTTCCATCCAATCCGATGGACTGCAATCCATAGACCGGCCGGTCCGGAGTAAGCAGGCGGGCAAAATCAAGGTAGGCAAAGACATTCCCCCCCATGCCATGCATCACGAAGAGTGGGGTCTTTTTCCCCTCGGGTTGCAACGGCACGAGGGAACTCCAGGCGGGATCATCCTTGTTTTTTTTCAGATAAGCCGAGAGTTCAGCCACCGTCGGTGCCTGAAAGAAAACGGCTATCGGCAACCGTTGATAAGCCAGCTTCTCGATCTCATTGGTAAGAATGGCCGCCGTGAGGGAATGTCCTCCAAGATCGAAAAAGTTGTCGTGAATGCCAAAGTTTTTCCGGCCAAGAACCTTTTGCCAGAGTTCAAGCAGGCGTTGTTCCAGGAGATCCTTCGGAAAGCTCTGAAAATTGCCGCGTTCATCGTCTCCCGCGATTTCATAAGGTGCTGGAAGCGCCTTACGATCCCTCTTGCCGTTCGAATTTAAAGGAAACCGCCCCACCTCCACAAAACCCGAGGGGATCATGTAGTCGGGCAGGGACTTCGCAAGCCTACTCCGCAAACCAGTTGCCGGGGGTAATTTTTTCCCTTGTTCAGCAATGCAATACGCCACCAACCGCTGATCGCCTGGGATATCCTCACGACAGATGAGAAGAGCCTGACTTATCTCTGGAATCCCGAGTAAAACGGTTTCAATCTCCGCCGGCTCAATGCGAAATCCCCTCAGTTTGATCTGATCGTCCACCCGACCTACGAAGGAGACGGTACCATCAGGGTTCCAGAAACCCAGGTCGCCGCTCCTGTACATTCTGGAAGATGGGTCTTCCGCAAATGGATTGGAGACAAAGCGCTCCGCCGTGATATCAGATCGGTTGATATATCCACGTGCCAATCCCTGACCTGCAAGATAGATCTCACCGATACAATTCACAGGGACGGGCTTTCGCTTCTTATCCAGAATATGAATCTGTGTGTTGAAGATTGGTTTTCCTATGGGTGGCGCGAGATCCCTCCAGTGTCGATCACACACCCATCCGGCACAATAAACTGTCACCTCCGTCGGACCGTAGAGATTCACAAGTTGTGCGGATGACCGGTGCTGAAACCGAAGCATCAGATCCAGCGGCATGACTTCTCCTCCACAGAACGCCAGCCTCAACGTCCTTACGGAAGGAAAAGATTCCTCCTCGATCACCATGCGGAGTGTCGGAGGCACAAAACTCACCACCGTCACCCCGTGTTGCAGGATCATTTTGACAAGATAATCAGGCTCCCTTTGGCCACCCGGTCTGATGAGCAGCAACTTGGCTCCGGCACAGAGAGTAGTAAAAATCTCAAAGACCGAGACATCGAAAGTAAACGGTGCGATCTGAAGAAAAACATCCCCCTCCCTCATCGGGAAACGGGTGCTGCACCAGTGAAATAGGTTCATTGCGGCGCAGTGACATACGGCAACCCCCTTTGGTTTTCCGGTTGAGCCGGATGTATAGATCACGTAGGCAAGATTTTCGGAATTAACCCTGGTGCTGGGCGATGTGTCGGGATTGAGCGCGATCCCCAGTGTCGGGTCGTCCAGAAAGACAATCCTCTGAGTTCCCTTTGGCAGACGAGCGGGCAGGGCGCCCTGCGTGATGACGATCTTCGTGACACACTCGTCCATCATGAGTTCTAAGCGCTCCGTCGGGTAGCCCGCATCAAGAGGAAGGTAGGCTCCGCCAGCCTTCAGTACCGCCAAGATTGAAATGATCAGTTCCAGCGAGCGCTCCAAGCAAACCCCGACAATCACCTCGGGCCCCACGCCCAATCCGATCAGGTGATGGGCGAGCTGATTGGCTCTATCATCAAGTTCCCTGTAGGTAAGTTCGATCGCACCGAATTGAAGAGCAATGGCATCGGGTGTCCGATGAACCTGCCGTTCGAACAGTTCGTGGATGCAGAGATGGCTCGGATACTCCGTCGTGGTATCATTCCACCTCACCGCCCGCTGCAACTCTACTTCACTCAGCATTGAAAATCATGGTAGGGAGAGATACCTCAAAAAAAGAATTTTTCACCTTCTCACAGAGTTTTAAAAACTCAACCGAATTATCTTTCATTCCAGAAGCGGAACTAAGGTTGCTTGAGTAGAGTAAGGACAAAACTGCAAAAGATGCTTCTCATCACCGCCATCCTTAATGCTGAGCTAAGTGAGAAGCCAGTCGAGTGAGAGTTATAAAAATCTCTCCTAGTCGCAGGCAGTTTCGAGCACCATAAGGCCTGCTAGTGACGGTGTTTGTAACAGACACCGAGCGCAGCAGAACGACACGGGGCGCGAACATCCCAAGTCAATACCCCCTCAGTTATGGCGCAGTTATTTTAGCGCGAGGCAAGGAGCGCGAGTGCAGCTGTAGTCATCCTATATCAAACGAGCAGCGACGCAGCCTAGCGCTAAAAGAACAAGCCAGCTACCATTCGACGACGGACGAGGCCCAAGTCAACCCCCCTCCGAAGACAACCATCAGGATCTTGTCTCCACGCTGAAAACGCCCCTCGCGGGCAGCCTCATCAAGGGCTATGGCCACCGCAGCTGCGGAAGTATTGCCGTAGCGATCAAGATTGATGTGGAAGCGCTCCATCGCGACATCAAGACGGCTGCCGATGGCCTCGATGATCCGGAGATTCGCCTGATGAGGAATAAAACAGGTGATCTCGCTGGACGTCACCCCTGCATCCACCATCACCTTTTCCG
>Ga0302200_10001744_pt1 | contig 19897 bp, 16 predicted proteins | sample II_Bog_N3_1_FD_194585 | JGI IMG/M metagenome (GOLD analysis project Ga0302200, IMG submission 194585) | Peat permafrost microbial communities from Stordalen Mire near Abisko, Sweden - II_Bog_N3_1 | ecosystem: Environmental > Terrestrial > Soil > Wetlands > Peat | place: Sweden: Abisko... | reverse complement strand
CGCTGCCTCTCTCGATGCGGGGAACTCAAACATGGTGCTGAGTGCGACCTGCGCGTAGATGAAGAGGCTGAAGAGAATCACCGGGATCAGGAGTATCCCCGCCTCTCGGTTCCCACGCCGCAGGTGCACGGCCAGAACTATGGGGATGATGACCGAAAGAAGAATGACGAACGGGAGATTGCCGATGAGTTGTAGGGAAAGCGGCGCAGGGACAAGAATGGTGGCGATCCCGCTGTAGAAATTTGCCACGCCTGCGAAGATGAGAAAGATGCGCCAGCGCAAGCCGATCCGCTGATGGACAAACGAGAAATAGAGCAACGCCCAGATATAGGGGGAAAAGAGGCGGCAGATGCACTCGACGGCGGCCCACGTCATGGGGACGTCATGGAAAGTGGATATGAGAGTGACAGGTGATTCGGCAAGCGTGAGCATCCCCACTGCAAAAATCCAGAGGTATTCAATCTGGCGACGCTGCGCGGCAAACAGTACCAGGGCCACCACGCCCACGCCAATCAGCAGAAACCTGTCGAGCCAGTCCATCGCGTTTTGGCCGATGATGTTTAGCCAATTGTCGAGGTAGAGGGTGTGCTCCTGGCCGATGGTCAGGTTGTTTGCAAAAAGACCCGGATTCTGTCCGCTGAGCCACTCGATTTTTGAAATGTGGACACGCGCGGCGATTACGAGTTCACCGGAAGAAACCAGGCGGTCGGGGATACGCGCCAGGATCCTTGAATTCATGGTGTAGGGGACGAACGGTGCAACCTGACCGGAAGCGATGATCCGTTCGCCATTGACGTAAATCTCGAAGGCGCGGGAAATCATCATTTCCCTTAGTGCGAGCCCCTTCTGATCGGGGCTCACCTTGACGCGGAGCCGATACCAGATGATCTCCGGGTAGGTGTTGCCAACGAGATAGCTGATGGGTGCGCGCGGGTCGAAAAGCTTCCATTGCGAATCGTCAAAGGCAGGACCGGCGAAGGTTGGGTTATCGCCAGGGTAAACGCGCCAATTCATGGAGAGGTCGGCCGGTTCGCGAAGATTGCTTGCATCGAAAATTGCGTTGGTATTTTGCGCGCGGGCGTTCGGTCCAGCTGCGACAAGAGACAGCAGCAAGACCGTGGCGGCAAGCGCGTGGCGGACGCAACAGTACAGAGAAGTTCGGCAGGAGCGTTCTCCCATGCGATTCACTCTAGCATTCAAGCACAGAGACCCGGAACGAAAACATCTCACGCAGCATTGGCAATGGCGGACAGGCGGGTGATGGCGACGACGGTGATGTCGTCAGACTGTCCGAATTCTTTTGCGGCTGCGACGATGGCGGCAGCGGACTGCGTCGACAACACCTGCGCGCGCTCGAAGCCCAGAAGCTCACCTCGCTGATTTTGCGCTTCGACTACGCCATCCGAATAGAAAGTAATGCGGCTCGCTTGGGGCATATGGAAGTTTGTGGTGTCGAAGGATGCGCCTTTCATCACGCCAAGCGGGAACGCACCGGGCAACTCAACTTCCCGTCCATCGAGATAAGGCGGCAAGTGTCCGGCGTTGGCAATGGAAACCCCGCCATCGGCAGCAATATGCACAGCAACTGCGGTTGAGAAACCTCCGCCACCCCGCCCGACCAGCCGCTCATTCAAATTGGCAAGGAGCTCGGCAGGGGTTTTCGTGTATTCGAATACACCCCGAATCGCACCCACCAGCAGGGACACCAGCATTGCCGCAGGCAGCCCCTTGCCCGCAACATCGCCGACCACGACCAGAAGACCGCCGTCTCCAGTTGGCAGCACCTGAAAGAAATCACCGCCAACTTCCTGCGCTGGCCGGTACGCGGTTTCAATCTTGAAGCCGGGCAGATCTTCAATCGATTCCGGCAGAATCACTTTTTGAATTTCGCGCGTGGCAGCCAGTTCTCCTTCATGCAGTGCTTGTTGGTGAATCATGCGAGAAGAGCGGCGCAGAACGATCACGCCGATGCTCAGAAAGAAGAGCAAAGCGGTCAGGTTCCCTATGCCAATCTCAAAACCACCGATTGCGAACTCGGCCAGAGAACGAGACTGCCTCGTCGCCAATGAGTGCATTGAAGGAATCTGCTTAAGCACTAAGAAAGCGGCGAAGAGGTATGCAGAAAGGCTCCATAGGATCATGGGTACCAGAAGTATCCCTGCCTCCCGGTTTCCGCGACGCCAATGCAGCAGCAACACGATCAGGACGAGAACGGTGGCAATGATCTGGTAGGGAATCTGGGAGATCTCGTAGTAATTTGCAGGCACTATATTGTTCTGGGACAACCAGCCGACGACGATGGGAAGAATGGCGCAGATTATCAGGCAAATCCTTGACCAGTTTCCGATTTTCTGGCGTACGAACGCGAGGATCATGAGTGTGATGAATAGGCCGCCCAGAGAATTGATAGCAAAGCCGGCATAAGTGAGATTGGCCGGAAGGCTTTTGAACGGCCCGATCAGGCTGACGGGCAGGTCAGCCAACAGTGAGAGACCGGCAAGGCTTAGCCACATGTATTCAAATCGCTGGCGTTGTGCGTTGAAAAGCGCCAGTGAGACGAGGCCGACGGCTATGCCTATGCATTGAAGGGCCCATCCCATCGCTTCGCGGCGGAGAATCACCATCGATGCATGATCGCGGAGCGCATCTTCCTGTCCAATGGAAAGCATCGTCCGAGGAAAGCTGGGTCCGGTCCCTTTCCACCAGCGAGGCAGCGCCCGCGCTCTGATCGCGATCGTCAAAAATCCGGTCTTGACTTGAGCGTCCTGGATTGGAACCACGATCCGGGCGTCTTCAGTGTATTGAATAAAAGGATCTACTTGTCCAGATTCAATCAGCCTTTGACCGTTCACATAAACTTCGTACGCCTGGGAAATGCCGGAAGCCTCCAATCCCATCCCGGTCTGGGCCGGATCGACTTTGATACGCATTCGCTGCCAGACGACCTGCGGTAAGCTGTTGGGAAATAGTTCGCGCATGGTTTTCTTGTCATCGACTGGCAGCCAACTGGAATCGTCGAAGTCAGGGCGGGCGAAGGCAACGTTATCGCCGCTGGAAATGACCCCCGTGGCACCCAGATACGCTGGGGCGTGGAGCTTGGTTGCATCGAAGGTTGCGTTGGGGAGTTGCGCAGAGGCGCTATGCGCGGTGGCAAGCAGGGGCAACAGAACCGTTGCAGCTGTCGATTTTCTACACACGCAACGGCGCAGAGAGATGAAGATAGCCATGGATTCGAGGCGTCTCCCGGTTCGATACACTCTAACATCCGAATTAGATTGCAAGTCACGCGGCGTTGGCGATGGCAACCTGACGGGTGATGGCGACGACGGTGATGTCGTCGGACTGACCGAATTCCTTTGCGGCTTCCACGATTACGGCCGCTGGGTTGGTCGAGATGGCTCGGCCGCGCTCAAAGCCGAACAACTCGCCGGCTGCATTCTGGGCTTCCACCACGCCATCGGAATAGAAGGTGAGACGGCTTCCCTGAGGAAGGTGGAAGTGGGTTGTGTCATAAAACACGCCTGACTTCACGCCGAGGGGCAGCGCTCCTTGCAACTCAATCTCTCTGCCGTCGAGATAGGGCGAAAGATGGCCTGCGTTGGCTATCGAGACAGCGCCGAGAGCGCTGATGTGTGCCACGAGTGCGGTGGAGAAACTGGCACCGGCGCGGCCCACCAGCCGATCATTCAGATTGGCAAGCAATTCGGCAGGATCGCATGTGAATTCGGCCACGCCGCGTATGGCCCCGACAAGGACCGAAACGAGCATCGCCGCAGGCAGGCCTTTGCCGGCAACATCTCCGACAACGAGCAACAATCCGCCTTCGGGCGCGGGAAGAACCTGGAAGAAGTCCCCGCCGACCTGCTGTGCGGGTTGATAAGCGCTCTCAACACTGAAGCCGGCGACGGTCTCAATCTCGTCAGGCAGAATGACCTGCTGCACCTCGCGGGCGGCTGCCATTTCGCCTTCAAGAATGGCTTGCTGGCGGCTAACGCGCGTAGAGCGTAGAACCATGATGATGGCCAGCGAGAGCAGGTAGAACAGCTCGGTGAACTGGAAGAGATTCAATTGGAACGGTCCGGCCGGAAATTGGAAAAGGATCGCGTTGATCCGGTCTACCGTGGGAACGAGCGCCGGAATCTCTGCGAAAAAGAACATGGCGATCTGCACATAGATCGCGAGACTTTGCAGGATGCATGGAATCAGCAGAATGCCCGCCTCACGATTACCCCTGCGCCAATGCACAATCAATAGGGCTGGAAGCACCCCTGCAACAAGAAACAACAGCGGGAACAGGGCGAGGATTGCCGACACGCGCGATGCGCCACCGTGCAACTGTCCAATCTGCGAGAGCACCTGCCCGAACATGGCGACCGCGCAAATCACCTGAATCCACCGCCCGAAGCGCAAATGCAGAAACGCAAAATACATCAAGATGACGAAGATCGAACTGGCAATCGACAGGGGCTGTCGCAGCAGATCCCAATTGGCCGGAACATTGTGGAAATACTCATACCAGACAAGCGGCAATATGCAGGTAGCAGCGAAAAACTGCAGGAAAATCCACAAATATTCCAAATGTTGGCGCTGCGCAGAGAAGAGCGCCAAAGCAACAATACCCAATCCCAGAGCTAATATATCGGTCATCCACGATGGTGCGTTTCGCCCGATGATGGTGAGCCAGTTGTGCTCTTGAAGAGCATGTTCCTGCCCAATGGTGAGATTGATCGAGTAGAAGCCGGGATGAGTGTCTCCCCAATCGCTTTTTGAGATATGCGAGCGAATTGCAATCACCACGGAGCCGGTGGCGATTTCCTTGTCTGGAATCCTGCCCAGGAGGAGGCCGCTAAAGGTATTCGCCGCAAACGGTTTCACCCGCCCATTGGCGAGGATTTCCTGACCATTGGCGTAAATCTCAAAGGCGCTGGATAGGGACGACTCCGACAGGGCCAGGCCGGTCTGTGCGGGCTGCACCTTCACATGCAGCCGGTACCAGACCACCTCTGGCCGGCTGTCTCCCACAACGCTTTTCAAAGATGCTGTGGAGTCGAAGCGGGTCCACCCGCTGTCGTCGAAACCAGTCTCGGCAAAGGCCGGATCGTCTCCGGTGCTAACCAGCCAGGTTGCAGCAAGGTCCGCCGGCTGACGAAGCGCGGTGGCATCAAATGTCTGAGCCGGGATGCTGGCTATGGGAAGGATGAGCAGAAGAATTGCGGCGGCCAGCAACACCAGCCGGAATGTACTCAACCTGCGCGAACCGGGCCGGCATTCGAACTGTCTTGGTAGGGAAACAGTGAGCACTTGGCCTCCAATGAATTTGTTTCCACCCTATCACCGCGCAATCGGGCCATTCCATAGGATTTTGGGTGGACGGAAAAACGAAGGTGATGTGGCTAGCGTCTGCGCCACCGACGCCAGACGATCAAACTCACCATTAACGCGAAGACTGCGGAAGCGGTGATGCGGACCAGTTCGGATTCAGCCATGGCAGCTCCGGTTAACGGGCTTGCGGCGCGCGATGAATGTGTTCGACCTTCTTGTTGTAGCGTCCCAGAAAGGCATTCCAGCGAATGGTGAGGATATCCTCGAGCATCTTTATGCCGTCTTTCAGGTAGCTCATCCTGGAGCGCTCGTCGTGTGCCCAGCTTACAGGCACTTCGTCCACACGGTATCCGCGCTTGACCGCGATGAAGAGAATTTCCGGATCGAAACCCCATCCCTCGATGGTTTGCAACTGGAAGACGGTTTGTGCGGCGGCGCGAGTAAAGGCCTTGAAGCCGCACTGCGTATCGGCGAAACGGAGGCCCATTACGGCGCGTGTAACGGCGTTGAAGCAGCGGCCGAAGAACTGGCGGTAAAACGGCTGGCGATGGGTCTGGCGGCCCTTTTCAAGCCATCGCGAACCGATGGCGATGTCGGCTCCGGCGGCGATAGCGGCAAACAGGCGGTCGGCCTCTTCGATGGGAGCCGAAAGGTCGGAGTCAGTGAACATTACCACTTCGCCCAGCGCCTGTAGCAGGCCGTTGCGCACGCTGTAGCCCTTGCCGCGATTGCCCGGATTTTCAATCAGGCGCACTTCAGGATTGCTTTTGGCAAAATCGGTCACTACCTGGACGGTATTGTCCCGTGATCCGTCGTTGACCACGATGACTTCCGCGGTCCAGCCCTGCGCGCGAATATGGCCCACCACGGAGCGCAGCGTCGCGGGAATGCGCGTGCTCTCGTTGAAAGCCGGAATCACGATGCTGTACTTCGGATATTGAGGCATGATGCCGATTACCGTCTGGGAAGCGTTTGTTACTCGAAACTTGATTTTCAAAGAGACTCCCGCCATCATATACTTCAGCGGCGCACTGGGTTGGACGCAATTTCGTCCGTGAAATCCCGTCGGCGCTTTTATTTTTCTTCAGAATGAAGAGTTAGCGGGGTCCGACTCCCAAAAGGAATCGTTCTTTTTCACCCGCTGATGAGCCGAATACGGTTATGCTGTGAGCGGAGGCTTAAAGGATATGACAAAAGCAGACCTGGTGGAAAAGGTGACCGGACTCGGCGACCTGACCCGCCGCGATGGTGAAGTCATTGTGGAGACCATCTTCGATTCCGTGATCGGCGCTCTGCAAGGCGGGGACAAGATTGAAATTCGCGGCTTCGGGTCATTCCGCATTCGCCAGCGGAATCCGCGCATTGGACGCAACCCCAAAACGGGCGAGCGGGTCGAGGTTCCGGCCAAGCGCGTGCCCTACTTCAAGCCCTCCAAGGAACTCCGCGACCTGGTGAACCCGGACGAAGCCGCTGCCGCTTCCTGATTGAGGCGGAACCCCCTCGAGCGCACAGCGATATTGCGATTCCCCCGGAATATCGCACCCTCAAAGAGATTCCTTGAATGTCGCCGTCAGGTCTGCCTAGCCTGACGGCCGTTCCCTGCAGTTCCCTTCCCAGTCTCCCAGCGGTCAAGCCCGTCTAGCAGGAATGCCGCAGCGAGAAGCGGAATAAGCCAGATCACGCGGCAGCCGTAGCGATCGTCGACGACTGAGAGAACTCCTGAAACGAACGCATTGGCCAGAACGATGGCGATCACGATCAGGCTCAACCCGGCGAGCCGGATCGAGTAGTGCCGCCACAGCATTGCAATCGACACTGCGACGATCCCGAGTGACGGAAGAATCGTCCAAAGCTGGATCTCGGTCATCCTATCGAGCGGAAGAGTTCCCTTTGCCTGGCGGCTGGCGATGTAGCTGTCGCGTGCTTTGGGAAGGGTTGTGGCGAAGTTCTCGAGGATCCACGGGCTGGGATCGAAGCCGTAGATGCCGAAAGATTTCAACTGGCCCCAGAAATTTGTCGCGGAGGCATTCAGTTGCTCGCGCGGATAAGCCCGCAACGTTGCTAACACGAAGGGCATCTCCTGCTGGAGCATGAGTTGCTGGTCATCCTCGGATGCGGATGCGAAAGCGCCGTCGGGCCCCCACAGAAAATCGTCAGAGTCGCCGGTAAGCTGGTCGAGATGTTTGCAGATAGCCAATCCGACTTGAGGACAGTGCTGGTCGAGATATTTGCGGCCGGTGCCGTCGCCGAGGATGCGGGCCATCAGGTAGGGTGGGTGCTCCCCATTGAGCGACGGCTTTCCGTAGAGATATCCATGCAGGGCCAGTTGAGCCACGGCCGCCACGGCAAGCAGTGCTGCAACCTCGGCCAGGGACCGCATGCGACGCAGAAAATAGCGGCGCTCAACAGCGGCAAACAGAACAAGAAGAAGCCAAAGTCCGGCTGCGAGCATGAAGTGGGTAGTGTGCGAGGTGATGCCCCAGACGACGATGGCATAGAGAGAGAAGCGCTCAACGCGAGAGAGAGTTTCGGGGGCGAATACGAGCAGGTAGATGGCGAGATAAACCAGTGGACCGAGGATGTCCGGCATGATGAATGCCGAATACCAACTGACGCCCGTGAGCAGGCTGAGCAGGAAAACAGTAGCCAGATAGCGGCTGATGGTGTGCCGCGTGGCAACCGTCCGCACCACAAGCCACAGGACCCAGGCCACAAGGAATGATTGCAGCGCAACGATGGGCCATGGCGAGATATTCCAATGGAACGGCAGAATGCCCAGGCTATAGAAGAATGACCGCATGCCGTAATAGGCCGAGAGCTGGTGGAGGAAGACGGCTCGAGCCACGGTGGGGCCGTCGTCCAGGTAGGTCATCGAATCCGGATAGAGCAGTGGAAAGCCGTTGTACAAGGCGGGCCAGGAAAACATCAGCGCACCAAGCAGCACCGCTGCAGCGTTCCAGAACGGACTGCGGCTTGTTGCCGTTCCCCTGTGCTCAGGTTCTGCGGTGGTCGAATTTCTCACGGCAGGTTACCCTTCCGGAACCATCAGTGTGGGACCGCCCATCATCGTATCATCGGCGGGCGCAGAGAAACTTTTCCCATTGCAGCGCTCTCGGAACCAAGTTTCTGGCTTATTGCGGGCGGATTCCGATGACGCTCATCATGCGTCCGGCGCGACCCTTCGAAGCGCGGTGCGAGAAGAAAAGATCTGCATGGCAGTTGGTGCATCCGCCAATAACGCGGATGGAACCGGGCTTCAGTCCCGCGTCGAGTAGCTGGCGGCGGTTGGCTTCGACCAGGTTCAGGTGAGTGCTGGGGCCGATGGGCGAGTGGCCGGGGGCGCGCTGGGTGAGAAACAGCATGGGATATCTCGTCCGCACCACATCAGCGGAATACACTTCGCGGAAGAGTTCGCGGCCGTAGGCAAACTGCGATTCAAACTCAGAGAGCAAATCTTCTCCCACGGCGTAGCAGCAGACGCCGATACCGGGGCCGATGGCGGCAATCAGATCTTCCGGGCGGGAACCAAACTCGATCCGCATCCGGCCGACTCCGGTCTCTACGATGCGTTTCACAGTACCGCGCCAACCCGCGTGGAAGGCGGCAACCGCGCGACGCTTGCGGTCGGCCACCAGGACGGGAATGCAATCGGCCGTCTGCACGCCGAGCAGGATGCCGGGTTGGTCTGTCATCAGGCCGTCCCCACGACATGGATTTTCGCGGGCTTCACTACCGCAGTGCACCAGAACGCTTGAGTGAATCTGGCGGATGGTTACGAGAGGAATGTCGGGGTTGCCGGTGACGGCTTCGGCGAGGAGTCTGCGGTTTGCCGCTACAAGACGGCGTTCGTCATCGGCCGTAAACCCAAGATTCAACTCGCCCGGCGCGTCCTCTGGACAGTAGGTCCGGCTCAATCCACCTTTGCGGGTGCTGAAGCCATGCCAAAGCCAGTCACCAGTCCGATTTCCAGGAACACGGCTACTTTCCCTCGCTTTGCTGGAATTCTCCCATGCGGCGACATTCAACAATTGCACTCCGTTTGGGGCAGTGTGGGGGATCGGAGGCTGCGGCAACTCGTCCAACTCATCCTGCTGAAGCGGGTTGCGGGCCCGCAGCGAGACGGCGCCGGCGTTTCCGCGCAGGTTGCGAACCAGACCCGCCTGCTCAAAAAGGGAATCAATGGCGGCATATTCTGTGTTTCCGGGAGAAATTGGAGTGGGTTTTTTTGGCATCTAACAAGAAGTTTAGCTGGCGGGGCAATCCGAGGAGGTTCAAAAATTCCATTCGCTCAGGTGAGCGAATGGGCCTGCCTTCCGGCAGGCCCGCTCGAGAGGCGTTAAGGGAGGGGGTCCAGGGGGGGAGTTTGAGAAGAGATCCGAAAAAGGATCTTCAAAAAGGAATGGATACCTTCTTTGGCGGGATTGAAATTCGTGGAAGCCTCTGCTTGTTATTAAGTCAGATGCAAACTCTGGCAAAAGGTTGCGCGGGAGCAGAAAAAGCTTTGGAGATTTTTGGGATTCTCCGACTTTTTTCGTGACTGCGCTCTAAATGCCTCATTTTTCTGAGCGATCAGCTGCTGAAAAGGTTTTCTTGATGAAGTTGGCGCGCCTGCGTTTCGAGGTGTATTCTCGAAACCGTCTATGACCACTCCACTTTTTCGCCTTCTCGCCTTGGCGGTCCTGGCTTCCGCGGCCGCTGTCTCCGCTCAACAGCCACCAAAACCCAAACCGGAAGAAACCGAAGTATGGACGCCTGTACCCGCGATTGTAACCCCTGGGGCGACGGACGCCGCACCGCCCTCGGACGCGATTGTCCTGTTCAACGGCAGCAATGTGGATGAATGGGTCTCAGCCCAGGACCACACGCCAGCGCAGTGGGAAATTCACGACGGCATTATGACCGTGAAGAAGGCGCCGGGCGTGGGCAATATTGAGACCAAGCGGAGGTTCAAGGATTACCAGCTTCATGTGGAGTGGCGGATCCCGGAGAACATTACCGGCAGCGGTCAGGGGCGCGGAAACAGTGGCGTCTTTTTGGCCTCCACCGGTCCCGGCGACGATGGCTACGAACTGCAGGTGCTTGATTCCTATAACAATACGACGTATGTAAACGGGCAAGCTGCAAGCATTTACAAGCAGGGCGCGCCGTTGGTGAATCCTAACCGCAAGCCGGGCGAGTGGCAGACCTACGACATTGTATGGACGGCGCCGCGCTTCAATGAGGACGGCTCCCTAAAGACACCGGCTTATGTGACAGCTTTCTTCAACGGGGTGCTGGTGCAGAATCACTTTGAATTGAAGGGGCAGACCTTGTACATCGGCAAGCCGTTTTACAAGGCCTACGATCGCGCGCCCATCAAGTTGCAGGCCCACGGCGACAAGAGCGAGCCGGTCAGCTTCAGGAACATCTGGGTGCGGGAGCTGAACTGAAGTCAGATTGCAGATGAAAGATGACAAGTGACAGTACAAAAAGCCCGCCCGCGCTGTCAGGCGGAGTAGGCGGCCTTGCGCGCGGATTTTTCGACGAAGTGCGTGATGAGGCTATTGGGGAGCACTCGCACCAGCAGGGACGTGAACCATCCACTGAAGTAGGGCACGATGGTGCGCTGGCCACGGGCAAGGGCGGCAATGCCGCGCTGTGCGACGTCTTCCGCAGACTGGGCGCCGTGGGATTTCAAGCTTTCGGCTCGGGCAACACTGAAGAATTCGCTCTCCGTTGGCCCGGGGCAAAGTGCCGTGACCTTCACTCCGAAACGTGCCACTTCTTCAGCCAATCCAAGGGCAAACATACGGTCAAAGGCCTTGGTGGCCGCATAGGTGCTGATATAGGGCACGGGCTGAAAGCTGGCGGTTGAAGCAAGAATCATGATCCAGCCACGCTTGCGCTCGACCATGCGCGGGACAAAGAGACGTGTAAGGCGAACAACGGCCTCACAGTTGACGCGCACTTGGCTCAGTTCCTGTTCGATCTCACTTTGGGCGAAAACACCAAACTGGCCAAGACCCGCATTGTTGACCAGGATGTCGACGGCGAGGCCAGCTCCTTCTGTGGCGTCGTAAATCTGCTGCGGCGCGGCGGGATCGTTGAGATCGGCGACAACCGTGCGGACTTCGATTCCCTTTGCGGTCAGTTCCGCAGCAAGCGATTCCAGCCGATCTTTACGCCGCGCGGTGAGAATGAGCTTTGCGCCATGTGAGGCGAGTTCCCGTGCCAAGGCTGTGCCAATGCCCGCGCTGGCTCCGGTAACCAGCGCCCATTTGCCCTTGAAATCCGCAACGTCTGCCATGGGACCATGGTAGCGGATCAGGAAGCTCAATACGATTAACGACGCTTTGCGGGGTTTCGCTTGGGGACGGCCGACCGTTTGGTTGCAGAGCTCTTTTTCTTCCCGGACTTGCTGTTCTTCTCCACGCGCAGTTTCCACGCCGTGTGCAGCGCGCCGGTCAGGGTGTCTTCGTCCGCCACAGCCAAGCGGATGTGCGTCATGCCCATCCGGCCCCAGCCTCCATGGATGGGCAGAAAGATCTTCGGCTGCTCCTGGACAAAAGCGGCCTGGTGCTCCGGGGTCAAAAATAGGTTGCCGTAGCCCTCGCTGATGGAGGCGAGCGTGGCAAAGATGTGCCCGCCGACGCGAAAATCGGTTGCGCCGAAGTGCGAACCCTGTTCCGCGCCTTCGAAGCTGAGTGCGATGCGGCGAAAATCGGCTTCGGTCATCAATGCACCGCCAGAATGTCCGCTTCAAATTCCTCATTCAACCATTCGCTGAAGGCGGAAAACTCTTCGTCGCGGCCCAGGAAATCGCGCACCATCTGCCGGCCCGGCTTTGACCCGCCCTGTTCAAGTACCGCCTTGCGGTAGCGTACGCCGGCGTCGCAGCCAGTCAGGTCGTCGGGGTCGAACTGGGCGAAGAAGTCGAGCGCAATTACCTTATCAAAGGCGTACGTGTAGTAGTTGGACGAGTAGCCGGTCAAGTGGCCAAAGCTGGCATACATGCGGTTGCCTGCTAGCCAGGTCCAGGGCTGCAGGGTCTTGTATAGCCGCTCCGTAAGCGCGTCCAGATCGAGTCCGGCGGGATCCTGATCGTGCAGGTCGAGCGAGAGGGTGGTGTAGTAAAGCTGCGCGCGCACCCAATCCGCCCGTCCAAACGCTCCGGCCAGCTTCATCTTTCTGATCGTCTCGGAGGGAAGAACTTCACCAGTCTGATAGTGCTTCGCGAAAGCCTGCAGCAGTTTCTCGTCGCGGAAGAATTCTTCCAGCATCTGCGACGGCACCTCGATGAAATCGCCCTCAGTGGCGAAACCGGAGAGGCCGGCCCACTCTGTCTGGCCGCCCAGGATGGCGTGCATCAGGTGACCGAACTCGTGGAAGAAGGTCACCACGTCGTTGTATTGAAGCAGGCCCGGATCGTTTTCATCGCCCGCCGGGAAATTGCATATCAGCGCTGCCTCCGGCAGGGCGCGCCCTTGTGAGCCGGTGACGATCGGCGCGGCGGAGAACCACTTGTCTTTGCCTTCACGCGGATGCATGTCGAGATAGAAATGGCCAACCACGCGGCCTCCGTCGAGGACATCGAAGGTGGAAACGTCAGCATGCCATGCCGCCGCGTCGGACGGACGGAACTCCACCTTGAAGAGCTTTGCGGCAGTCTCCAGCACGCCCGCCTCAACCTGCGCATAAGGGAAATAGGGCCGGACCGATTGCGAATCGAAGTCGAATGCCGAGCGGCGGAACTGCTCGTACCAATAGCCGCGGCTGGTGATGTCGATGGCCGTCAGATCCGGGTGGCGCTCGCGGGCAAATCCAATGATCGAGGCATGCTCGCGTATCGCGCCCTCGCGGCTGGCTTCGTCCAATTTCGCGAGAAAGGTTCGGACATTTGCGGCTGAGCCCATCATCTGGTCGGCCGTGGCCAGGTCAGCCCAACTGCGGAAGCCGAGCACTGAGGCAACCTCCTGCCGCGTCGCCAGCAGGTCGAGAAGAATCTTCTGATTGGCCGGATAGGCGCGGGTGTTGTACGCAAGAAACATGCGCTCGCGGAGAGCCGCGTTTGCAGCGAATGTCATCACCGGCTGCATGTCGGGAGGATCGGTGGTGATGGTAACGCGGCCTTCTGCATTCGCCGGGTGGCGCGCGAGGTAGTCAGCAGGCAAGCCGTCGAGCTCTTCCGCGGTTGCTTCAATGGTCTTTCCGCCCTCCTGGATATTCCGGCTGAATTCGAGCGACAGCATCGTGGCCTTCTCCTGCAGCGCCTGCAGGTGGTCGCGCGTGGCCTGGTCCTTGTCAACGCCAGCCAGCCGGTAGCCGAGCAGCGTCCGCTGCACAAAGTGTTGCGTCGCAGGAGTAGCGCCCTCCAGGTCAATAGCCGCGAGCGCCTCGTAAACCGCTCGATTCAGGCTCAGGGCACTGCCTGCCATGGCGACCCGCTGCGCTTCATTTTGAGCCTGGTCGCGCACAGCCTTATCCGAAGCCACGGAATTGAGCACTCCGGACTGCGCGCCGGCCAGCGTGAGATGCTCGATCGCCTGGTCAAAAAGGCGCAAGGAATTCTCCGGCGTGCGCGGACCTTCAACGGCCAGCAGTGCAGCCAGCGCGGACTCATGAGCAGCCAGCCTGGCGCTGACCCAGGCGGAGAGCGCTTCGGCGGATTCGGCGCCGCCGGCATCCCAGGCGTGCAGGGCTTCGGTTACGGCAACGGGCGACGGTTGATCGTCAGGCATAATGGCAGACTCCTCCAAAGTTCTAGGTTGCCACAGCGGAGCGGGTTCGTGCTTTCGGCTCTTCAATCGCGTGCCCGAACTCAGTTGTTGCATCCCGCAGGCAACCCATCTAAGATGCGTCAATCGATGCAGAAGCTCCACGAGGTCGCCAGCATGGCTCATAACCGCCCCGCCGCGTCCGCACAACCGTTGCGGGTGGGAAAGCTGTGCGTGGCCATCCAAGGTGGGACGCCCGGAGAAATGCTGGAACGCGCCGAAGCGGTTCTCAGGGACTCGAAGTTCCTGGAATTCCGCCTGGATTCGCTCCCGAAACCCGCAGCGGCGCTTCCCAAGCTGAGCGAATTTCTGGCCTCGCATCGCGACGTGACAGCAATCGCGACCTGCCGGCGGAAGCCATATGGCGGCAACTTCGGCGGATCGCTTGCCTCCGAGCTTGAGGTGCTGACGGCAGCGGCCGAAGCTGGCTGCCAGATTGTCGACTTGGAAGTGGAATCGGCGGAAGAGGCGCGGCCATCGCAGGTGGCGAAGTTGCGCTCCGCCGGAGCGGCGCTGCTAGTGAGCTTCCACGACTTTACGCGGACCAAGGGGCTTGATCAGGCGGCTGCGCGCATTGAGACCTTTGCACCGGAATTCGTCAAAGTGGTTTCGACTGCGCGGACGCTGACCGATAACCTGGCGGTGCTGCGCCTGATTGAAAACCGCTCGCTCTCTGCGCGCATTGTGGGCATTGCGATGGGCGAGGAGGGGCTGCTGAGTCGCGTTCTGGGGCCAAGAGCCGGCGCTGCATTCACCTTCGCCGCAAGTTCTGAATCGGGCGCAACCGCTCCCGGGCAAGCCACCGCTCGCAGCCTTCATGACCTCTACCGCATTGAGAATCTTGACCAGGCAACGCGCATCTTCGGCGTGGCGGGTAATCCAATCGGTCACTCCCTGTCCCCGCTGATGCACAACACGGCTTTCCGCCGCGAAAGCGTGAATGCCGTGCTGCTGCCGCTGAAGGTTCGCGCATTGAACGACCTGTTGAGCGTGGCACGCGAGTTGCCGCTGAGCGGCGTAGCCGTGACCATGCCCTTGAAGCAGGAGGTGTTGCCGCATTTGGCCAACATGGATCCGCTGACAGCCCGAATCAAGGCCTGCAACACGCTGCGCACCGGCGCCGATGGCAAGCTCTACGGCTTCAATACCGACGTGGCCGGAGTAGTTCGGCCGCTGGAGAAGAGGTTGCGGCTGAAAGGCGCGCGGGTCGCCGTGCTGGGGGCGGGCGGCGCGGCGCGAGCGGCTGTGTTTGGCCTGGTCGACCAGGGGGCGGAAGTGTTTGTCGTCAACCGGACACATGAAAAAGCTGTCGCGTTGGCCAAGGAAGCGAAGGCCAAGGCCCTGAAGCATGAGCAGTTCGCGAAACAGAATTTTGATGTACTTCTGAACTCGACACCATGTGGCATGGCGGGAAACAAACAGGCGCTGCCAATTGCGGAGAACGAGTTGAATGCCGGACTCGTCTTCGATATGGTTTATAACCCGCTTGAAACGCCACTGCTGAAGCTGGCCAAGGCGCGCGGCATTCCTGTAGTCACGGGCCTGGAAATGTTTGTGCAGCAGGGAGCGCGGCAATTCGAGATCTGGACGGGGAAGCCCGCTCCCGAGGCCGAGATGCTGCGCGTGGTGGAGTTGGAGCTGCGCCGGCGTGGGTGAGATGGCGAAGCGGCCTGGCGTATTCCTGACCGCGGAGTGGCGCAATCTGTTGATGCTCAATTACGTGGTTCGCCCATCGCTGCTCGAAAGTTTTCTCCCCGTGGGCATGGAACTTGACGAATTCGACGGCAAAACCTACGTAAGTCTGGTGGGCTTCGAGTTCAATCGCACGCGTGTATGCGGAGTCCCGGCGCCGTTCCATCAGGCGTTCGAAGAGGTGAACCTGAGGTTCTATGTGAGGCGGTCGTCAAAGCGCGGCGTGGTCTTTATTCGCGAACTTGTACCCAAATTTGCAGTAGCGGCCATCGCTCGATTTGCCTTCAATGAAAACTATTCGAGCGTGCCCATGGCGCATCGGATTGAAACCCGGGCGGATGGCGCCGTGACGGAAGCTGAATACGCTTGGAGCTGGGGGAAAAACCGGTTCGCGATGCGGATTGAGACGGAAGGCGAGCGCTTTCTTCCGCCGGACAGCTCCGATAGCCAATTCATCACCGAACACTATTGGGGTTATGCGGCGCAGTCGGACGGCGGATGCCTCGAATACGAAGTCCAGCATCCGCGGTGGAATGTGTGGAAGGCGAAGACCGCGGGCTTTACAGGAAATGCGGCTCGTCTCTATGGCGACGATGTCGCGCAGGTCCTCAGGCACGATCCGGATTCCGCTTTTCTGGCAGACGGGTCGCACGTAACGGTGTTCAAGGGGCGGCGAATCCGTTGACATGGAGTTTTATTGGAGTAGGATTAAATCCTACTGAATCAGGAGGGCACCCTTGCGATCAACAAGACAACTCAGTGTCACACTCCCCCACGAAATGGCGGAGAGAGTGCGGGCCAAGGTCGAGTCCGGCGAATATGCCTCAGAAAGCGAGGTTATTCGCGATGGTCTGCGCGCGCTCGAAATGCACGACCGCGCGCTTGAGGAATGGCTAAGAAATGAAGTGGTCCCGGCGATTAAAGCCGTGAAAGCTCACCCTTCAACGGCCCGCACCGGCGAACAGGTCAGGGAAACTCTGGCTGCAGCCTACAGATCAGCATTAAAGGATGGGTAGTGTATCGCGTCGTCTATTCTCCACAAGCCGAGTCCCAGTTGCTGGCTCTTTTCTCGCAGATCACTCTGGCTTCTTCGCCGCGGATAGCCGCCCGCTACATTGATGCCATCGTTCAGCAATGTGAGAGCCTCGCCAGGTTTCCCATGCGGGGAGCACAGCGAGGCGACCTTTACCCAGGTTTGCGGGTTTTCGGGTTTCGCAGACGGGTCTCCATTGCATTCGAGGTCGCAGGCGAAGTGGTTACCATCGCTGGCATTTTCTATGGCGGACAGAATCTTGAAGGGCTCCTCCAGGAATAGCCACGTCGCAGGGAACTGTCAAACTTTAGGCATCTTGCAGAGAGTCAATTAGCAGTTGCAGGCATCTATTTCTGCAATTAGGATCGATTGATCTTGCGGCTTCCCCGCGGCAGGCGCTCCCCAATGCTGTGTTCAACAATGTTGAAACACACTTCCCCAACCCCTCACCGATATCGAAAGGACCTTCTCATGGGACATTTCAGGAAAGCTGTTCTCATGGCCGCCTTCGCGACCGCTGCGATCACTCACGCTGAACTCGCTTCGAAGTCCATCATTGTGCTGCAGCCGCAGGATCTTCCCCAGTCCGCACAGGTCACAGGCCAATCGATGGCGCTGCATGTTCTGGAGAACGGTCTGACGTATCTCTACATTGAACAGCAGATGGGACAGCTCGCGATTCTGGATGTCACAGACCCCGCCCACATCCAGCCGGTCGGCATGGTAAAGCTGGACGCGACAGGAGCATTCGACTTTGGCGAGACGGTGAACGACTCGGCGATTGTGGTCAGTTTTCGTGATGGCACGGGCGCGGCTCTGCTTGACCTGCGCAAACCGAAGGCTCCCGTTCTTTCGCCTGCAACCGCTTACCTTGAAGGAACAAGAGCCGAGAAACTGGGACAGTTTGGGCTGATAATGGCGAACGATACGAATGGCTGGGGCGCTCGCGTTGCGCGAGATTACAGCATCGTCGACGCTTCAAATCCGGGTGCTCCACAACTGCTGGGCACGGTGAAACACGTGAAGCAAGAGCTGGTGAACGAAAGCATGGGCACCACGTATCTTCTTGCCGAGGACGGGCTGACTGTGGTTCGGCGGCCCGCCGTGGAACTGACCGAGCGGCAGCAAAGCAGCTACTCGAACTAGGAGCATTCACGCCAGAGTGGGGGAAGCCTCAGCGGGACTTTTTCTTCGCGGGCTTCCCCGACTTGGCTGATTTTGGCTTTTCGCCTTCCACGTGTCCCACTTGAATGGGCGCCATGTCCGGCCCAATGCGCTTAACCACCGTGTCGAGCATTTCGTAATTGATAGTGCGCGGTGCAACGGGCCGGGTGATGCCTGTTGCCGGATCGGTACTCACATTCGGGCCGCTGGCCAGCCCGAAGCTGAATACCGGCACACTCGCGTCCTTGACGATCTGCGTTGAGACCTTCACCGGAAGGTAGCCCTGGATCGGGTGCAACCGGAAGGCCGTCTCGTAGCGGTGACGTTTCAGGCTCCAGGTAAAGACCCGCACCTGGTCGAAATCAAAGGGCAGCCCTGCCTGGTTGGGGCTCAGCACGGTGACGAATTCGGGAGCCTGGTGGTCCGCAGTGGTTGCTTCGTCGTCATGAACCTTGGTGAGCACATACGCGCCCACAATGCGCTGTCCTTCAGCGTACTGCGCAATCTCGTCGGGCACATCCACATCCACTTTGCCGGCGAGTAACCACCCGGCATGACCCTGCCCGTCGCGAATCATCCACCAGTCTTCCATGGGGATTGGCGGGGCAGTCAAGGCTTCGGCTGGAGGCGCGCTAGCGGGTTTGGGTGCGGGTTTGGGAACGCCTGGGATTAGCGCGGGGATCTGAGTCTTCGTCGTCTGGGGCGGTTTGGTCTCTGCCGGCTTCGGTCTCACCGACCCCGGGGCTCCGGCCTTGGGAACCGAAGCGCGCACCAGCAGTTCCACCTTCGCATTGCCGGGAAGCAGGAAGAAGCGCTCCGTCTCCCGGCCGGGAAGCACATGCAGGTATACGTCGTCGCGGAGAACGGCCGTCGCCACGACGGGGTCCTGCTTGTGCGCGTCCGCAAGCTGCGCAAACGCTTGATAGCTCTGGGCGTCGATTACCGCCCGCTCTTCAATCCAGCCAATCTCGTTCTTTTGCGTCTTGACTTTCAGAAACCGCTTGCCGTGTTCCAGCACTTCCAGCTGCTGTCCGTTCACCACTTCCGCCACGCGATTGGACACCGCGGCTACCCGGTCGTGGAGGTACATTGTCCGCGCAGACACGTAAACGGTATCGTTCTGATGTTTGTGGAAGCGCGTGCACCCGCAGGCCATTGCAAGGAAACAGACCACGAGCAAAGGCTTCAGGGAGGCTCTGGAGTGCCTGAAGGAAGGGACGAGTGGGATGGGGGATTGCGTGAGCACAGCCAGTGGCGGTCCTCTTGAGGATACCACCGCAGGACAGTTGTCAGTAGTCAGTTGTCAGTTATCAGAGGAGGGGTGCCGTTGTCGGGTTTATTTTTCGTCTCCTCCAATCCGATTCGCAAAGACGCGCGTTCCTGTTGCAGGAGGACGCACATGCTGTTTCGCCGCTCAGTTTCACCCATCTCCCCCACGATCACCCCTTTTTCCGCCAATGGCAGCTCTCTCAAGACATCGGATGAGACGCTCAAACAACTCGAACAGGCTCTGAATCGCCGGCGGTTTCTTACCGGACTAGGCGCCGCGGGTGCCGTCGCAGGGGCTGCCGTGATTTCTGGTTGCGGCTCCAGCACCATGGCCAAAGCCCAGTCGACCAGCACCACCGACACCGTGCAACAGATCTTTACCGCTGCTCTAATTGCCGAGGATCTGGCCATCACCATGTATTACAACGCCCTTGTTGGCGGAGTCATTCAGGATCCTAACCTCTCCGGCACGGGCGGAAGCGCCACCAATGTGACCGCCAATGGCAGCCTGGCCAACGTCGGCTACCTGCGTGGAGCACTTGCCGAGGAGATCAGTCACGCTGCGCTGCTGCGGACGCAACTGAACATCTCAGCATCCGCCAGCGATCCGGTGCAGACGTTTTACTTTCCCACCGGAACATTTGACTCGCTTCAGAATTTCTTC
>Ga0302200_10001737_pt1 | contig 19938 bp, 14 predicted proteins | sample II_Bog_N3_1_FD_194585 | JGI IMG/M metagenome (GOLD analysis project Ga0302200, IMG submission 194585) | Peat permafrost microbial communities from Stordalen Mire near Abisko, Sweden - II_Bog_N3_1 | ecosystem: Environmental > Terrestrial > Soil > Wetlands > Peat | place: Sweden: Abisko... | reverse complement strand
AGCGAGGGACCGGGGGCACCCTCAACGTGGTTTTGGAATTCTCACGGGGACCGGGGGCACCCGCCCAGTCCGTCTCACCACCCTCCCCGGTCCCCAAAAGCGAGGGACCGGGGGCACCCGCCCAGTCCGTCTCACCACCCTCCCCGGTCCCCAACAGCGAGGGACCGGGGGCACCCTCAACTTCGTAGGATTCCCGTGAGACCGGGGCCACCCGCCATCTCAAGACTCAAGGTGATCCTTCAGGGCCAATGAGTGGGCCACCTGCCTGTTAGTTTGCTCAGTTCCGGGATTATGCGGTCTAGGACGCCGGGCCAATCGCCGGGCGCGGGTTGGCGAAAGAGGCGGGCGGTTGGATACCACGGGGTGGTTTCGCGATGCTGCATCCAGCGCCAGTCTCCCAGATGGGGGAGCAGAATCCAGACCGGCTTGGCCATGGCGCCGGCCAGATGGGCGATGCAGGTGTCTGTCGTAATTACCAGGTCGAGCGTGGCCATGAGCGCCGCGGTCTCGGCCAGGTCGCGGTCGCGGCTTGCGCCGTCGCGGACCAGAATCTCGCCGGGCAGGTTGGCCAACTGCTCGGCGGGCGCGCCCTTTTGCAGGGAGACGAAGGCGACGCCGGGGGCGCGCAGCAAGGGAAGGAGCGTTGCGAGACGCATGGACCGCTGGTGGTCGGCCTTGTAGCGGGGATTGCCGGCCCAGGCGAGGCCGACGCGGAGCGGCAGAGTTTGATTCCGCCGATCGGGAATGCAGGAGGGGAATTCCGCTTGCTTTTGACTTACAAGCTCGCGGTCGGCGGCGAGATATGCGCCCGGCCATGGGACCGTTTCCACCGTGGTTCTGAAGATGGCGGGAAGGCTTTGCAGCGGGCATTCTAGATCGAAATCCGGCGGCATGGCGTCAAGGAGGGCCGTGTGAGCGAGGCCCGCGCGCACCACAGCCAGCGAACGCATGAGCCGCTCAACGGGCGGCTGGACGCGCAGGATTGGGACGCCGCCGCGGGCGGCAACCAGGGTTGCGTAGCGGCAGAACTGAATGGTGTCTCCCAGGCCCTGCTCGGCGTGAAGCAGCACGCGTTGGCCCTGGAGCGGCTCCCCCTGCCAGCGGGGCTGACGAAAGACCCGGGGGGTGCGATGAACCTCGCGAAAATGCCAGCGCGCCTCATACGCCGGCCAGCCGCGTTCCCAGTCTCCCAGGCGGAGCTGGGTGAGCGAGAGGTTGTAAAGCGCGCCGGGACTGGAGGGATCGCGCTGGACGGCGGCCTGGTGGGCGCAGAGAGCCTCAGCGGTGTGGCCAAGGTCGAGCAGGGAGTTTCCGCGGTTGGAGATTGCCGGGCGGCTGCCGAGAGCTTCGGCCCGCTGGAAAGCCTCGATGGCCTGGTGAAAGCGCCGCTCGTTGTGGAGCAGAATACCGTGCATATTGATGGCTTCAGCGTTGGCCGGATCTGCCGCGAGCGCCCAGCGAAGCCACTGCCATGCGCCGGCCTGATCCTTCTCCGCGGCGCGGAACTGGCACCAGGCCACTAGCGTTTCCACTTGATTCGGATTGAGCGCGAAGGCTTTGCGCAGGTGCGCTTCCGCGCTGGCGGGACGACGGCGTTCCCGCTCAAGCAGCGCCAGATTCACCCATCCCGCGACCAGGTCGGGGCGCAGCTCGACGGCGCGCTGCAGGGCGGCCTCGGCGTGGGTCTCGCGGCCCTGTTCGCGGAGCAGACTGCCGAGATTCATCCAGGCAGCGGCAAAATCGGGCCGCTCGACCAGCGCGCGGCGGTAGCGGGTCTCGGCCTTCTTCAGGTCGCCCATGCGGGCCAGGACGAAGGCGGCGGCAAACTCGGCTTCGGGCAGGCGTGGGCGCAGCGCCAGCGCTTGCCGGTAGCACTCCAACGCTTGCTCATTGCGGCCCATTACGGCCAGCGCATTGCCCAGGCCGAGGTGCGCGGGAACCAGTGCCGGCTGGCAGGCTAGAGCACGCTCAAACTCGTGAATCGCTTCTTCAGGACGGCCAGTGGCGATATGGAGCTCGCCGAGGCCCATGCGGGCTAACGCGCTTGTGGCATCGAGCTGGATGGCTTGGGCGTAGGCGCTTTCAGCTTCAGTAAAGCGGCTGGCGGCTTTGAGGGCCTGGCCCAGCGCAACCCATGCGGGAACCATTTGCGGCGCGGCAGTTACGGCGGCCGAAGCCATTTTGACGGCGGACTCGGGTTGACGGCTGGCAAGGGCTACCAGGCTGATGCCTACCAGGGCTTCGGGGTGGCGGGGATTCTGTTGCAGGGTTCGCTGATAGGCGGCGGCGAGATCAAACAGATGGCCGGTCAGAGATTTGGGACGGCTTTTCTCTTTGGCCGGCATTGGCGGCGCAGTGGCAATCACGGGCTTGCCTCACCGCTGGGATGTTTGTCCCGGCGATTCACTGGCTTGAACGGTAGCTGGTGGCGGAGGGAAGCTCAACGGGAAAATGCGGGGAGGGTGCGGGTGCGGAGGATGGAGTTCCCGTTGTGCACCTGTGTGCTGAATTGGGACTATGGGTTGGCATGCTGCGGGTAGGGCTCCAGGGCAGCGACTAACAGATATCAATTCTCGATCAATCTACCCGGCTTTGCCGGATCTTCCAGATGTACGCGCTTGGCTTCGATGCTCAGAAGGATTTCGGTCGATTTTGCTGAGCTGTCTACGGAGCCAACCGAAAGCTTGAATCGGTAATAGTCGTCCGACATGGGTTCAACTTCAAGAAACTCAATACAGTCATTCGGAATTGGTCCGGCTGGGTCGAATTGGATCGATCGAGCATCAGCAAAGACCAAGAGACCATCGACAATATTCTCGTCGTTGTAGTATTCCCACTGTCCCGATGCACTTCGTACCCTTGAGATCTCGTCAACTTGAATCACCACACGATTCTCCGACCCATCGATCGTGATGGACTTGCACGCGCGGTCACCGAGATAGATTGTCTTAAAAAACTCCGTCGGGAGCATGAATTCCTTTGCGGCCAATTATTGGCCAATGTGCTGCGCAGGTGGCCTACATCTCAATCTACCTCAGATACTTGCAACGAGCTATATTTGCAAAGAACTGTAGTAACGCAGGTCCTTCGACTACACTCGGGATGACAGATATTTATAAAGAGCGAGATGGTTGTACAGGGCTACGGAGTTGTAGAGAGCTTTCGGAACGCAGGGCCGCTTCGCCTTCGCTCGGAGCGGGCTTTCGGCTTTGCTCAGGAGGCCAGGCCCAGACCTACAAGGTTGGCGGCCAGGATGATGATTATCATTCCGGCCCAGAGGAGGCGGATGGGCTTGCCGCTTATGCCCTGCCACTCGCCCAGCGCCAGACCTACAAAGCCAGCGAACAGGACATAGCCGCTCATGTGCAGCATCCAGTTGACGTAGGAGAGGCTCTGGGGAATGTTGGCCGCGCCCCAGGCATAAAAAAAGAATTGCAGATACCACATGACTCCGCCGGTTGCGGCCAGGGCTGCATTTTTAAGGAGCATTGGGGTCGGGTGCGATAAGTCGTCGCGGAGGGAGATTTGTTTGAGCGCGGCCAGGCGGATGAAGCAGTAACTCATGTTGACAACCGCGCCGCCGCCCATGATAAATACATAACTCGGCAGCGCGGCATAGAGTGGATTTACTCCAAGGTGCAGCGCCGCCGCTTCCATGGGCTTTGCCGCATTGATGGCGAACGACATGCCGGAGGAGAATATTCCGCACAGAACGGCCAGAGTTAGTCCCAGCTTGAGGTTGAATTCCTTTAATTCGCCGCGAAGCTCTAACTCTTTCTGGTGGCCGGCATAAGAGACGATGGCCACTCCTATAACTGCTACCAGCACGCCTGCCATGGTGAACAGGCCGCTGCGGGTGGTAAACAGCACCGCAGCCTGGCCGTCGAGCAGCGGAGGGACCAATGTGCCCACCACCAAGACGACGCCGATGGCCACGCCGACACCGAGCGAGATGCCGAGGTGGCGCATGGTGAGGCCGTAACTGATATTGCCGACGCCCCACATGGCGCCGAAGAGAGCAACTTTGAAGAGAATATGCGGATCGATGGAGCCATAAAAGCTCGTGAAGGAAGGAAGCAGCAGGAAGCTCACCGAGATAGGCAACAGTATCCAGGAGAAGAAGCCGGCGACGGCCCATGTGGTTTCCCACGACCATTTCCTGACCTTGCCAATGGGCGCATAGAAGGACGCGGCCGATGCCGCGCCCACCATGTGCCAGCCGATGCCAGCGAATATCGACCCCATTCCTTCTCTCCTTAACGCGTATACGTCGGTTCAAACGCCGGCCGAAATGATGCCGCAGGGGCTAAAGCCCACGTTGATTCTATGGCAGTTTCGGCACGACTAAAGTCGTGCCCTTTCAAGACGTGACCACGTTAACGTGCGGCATGCGCGGTCTCCGACCGCCAGATGGTGACGGGACCGATAAGGCCCGATGGCAGCAGCGGCGAATCGGCCTTGTACGGCTTCACATCCGCCCATGTATACGTCGTGGTCACGCCAGGCTGCAAGTCGCCGATCATGCGGTTGGGCCATAGATTGGTCACCTTCACTGTGACCTGGTTTGCCCCTGGGCGCAGCGCCCGCGTTGCGTCCAAGCGGAACGGCGAATGCCACACTTCGCCAAGCGAAACGCCGTTTACCGTGACCTCTGCAACGTTCTTCACATCTCCCAGGTCGATACCCACTTTGGCTCCGGCATGGAACCAGGCTGCCGGGGCGTTCACGGTGGTTGTGTAGGTTCCTTCGCCCGAGAAGTACTTTACTCCTGGGTCGGGGCTTTCGGTCCAGGAAGCCAGCTTGTCGAGCGTAATCGAAGGCGGCGCTCCACGGTTTGGCTGGAAGGCAACCGTCCATGCGCCGGTTGCGGCGCCGACCTGCGTCTCGTCGACAGTGGGCAGCGTCCGCTGGGCCGCGTGGGTCGGCTTGCGAAAGACTACGAAGACCGTGCCCCAAGGCTCCAGCGTCAACGGAACGGTTGTGCGGCTATCGGCAACCTTGTAGGAAGCCGGTTCCGCAGCGCCCGTCTCCGCGCGCCAAAGCTCGGCTTCCCTGCCCGCCACACGGAAGCTCGCCTCGACCTGCTCGCCGCGGTCGCTTCGGTTATCCACAAAGTAAATGTCTCCATCGGCGAGCTTGCGATGGACAAACTCGAGGCGCGCATCCGGTTCCGGGCGAGTGTAGTCGAAGTCGGGCGCCTGCTTGAGCGAGGCAAATACCTGTTTCAGGCTTTGGCCCGCGTACACAGTCCCCTTGCCGACTTGACGCTGGCCGGTTCCATCGCCAAACATCTGTTGAGTCAAGGTTTGAAATTCCTGCTGGTCGTCGGCCTGGCTTGGATCGTCCTCCGGTTTGGGTCCGGCCACCACGGCGCCGGCCGTCACCAGGGCATGAATGGCTCGCAGCACCGGCAGAGACATGTGCCTGCTGTTTGGATCGAGCGCGAGCACTTTGTAGCGCATGCCGCCGGGAGTGATGAGTTCGCCATTCTGCGCGCTCAACTCGTGGATGAGCGCATCCGCATTGATGTAATCGAAACCGTAGCCGGGGGGAACGGGCGGCGCGCTGTGGGAGAAAAGCGCCGTGAGATTCGAGTCCTCGCCATAAAAGTAGACCACATCCGCGGCAAAGCGGCCCTGCTGAAGGAGAAAGCTCGACCGAGCCAGATAGTCGATCCACGGGCCCGCCTGTTCGGCCCAGGTTTCATTGCGGTTGAACCACTGGCCGAATGGTCCCAGCGTCAACCCGGGGAGCTTGTCGGTGACCGGCTGGTGCGCCGACTCGTGAATTACGATGCGATTGATGCCGTTCAGCAGTTCCTGGTCAGCGGTCGGCTTGAGGGTCTGCGGCGACCACCCCCAGGGCGCCTCCGAGGCCGTCATGGACTCCGCCGCCGCCAGGTTCTGCCCGTAAATATGCGCCACCGAGGCGGATTCGCGGTCGTCGGCGTTGTATCCGTACTGCTCATGGTTCACGCCAGGACGCTGCGTCCACATGGCGCTCATGGGCACTTCGTTGTACTTCTTCACTTCCATGCCGTCGCACACATAGGCCCGGCCGCCCTCGTGCGACTCGCCATAGTGACCCATGCCGCGCTGGTGGAGCGTCTCTTCCAGTTGGCCGTAGTGCTCGGTTGCAATCAAGTCGGCAATGGTCTTGCGGAAATCCCACAGAAAACGGTCGCTGGCCTCGCTGCTCTCGACCACGTGGCCTGTTAGCACCGGGAGCCAGGGGGTGGCATCGTAGCCGCGCAGGGCGCGAAATTGGGCCAGCATTTTCGGTGTCCAGTTGAGCGAACCCGCCTCCCAACTGTCGTTGATTACGTAGCGGATGCCGCGCTCGCCCATCAAGTCCGCTCCCACCGTTTCCTTGTAGCTGTCGAGGTAGGTGTTCATGTAGCGGGCCACGGCGGCGCGATCGAGCTTGTCCGCCTCAAGGCCGGTGGCTTCGCGGGTGGCCGGATGGTTGGTGATGCCAAGCAGCGAGTAGCCGAGGCGCACCACCACCCATTCTCCTGGCGGCGGCGTCCAGTCCAGTTCCCCGTCCGGCTGCATCTTCGCCGTCAAATCCACCACATCGGACTTTTGGATCGCGTCTTCCGGGCCGATGGGCGCTGTCGCAAATTGATAGAGATTCTCTTCCGGCGTGAATGCGGCCTTCTCTTCGAATCGGTTCACGCGCGCGCCGGGAATCAACTCCAACTTGGCGATCTTGTACTCGGTTGGCGCCTTGGCGGCGAAGGAAGCCGGATCGAACCCCTTTGCCCAGTCGGGAACGGCAGGCGGAGGCAGGCGCATGAAGGTGACCCGGAAAAACCGGGCCGTGACCGCCGGAAACGCGATTGTGTGCTGGGGCGCGCTGCCTCCTGAAAGTTTCGCCACCGGTCTGAAAGCGGTTCCGTCGTCGCTTGCTTCGAGGGTCCGTTCCGGCACGCCAACCCCGGTAAATGCCGCCGTCCAGTCAGGGTCCTGGGTAACAAACGCGATGGCCCGGATGGTTTGCGGCTGGGCAAACTCCCATTGAATCCATGAGGACTGGCCTAGAGGCGGAACCGGCAGCCCGGTGGTCTTGTTGAGGTCTCCATCGCTGAGGAGGGGGTAGTCCGGATCGCCGCCACTTGCGCTCATTTTTGCGAGCAGCGCTCTGGTTGAAACGTCACTCGACGGACGCCGGTAGGCCACAACGGCCGCATCGGCATAAAACAGAGGCGCCGGCTGTTCTTCGCTGTGCGCAATGGACTGGAAAGGCCCGGTGACCGAGGGCGGAGGCGAAAGCTTGCCGGCAAACGGTTTGCCTCCTTCGATCAGGGTCTCGCTCCAAACATACTTCTTCATGCCGTCTGCCGGAGTGACCCACGGACCGCCCGATTCGCTCCATCCCGGCGATCCAGCGATGGCCTCTTCCATGCCCAGTTGGCCGGCCAAATCCGTTGCGTAGCGGAAGGCATCCTTCCAATCCGGCGTCATGTAGGCCAGCCGCTGCTTCACCACCTGCGGCGTATCCAGCGCCGCATCGAAGTTCTGAAAGCCCGCGATGCCTACACGATGCATCCACTCCAGATCGAGCTTGATGCCCTCTTTGGAGATATTGCCGTTCATCCAGTGCCACCACACTCGCGGGCGGGCGCTGGGCGGGGGATTGAGAAAACCTTCGCGCAGAGACGGAGCCGGGGCGACTGCCTGAACAGGAGCCTGTTGAGCCGGCAAGGATACCTTTGCGGCAAGAAGCAACACGCCCAGGATTGGCGCCAATTCTCTTATGGGAGACGGCATGACCTGCCCTTTCTTCCATCGCTTTTCAGCGCTCAGTTCCTCGGATGAAATTGTTTCCATGCGGGGGAACCTTAAACGCTGCCGGCTTGCCTTGTCAAAGCCATCCGCGTCCGATCGACCTCCGCCCAAGCCCACCCATCGCATCCAAACCGGATCAACTCATTCACTTCTTTACTTCTTCACTGCCCCACCGCCATTACACTTTCATCATGGCCCTACGCCTTTACGCAGCCACTACGAGCCAGGGAAAGCTTCGCGATTTCCGCATCGCCGGCGAGGCGCACAACCTGGAGATCGAGCCGCTGCCTGGGCTTGCGACCATACCCGCTCCGGAAGAAGACGGCGCAACCTTCAAGGCTAACGCCACATTGAAGGCAGTGTATTACTCGCGATTTGCGCCCGGCAGCCTGGTGCTGGCCGACGACTCCGGCCTTGAGGTGGACGCTCTTGACGGCGCTCCGGGGGTTCGCTCGGCGCGTTTTGCGGCCGACTCGGGCTTGGTGGACTCGCCCGATGCCAACGATAACACCGACGTGTGGAACAACATGATTTTGCTGCAGCGGCTGGCGGCTGTTGCGGCGGGGGAACGCACGGCCCGTTACCGCTGCGTGCTTGTGGCCGCCCGCGACGGCGTGGCTTTGCATACAGCCGAGGGCACGGTCGAAGGGCTGATTCTGGACGCGCCTCGCGGGACTGGAGGTTTTGGCTACGACCCGCTGTTCTATTTGCCCGCGCTTGAGAGCACGATGGCTGAACTGGATCTGAAGACCAAGCACTCGCTCAGTCATCGCGGGCGGGCGTTTGCGGCGCTGGTGGCGATGCTGGAAGTCTGAGATTGCCAGTCAGCGTGGAATCGATTTCTCGATTGGTCATGACGGCGGCGATTTTGTCTTTCATGTACTTCAACGAGACTTGGTGATGCTCCCGATCGTAGGAATCGATGCAGTCCAGGGCCAGCACTACCGGCCAGTCGCGCTGGTAAGCGTCGATGGCCGTGGCGCGGATGCAGGCGTGGGTGTTGATGCCGGCGAGGATGACGGAGTCCGGGCTGAGCTGGGCCAATAACTCATCGAGGCCCGTGCCGAAGAAAGCGCTGTAGCGCTTCTTGACGAGAACGGTGTCGGAGGAGGCTGGAAGCAGTTCCGGAACGATTTGGCAGCCGGACGTTCCTTTGATGTTGATGGAAATCCCCTTGGCTATCATTTCAGGAAATGCGTCGCTGAGGTCGGGCTCGAACTCTTGCCGAACCCAGATAACGGGGTGGGAACGATCTCGCATCAGGCGCAGCAGTTGGTTGATGGCCTGGGTGAGCTCATGCCTGCGGCCCGGTTCCCAACTGGCAAGGAAGTCATTCAACATATCGATTACGATCAGGACCGGGGCTTGCATGGTAGCAGCGTATCAGAACGCTTATTGCTCTCGAACGGCGGTCTGCCGGGAGACGATGCCATGGCCGTCCAATCCCGCGCCTTGACGGGTGTGATGTGAGCCACCAATAATGCATCTGAAAGAAGATAGAGGATTTCCGTCTCTCAATCTGAAATCGCCTATTCTTGCAGCCTTCAGGAGCCTCGACGCCCATGGCCACCGCTCAACAAACTGCCGCGCCCCCCGCGGTTCCGACTGTCAGAGGCGGCGTGCCGCCGCTGCGCGCCGGCCAGGGGAACTCGTTTCTGTGGCGAAAGCTGCACTCGCTGCTCGGCGTCGTCCCCATCGGCGCATTTCTGCTGGAGCACATCCTCTCGAACTTCGAGGCGCTTAAAGGGCCGATCGCCTACGGAGCGCAAGTCAAGTTTCTGAATGGCCTGCCGCTGGTGCGCGTTCTGGAGTGGGTATTTATTTTTCTGCCCATCCTGTATCACGGCGTTTATGGCGTTTATATCTGGCTGCGCGGCCAATCCAACGTGGTGTACTACCCCTGGGCAGGCAACTGGATGTATGTATCCCAGCGTTACACCGGTCTTATCGCATTCCTCTATATCGCGCAGCACTTGTACAGGCAGCGATTCACGGGCGTGAACCTTCCGGAACATCCTTACGCTGCCTTCCACAAGGTGCAGGTGGAACTGGCGAACCCGTGGATGCTGGCTGTCTACATTGTGGCGATGATCGCGATCAGTTGGCACTTCAGCTACGGCATCTGGCTGTTCGCGGCCAAGTGGGGCATCACTCCGGGCGTGACCGCGCGCAAGCGGTTCGGCTATGTTTGCGCCGCGCTGGGCGTTGTGCTGGCGGTGATGGGGCTCTGGAGCATCTGGGCGTTTGTGGGCGGGAAGTATCCTAATGTGCCTGAAGACGTCGCGCCGGCAGTCTCGATCCTCGCCGCTCCGGCCTACTCCGGCGTCTCTTCTTACCTGACTAGCCTCCAGCCTTTAACTAATATCTAAGGGCCAGCAGCCAGAAGCTCAAGTCGAAAGGAAGTTCGTCTCATGGCAGCACCCAGAATCATCGTGGTTGGCGGGGGGTTGGCCGGACTGGCCGCGGTCATCAAGATAGCCGAAGCCGGCGGCACCGTTGACTTGTTTTCTATCGTTCCGGTAAAGCGTTCTCACTCAGTGTGCGCGCAGGGGGGCATTAACGCCGCAAAGAATTTGAAGGGCGAGGGCGACACCACCGACAAGCACTTCGACGACACCATTTATGGCGGCGACTTTCTGGCCAATCAGACGCCGGTGAAAGCGATGTGCGAGGCTGCGCCCGGAATCATCGATCTGCTGGATCGGATGGGCGTACCCTTCAACCGTACGCCTGAAGGGTTGCTCGATTTCCGCCGCTTCGGAGGGACGCTTTACAATCGCACGGCGTTTGCGGGCGCGACTACCGGGCAGCAATTGTTGTATGCGCTCGACGAGCAGGTGCGGCGGTACGAGTCCGCGGGCCTGGTGAAGAAATACGAAGGCTGGGAGTTTCTCTCCGCCGTGCTCGACTCGAGGGGCGCGGCGCGCGGGATCACCGCGCTGGACCTTCGCACAATGGAACTGCGCAGCTTTCCTGCCGAAGCCATCATACTGGCGACGGGCGGCAACGGGGCCTTGTTCGGGAAGAGCACCAACTCAGTGGTCTGCACCGGCTCGGCGCAATCCGCTATTTTTCAGCAGGGCGCCTATTACGCCAATGGCGAGTTCATACAGGTACACCCAACCTGCATTCCCGGCGAAGACAAGCTGCGGCTTATGTCGGAGTCGGCGCGCGGCGAGGGCGGGCGCGTGTGGGTTCCGCGCACAAAGGGCGAGAGCAGGCCGATCAAGCAAATTCCGGAGTCCGATCGCTGGTACTTCCTTGAGGAGTGGTATCCCAAGTATGGCAACCTGGTTCCGCGCGATGTGGCCACGCGCGCCATCCATAGGGTGGTTTACGAGTACGGCCTCGGTCTCGACGGTCAGCCAATGGTCTATCTCGACCTGACGCACATCGATCGCGCCACGCTGAACCGCAAGCTGGAAGGGATTCTGGAAATCTACGAGAAGTTTGTCGGCGACGACCCGCGCGATGTGCCCATGAAGATCTTTCCCGGCGTGCACTACACCATGGGCGGGCTGTGGGTGGACTTCAATCAGATGACGAATATTCCCGGCATTTTTGCCGCCGGCGAGTGCGAGTACCAGTACCACGGCGCAAACCGCCTGGGCGCGAACTCGCTGGTGAGTTGCATTTTTGGCGGCTTCCGCGCCGGACCCAATGCGCTGCACTATTCGCATGGCCTGGAATGCCCGGACGGCGATTGCGGCAATGCCTCCGAGCTTGCGCGGCAGGCTGAAATTAATTCCAAGCTTTTGAAGAACGAAGGCACTGAGAATCCCTTCAAGCTATGGCGCGAGCTTGGGGTAACCATGACCGAGCACGCTACCGTGATTCGCTATAACAAGGGACTGAAGCAGGCCGATGAGAAGATTGTGGAGCTGCTGGAACGCTACAAAAAGGTGAACCTGGCCGACCGCAGCCAATGGGCCAACACCAGCTTCGCGTTTGCGCGCCAATTGAAGAACATGCTGGAGCTTTCGCGGACCGTCACGTTAGGCGCACTGCTCCGCGACGAGTCCCGCGGGGCACACTACAAGCCTGATTTTCCTGACCGCAACGACGAGAAGTTTCTGAAGACGACCAAGGCCAGCTTTACCGGCGCGCCCGAGGGTCCGAAGTTCGAGTACGAGGAAGTGGATACGCAATACATCAAGCCGCGTCCGCGCAGCTACACCGCAACCAAATAAGCAAAGGGAGACTGACTTGTGGCAACCAAGACCGTAGCACTCGAAATCAAGCGCCAGGCCAGCCCCGATGCCCCCGCTGTGTGGGAGAGCTTCGAGCTTGAATGGCGGCCCGGCATGAACGTCATCTCCGCAATGATGGAGATTGCGGCGAACCCGGTAACCGCCGACGGCCGCGCGACCACGCCCATCACCTACGACTCGAATTGCCTTGAGGAGATTTGCGGGTCGTGCGCGATGAGGATTAACGGCAAAGCCCGCATGGCGTGCTCGTCGCTGGTGGATAACCTGGAGCAGCCGATCAAGATTGAGCCGCTGAGCAAGTTTCCGCTGGTGCGCGACTTGCAGGTCGATCGCTCCGTTCTGTTTGAAAACCTGAAGGCTGTGAAGGCCTGGGTTCCGGTGGACGGGACTTATGACTTAGGTTCGGGGCCACGCGTGTTTCCGCAGCAGCAGGAAGCGAGTTATCCACTGTCTAACTGCATCAGTTGCTGCTGCTGCATGGAAGTGTGCCCGCAGTTCAACGACGATACGGGCTTTGTGGGCGCGGCCACTATTGCCCAGGTGAAACTCTTCAACGATCACCCGACGGGGAAAGTTTTCAAGGAAGAACGCCTGCGCGCCCTGGCCGGCGATGGCGGCATACAGGAGTGCGGATTCGCGCAGAACTGCGTGGAGATTTGCCCCAAGGGCATTCCGCTGACCAGCGCGATCTCGGATATCAGCCGCGATGTGCTGATTCAGAAGGCTAAGGACTTTTTGCGCGGGTAACTGCGTTTGGATGTGGATATAGCAGTGGGTTCAAGCCGCTGGCTTTAACCACTCCGCGACTGCCTCAGGATTCCGCGCAATCACCATCAGATAAGCCCGCGCCGGCGCATCCGGATTCTTGCGGCACTGCTCCCAATCCCGCAGCGTGCCCACCGGAATTCTATAAGTAGCCGCAAAAGCTTCCTGCGTAAGGCCGAGGCGCTCTCGCAACTTCTTCACATTGACCTGACGATGCAGACCCAGCTTCGCCAGCTCCTCGTCCGTACCGGCAGGGATCGGCTGTGCATCGGGATCTGCCAGCGCCGCAGCGGTCAGTTGTTTGTCTGTAAGCGCATCGAGGGCATCCCAGTCCGTATCGGTCTCCGGTAGGGGGTCGCCCGGCTCATGATCGAACACGATCATATTGTTTAACTTCATTCCAGTTCGCCTTTCTTACCGAGATGATTCGGGTAATGTCGTGCAGTGGGATCGCGGAGACCACATACAAAACTCGCCTCCTGCCCAGGCCCAGTGTCGCAAAGCGCTCTTCACCGTAGTCGAAACGGTCATCAATCCAGAATTCTCTGTATGGATCCTCAAGCGCGGGAACTCCTTCATCAAGAGATAAGCCATGCTTGCGACGGTTCAGGGCATCCTTCTCCGGGTCCCAGGTATACCGCATGGGATGATAGTACGGCTAAGCCGTAGTCATGTCAATTGTCTTGGTGGGCTCGGACAATCTACATTGTGGGATAGAAGCTCTGAATCCAGCCTTGGAGCAGGGCTGGGAAGCAGCCTAGCAGCACTACCGCAGCCGCGATTCCTACCAGCACAATCATGGTAACCGGATGGGCCTTGATGGGCGTCTCGTCGATTGCGGGCATTACATAGGCGCGCTTGAGCACTTGCAAATAGTAGTAGAGCGAGACGGCGCTGAAGGCGACTGCGAGAGCGACCAGCGCGAATGGAATCGGGCCGGCGGAGACTCCAAGGACAGCGGCAAAGAGGTTGAACTTGGCCCAGAAGCCTACCAGCGGGGGAATGCCGGCGAGCGATAGGAATAGAACCAGCAGGACTGCGGCTAGAATTGGATTCCGCTTGTGGAGGCCGAGGAAAGCATCCATGCGGTCGCTGCCTGTGGCGCGCTGGACTACGTCGACTACGCCGAAGGCGCCGATGGTGGTTAGGCCGTAGGTTAGGACGTAGTAGAGGACGGCGTTTGTACTGGCACCTACGCTTTGGAGCTTTCCCGCAATCAGATGAAGCTCAGCTATGGCCGTCGAATAATGAGGCAAGACAGCAACACCCAGTAACAGGTAGCCCGCGTGAGCAATTGCCGAATAGGCAAGCAATCTGCGCACACTTGTTTGGGCAAGAGCGGCCAAGTTACCAACCACCATTGAGATTGCAGCAATCATCAGCAAAAGAACGGCGAGCTTCGTCCAAGTCTGATCGACTGTGTTGAGCCATACTGCCAATCCCACTAGACCAGAAGTCGACCCAGGCTCAAGGGTCAACCAATTCACACCTATGGTCAACAGCAGCGCGAAGCTGGCAACCTTCGAGACTGACGCGATAAACGCCGCTGCCGGGGCGGGCGCGCCTTCATATGTGTCTGGAGCCCACAGATGAAATGGCACAGCGGCAATCTTGAATCCTAGGCCTGCCACAACTAGCACCCAGGCTACATAGAAAAGTGGATTGGGTCCCTGCTCCGCGATCACTTCTTGAATCACCCTGAGATTCGTGCTGCCAGTTAAGCCATAGAAGTAGCTAAAACCAAAAAGTAAGAATGCAGCTGACATGCCTCCGAAAAGGTAATACTTCATCGCGGCTTCGGCGCTTTTGCCCGAATGCTTGGCGAATGCGGTCATGATGTACAGGCCGAGGCTCAACAGCTCCAATCCCACGAAGATAACCAGCAGATCCACCGCACCGGCAATCAATAATCCACCTGAAGCCGCCATCAGCACCACGGCCACAAACTCGCCTACATGCCTGGTGAAATTCGAATCGATCAGCAACAAAAGCGTCAAAGCCGTCAGGACAAGAATTCCGGTCTGCGCAACCTTTACGTAAGCTCCTGTGACGAGCAGTCCAGAGCCAAAGCTACCCGCCAGTCCAGAGCCGATGCTATCTGCGAAGAAGGTAAACCAATCATTGCCCTGAAGCTGCAACGCAAACAGCGCCGCCCCGCACCCGGCCACGCCGAGCAATGCAGCAATGGTGACACGTGTTTTGAGCGCAGCTTTGCGCAGGAAGCCCAGGTCCACCACCAGCACCAGGAGCGCCGCGATTTCCAGCGCCGTCTCCGGCAGCGTTACGCGAAAGAGATCTGCGTAGTTCATTGCACACCTCCCGCAAGCAGCGCCTTCACGGCCGGTTCAATCTGATCGAGCAGAATCTTGGGATAGAGCCCCACCAACAGGCTGACCCCTGCAAGCAGCGCCACGCCGGTGACCTCGGGCCAGGTGATCGCGGCGAAGGGATGGAGGTGTTCCTTTTCAAGGACGTTCGCACTGGGCAGCGCATCGCTGAAGAATGCCTTTTGCACCGCGCGCCAGGTATACGCCACGCCAACCACTATGCCCACGCCGGCCGCGGCTACCCACCACGGATTCACCTTCCACGCACCGACCAGCACTTGTAACTCGGCAACGAATCCGGAGAAGCCGGGGAGGCCCATGGAAGCGATTCCCGCAATAACAAACGCACCTGCGGCGAACGGCATTCGTCGCGACAGGTGCATTGTCTCCAGTTCCGCCAACTGCCGCGTGTGGGTGCGCTCATAGACGATGCGGCCCACGATGGCGAAGAGCAGGCCCGCCAATATGCCGTGCGAAAACATCTGCATTACCGCGCCTGTAACTCCGATCTGGTTGAGCGTCATTAGGCCGAGCAGCACAAACCCCATGTGGCTGACGCTGGAGTAGCCGATGACGAATTTGAAGTCGGTTTGCACCAGGGCAACCAGCGCGCCGTAGACTATGCCGATGACCGCAAGCAGAGCGAACACATCGCGCCACGAGCCGATGCCGATGATTGAAAAACCCCATGGATCGAGGCCGTGCGGGAAGAGCGCAATGCCGACGCGAAGGCAACCATACGCGCCCAGCTTCATGACTACTCCCGCGAGCAGCATGGATGCGGCCGTGGGCGCGGCGACGTGGCCTGTGGGCGCCCACGTATGGAAGGGCCACATGCCGGCCAGAATTGCAAAGCCGATAAACACCAGCGGGAAGCAACCCATCTGGAAGCTTACCGGCAGGCCCGCATGAGCCAACGCGACGAGTCCCGTGGAATGGCTGCCCGATGTGGCGTAAGCGGCCAGCAGGCCAATGAGGACCATTGCCGAGCCTACGAATGAGTAGAGCGCCAGCTTCATGGCCGCGTACTCACGCCGCGTGGAACCCCAGATGGCGATGAGGAAATACTTGGGCACGATGGCGATTTCGTAGAACACGAACAGCAGAAAGAGATCGAAGCTGAGGAATACTCCGTAGACACCGCCGATGAGCGCGAGGAAGAATGCGAAGAACTCGTTGACGCGCAGCTCGATGTTCCAACTGAACAGCACGCCGGCCACCGCGGCCAGACCGGTAAGCAGAACCAGTGTGCGGCTGATGCCGTCGGCGGCGAGAAGGAAGTGGATGCCCATGGACGGGACCCAGGGGATATCGACAAGGATGCGGGGCGATTGATCTGTGCCCATGGCGGCAACGAATCCCGCCAAGCCCAGCGCCAGCCCACCTGCGGCTACAGCAAGCGCCAGCCAGCGAGCCAGCGCGTTATTGCCCTTGGGCAACAAGGCCAGCAGCAACGCTCCGGCAAACGAGAGATAGATTGTAAAAGCTAACATCTAAAATCTCCAGTGAGCCAAGAGGTTTTGAACCGTTGGGTTCACGCTGTTCACAATCAACTGGGGCAGAAGCCCAATGAGAAACATCAGACCAATTACGGGGATGAGCGCCAGACGCTCGCCGTGCAGCAAGTCAGGGAATTTCGCGAGACGCTCCGGCACTGGCCCGGAGAATACTTTCTGAATCACAGTCAGAATGACCACCGCCGTTACCAACAGGCCGAGAATTGAAACTGTTGCCGCGATCCACGACAAGGAAAAGACGCCGCGGAAGATGAGGAACTCGCCTACGAAGCCGTTGAGGCCAGGCAGGCCGAGCGAACTAAACAGCGCAATGCCCATTAGCCCAGCCAGCACTGGCGCAGGCTTTCGCAATCCGCCGAAGTCGTCGATGCCGCGATGGCCGCCGGTGCGCTGCTGGATGAGGGCCACAAACCAGAACAGCGCCGCAGCGGTAACGCCGTGGTTGAACATTTGCAGAATTACGCCGTTGAGCGCCGCGGCCTTGCTTGCCAGCGCGCCGGCATCGGCAGCGGGAACGGCGAGCGCAAAGATGCCCAGCAAACAATAGCCCAGGTGATTGACGCTGGAGTAGGCGAAGACGCGCTTGAGATCTTTTTGCGCCGCGGCGGCCCACGCGCCCATGACCACGGTAGCCACGGAGAGGACCAGGAGCGGCGTGCGAATCTGCGCGATCTGTGCGCCGAAAATCGGGAGCGCAATCCGCAGCAAGCCATACACGCCCATCTTGGACATTGCGCCTGTGAGCAGCATGGTTACGGGCGAGGGAGCCTCAGCGTATGCCGCCGGGAGCCAGGTGTGAAATGGAATCATCGGCACTTTTACGGCGAATCCGGCGAGCACGCCGATGGCGAGCAAAAGTGTTACTGGCCCCAGATGCGCGGTCACCATCTGTTCCAACTCGCCTCTCGATGCCAGGTCCGCGAGACGCCCAAAGTCCAAGCTGCCAGTGGCGACGAAAATCGCAAGAAACGCCACTAGCAGCGCCACAGAGCCGGCCATGGTGTAGACGAAGAATTGCGTCGCCGCCGGGCCACGCCGCACGCCGCCCCATAGCTTGATGAGGAAGAATGCCGGAATCAGGCTCAGTTCCCAGAACAAAAACCAATGGAAGAAATTCAGAGCCGTGAACGAACCGAACAGACCCGACTCGAGCACCAGCACGAGCCCGAAATAGAGCCCTGGCTGATGATGGACGCGATGCGCGGCATCCACCGACATGAGCGTGACGATGGCGGAGAGGACGAGCATGAGCGCGCCGAGGCCATCCACGCCGAGATGATATTCAATGCCGAGCGAGGGCGCCCAGGCGCAGCGCTCGATCAGTCCGATGGTCCCGTCGGCGGGCAACTGGGCGAACACATACAGCGCCCCAGCAAGGCTTGCAACGGCAGTGACGATGGCCACGGTGCGAGCGTGCTTGCCTGACATTAACGCAATCGCCGCTCCCACAAGCGGGAGCAGAGTCAGGAGCGTAAGTATGGGGATACCGTTCATGGCCGGCTGCTCCAGAATAAGAGTGCGGCCAGACCCACCACGGCAAAGGCGAGAATCCTGAGGTAAGTCTGCACGCGGCCATTTTGCACTCGCGCCAGCAGGCCTCCGCCTACGTTGAACTCTTCACAGCCCTTGTCGAAGGCGCCATCGACCCAATGCATGTCGATGAAGCGGTTGAGGCGCGCCCATTGGCGAAACGCCCACGCAACTCCGGCAACCATGCCGCCCCAGACGCGGCGGTCGAGCCAGTCGGCAACGCGGGCCCACCAGGCATAGAATGCAATCGCAGTCATACCGTAGAACTCATCGACATAAACGCGGTCGCGCAGCCAGCGCCACGGTAATGGCGCAGCCGCTTCGAGGACGTCGGGATCTTCCGGCTTGGGCGCGGGACCGCCATAGAGACGCCAGCCGAGGCCAAGGCCAAGGAACACCACCACGATGGATGTCGCCATTACTATGAGCAGTTGCGGCTCGAGCAGTGCGTGAACGTCGAAACCTGTTGCGTGACCTTCAAGGAAGGCGTGGAACCATGGCCAGGCCGGCGTTCCAATGAACCCGAGCGCGATGGCGAAGAAAGCAAGGATCGCCAGCGGAATGGTCATCACGGCCGGGCTTTCCTGCGCCGGTTTGTGTCCGCGCCAGTGGCCGAAGAAAACATAACCCACCTGGCGCGTCATATAGAACGCCGTCAGGAGCGCGCCGAACACCAGCATGTACAACGGAGTCTTCGCCACGCTCCAGTGCTGAGCCGCTTCCAGGATTCCATCCTTGCTCCAGAAGCCGGAGAAGAAGAGCGGAAAGCCGCACAGGGCAAGCATTCCGGCCGCGTACGTGACGAAGGTCAGCGGCATGTCGGCCCTGAGGCCGCCCATGCGACGCACGTCCTGCTCGTCGTGGCAGCCGTGAATTACACTGCCCGCGCCAAGGAATAAAAGCGCCTTGAAGAAGGCGTGAGTTATCAAGTGGAACATTCCCACGGCAACCCCGCCCATGCCGAGGCCGGCCATCATGTAGCCGAGTTGCGAAACGGTGGAATAGGCGAGGATGCGCTTGATGTCGTTTTGCGCGACGGCGATGAGCGCGGCGAAGACGGCGGTGAATGCGCCGACCCAGGTTACCACGATGAGGGCTGTGGTCGATCCGCCGGCCAGCGCTCCAGCGTGCATGAGCGGGTAGACGCGCGCAATGAGGTAAACACCGGCGGCTACCATGGTTGCGGCGTGAATGAGGGCGGAGACCGGCGTTGGGCCTTCCATTGCGTCGGGCAGCCACACGTGCAATGGGAACTGACCGCTTTTGCCCGCCGCTCCGGCAAAGATGAGCAGGCCGATTGCTCCGGCGGCGGTAAGGCCGAGGGCGGCAGGCTGCGACAGGAGCGTGGACAGAGCGCCGGCTTCCATGGAGCCTGTTCCGCTGTTATAGAAGAGCAGCGTGCCGGTTTGAGCGAAAAGCCAGACGATGCCCAGCAGGAAGAAGACATCGCCGACGCGGGTGGTGAGGAAGGCTTTCTTTGCCGCAGCGGCGGCGGGCTTTTGATACCAGAACCCGATCAATAAATAGGAAGTAAGTCCGACTAACTCCCAACACATGAAGAGCAGTAGGAGCGAGTTAGCAATTACCACACCGAGCATGGCTCCGGCAAACAGCGAGAGGAAGCAAAAGAAGCGCGTAAAGTTTTCGTCGTGCGCCATGTAGCCGGTGGAGTAGATGAAGATGAGCAGGCCGACGAACGTGACCATGACCAGCATGACGGCGGAGAGCGGGTCGAGGACCCAACCCAGGTCAACGTTGGTGGTCCCGAATTGTAGCCAGGTGAAATTGACGGTTTCGC
>Ga0302200_10001732_pt1 | contig 19977 bp, 19 predicted proteins | sample II_Bog_N3_1_FD_194585 | JGI IMG/M metagenome (GOLD analysis project Ga0302200, IMG submission 194585) | Peat permafrost microbial communities from Stordalen Mire near Abisko, Sweden - II_Bog_N3_1 | ecosystem: Environmental > Terrestrial > Soil > Wetlands > Peat | place: Sweden: Abisko... | reverse complement strand
GGTGCAGCTTGATAGCCACGGTGAAATCGCCCAGGCTCTTGATCGGCTCTGCCACCTGAATCTTCCGGCGATCGACCTCGAAGCCTTTCGATTCGAGCCCGGCAGCGATGTCGGCCGACGTGACTGAGCCGAAGAGCTGGCCGGCTTCGCCCGTTTTGCGGGTGAAACTGAGCACGACAGGCTCGAGTTTGGTGACGAGGGCCTCTGCCACTGCCTTCTCAGAAGCAGAACGCCGGGCTGCGGCACTCTTCATCTGTTCGACAACGGCCTTGTTGGCCAGGGTAGCCTGCAGCGCAAGCTTGCGCGGCAGGAGAAAATTGCGGCCGTAACCCTCTGCGACTTTCACCACATCACCGCGGTGACCCAGATTGGCTACGTCTTCCTTCAAAATAACTTCCATGACAATTCTCCAGTGTTACGGGCACTTACCGCGGGGAGCTTGTCAATGGGACAAGTCCAGCAGAAGTAAGAGCCGGGCAGGATCCTACTGCATCGTGACGATTGCCGCGACCGCATTGCGACTCAATGAACACCGCATCCGCAAGAGAGCGAAGGCCGACGAAACAAAGAAGCGAATGCCGGGCAGGCAACCACCGCTGCGGAAATTAGTGCCGCGTGGCGAATGGCAGCAGGGCGATGTTCCGGGCCTGCTTGATGGCACGAGTGAGACGGCGCTGGTGCGTGGTGCAAACGCCAGTAAGACGCCGTGGAACGATCTTTCCGCGCTCAGCCACAAAGCCTTGCAACAGGCGAACATCGCGGTAAGGGATAGCGTCAATCTTCTCAGTGCAGAACTTGCAGACCTTCTTGCGGCGGAAAAACTTTCCACGACCGCCAGGCCCGCCGGATGGGCGGCCACCAGGACCGCCGGAGGATGGCCGTCCGCCGGAACGGGGTGGACCAGAGCCGGGTCCGGATTCCGATCCGGATGAGGCGTGCGGAGCTGCGCCCGTCTCGGGCGCCCTTCCAGGAGTATCTTCAGGCATGATGTTTCCTCTTCACTCTTCTTGCTCCCGATGGGTCCGCAGGCGGACGCGGGATACAGGATTTGGCCGGAGCGGATTCTTTCAAATGAAGGACCGGCAACGGCGATTCTTGATAGACGGGTTTAGGCGCTTGCCTGAACCGGCTCTGCAGCTTCAACGCGAGCAGGCGCCGGGGCGGCCGCCGGGGTTGGCGCCGCGTGCTCCGTGCTTACCTTGCGGCGGGTTCCGCGCAGTGCCTTTACTTTGGCGAGACGCTTTTCTTCCTCGTCGATGCGTACGGTGATGAACTTGATCACCGGCTCGGTCACACGGAGGCGGCGTTCCAACTCGAGAACTACCGGGCCATCGGCTTCGATGGTCAGCAGCACGTAGTTGCCGTCGTTGAACTTCCGCACCAAGTAAGCGAGCTTGCGGCGGCCCATCTTTTCGACAGTTTTCACCACTCCGCCGCCACCGGTCACGGTTGCGGAAAAGCCGGCGATGAGCTTGTCGGCATCTTCCTCGGCCACGTCAGGCCGAACAATGAACATTACTTCATACACACGGGACATCAGTATTCCTTTTCCGCCAGGCTCTCATTGCCTGGCCTTCACCGCCGGTTGGAGCGGGATTCCACCGGGAGGGAGGAAGACCGTTCGTTCGCCTTGGCGGCCACGTTCTTGTCTTGCAGCGCCGACGAAACTACTCGCGGCGGTTAAACTCATTCATCGCGGCTGGCGGTCCGTCTTCGATGATGCGCCGCGTGGCGGTTGCCACCCGGTCCAGCACTTCATCCAGAACCGTCAAATCCGCCTTGCGCATTGGCGAGAGCAGATAATCCCTGCCGTGCCGTCTGCCACCGGTTACGACTGCTTCCGGAGGCAGATCCTGTGCTACCCCAATGCGCAGGCGCAGCCACTCCTGATTTCCCAAGGCACCGGTGATGCTGCGAGCTCCGTTGTGGCCGGCAGGCGATCCCCGTTCCCTGATCTTGAACTTCCCCAGCTTCAGGTCAAGCTCGTCGTAAATGACGAGCAGGTCTTTCGCCGGGTCCGCTTCAAATTCCCTGACCATTGCGGCCACTGTGAGCCCGCTAAGGTTCATAAATGTTTCCGGCTTGGCCAAGACCACTTCGCGTCCTGCTATACGGCAGGTTGCGGTAACGGCCTTGCATCGCCGGTTTTGAACCACAACGCCCTGTTGCTGGGCGATGCGGTCGATTGCCATGAAACCCGCGTTATGCGGGGTCCATGAGTACTCCGGACCAGGGTTGCCAAGACCCACCACCAAAAACGGGCTGCGGTGGTTGCCGGACTCGCTTTCCTCAGGCAATGTCTACTTCTTCGCCTCGGGCTTCTTGGCCTCGGCCTTCTTTGCACCTGCGGCTGGTGCTGCTTCGGCGTCGGTCTTGCCCTTCTTGGCCACTTCCGGTTCGCCGGTTGTTGCTGCAGCAGCCACAGCATCGGCCGCGGGCGCTGCTTCTTCGCGGATGGAGATGACGTGGGCGACGGTTGCATCCTCGGCATTCAGGAACTTGATGGAACCGGTGTGAGGCAAGTCCTTGATTCGCAATGCATCCCAAAGTTGCAGGTTGCTGACATCCACATCGATGTGGCTGGGAATGTCGGCGGGGAGGCACTCAACTTCGACTTCGCGCAGGATTTGATCCAGAATTCCGCCTGTGGCTTTCACGCCGACGGGCACACCGAGCAGCTTGACGCGCACGCTGACCTTGATGGCCTTATCCATTGCGATGCGCTTTAGGTCGATGTGGATCAGCTGGTCCTTGATGGGCTCGCGCTGCCAGTCAACGATCATGGCCTTTGCGGTGGGCGCGCCGGTAATCTCGACATCAAAAATCGTGTTGTGTCCGGACTCTGAAAAGAGAATCCGGGAAATCTGCTTGGGGTCCACTTCGACGGCAACGGGCGTATGACCGGAACCATAGAGTACTGCGGGAATTTTGCCCGATACGCGCACGCGGCGCGCGGCGTTCTTGGTGAACTTGCCCTCACGGGGCTTGGCTACGACAACTTCTGGCATTTGTTCTCTCGTTTCCTTGTATCGGGCACGGGGTTTAGGTCCGCTCCCTTTGTGAAGGCCAGCCGGCAGCTCACAGCTGACAGCTAACAGTTAGTTGAACAGCGAACTTACGCTGGTTTCTAGGTGAATGTTCTCAATGGCCGTACCGATGAGTCCGGCGATTGAGAGCACTTTAATCTTGGGCAACTTGTTCGGCGCATCGGCTGGGGGCACCGTGAGCTTCTGCGCCGCTTCGCGCAGCGGAACTGTGTTGGTGACGACGAGTTGTTCGAGGCGCGAGTTGGCAATGCGATCAATGGCCGGACCGGAGAGCACGGCGTGGCTGGCGCAGGCGAAAACTGTAGCTGCTCCCGATGCGTAGAGCGCGTCGACGGTTTTAACGAGCGTGCCGGCGGTATCGACGATGTCGTCGATGATAAGACAGGACTTACCGGCTACATCGCCGATGACATTCATGACCTCGGCTACGTTGATGTCGGTGCGGCGCTTGTCCACGATGGCCAGCGGGGCGCCGATTTTTTGTGCGAAGAAGCGAGCGCGCTCCACACCACCTGCGTCGGGTGAGACCACGATCAGATTGGGCAGGTTGAGTTCGCGGAAATGGCTGACGAGGACGGGGCTGGCGAAAAGGTGATCCACGGGGATGTTGAAGAATCCCTGAATCTGTGCAGCGTGGAGGTCACAGAAGAGGGCACGATCGGCACCTGCCGTGGTGAGCAGATCGGCGATGAGCTTGGCGCTGATGGCAACGCGGGGGCGGTCTTTGCGATCCTGTCGGGCGTACCCGTAGTAGGGCACCACTACCGTGATTCTGGCCGCCGAGGCCCGCTTGAGTGCGTCGATCATCACCAATAACTCCACCAAGTGCTGGTCCACCGGGTAGCAGGTGGGCTGCACTACAAAAACATCCACGCCGCGCACATTTTCAAGCAGCTGGAAGTAAACTTCACCGTCTGCGAACCGCTGCAGCTTGGCGTCGCCCACCTTTACGCCGATGTGCAGGCCGATTTCTTCAGCCAGGGGGCGGTTGGCGGTGCCACTGAAGAGCTTGAAGCGGCGGTCTTCGCTTAAATTGCGGGTCCGCTTGCGGTCGGGGGGTGCTTTGCCGTCCTTCGCCTTGGCCGCATCCTGAGCCTTTTCAGGATCCTTTGGAGCGCCATCGCGCGGTTGGCCGGGTGCGCTCTCTGGTGGCTGCTTGTCTTCCGCTAACGCTGTCAATCGTTCCACTTCCATTTTCCGAAGACTCCCAAGCTGGTTGGCTTTGGCTGCTTCCCTGAACTGCATTACAGGACTTGGCTGGGCGACTAGGATTCGAACCTAGACAAGTGCCTCCAAAGGGCACTGTCCTACCATTAGACGATCGCCCAACTTTGCAACCGAACGCGAGTTTCTCTCGCAGGTCGGCTGCCTGTCAACATGCTTTTATTGCAGAAGCATATCGCGCCAGTAGGCTTGCCGGGGCAGGGTGCGGGTAAGGATGGTACGCACTTCCATTGCCTGCAAGCTACTCATAATAAGCGACTTAGCTGCTTCAGCATCCCCGCGGGCCTGGTACAACCCGAAGAGAGCCGAACCGGATCCGGACAGCGAGGCATGGAGGGCTGCCTCCGGTGTACCGGTACCCACGAGGATGCGCTTGATTTCTGCAAGGGAAGGATGCTGGGGAAAGACGACCCGTTCAAAGTCGTTTTGGATCCAGCTACTGATCCCGGTGCGGACAAGCGCGGACTCTAACGGTCCGGCCAGGTTCTCGTCATTTGCGAGAACACCGGAGGAGCCGGTTCCCTGCTGACCTTCCAGAAAACTCACGTTTTCTACGAAGGCGCTGGCATAGGCGCGGCTCAACTCATTTAGTTTAGCGTGGCTTGCGTCCTGGGTCAAACCTTCGGTGGCGCAGAGGGCGTCCCAGTCGCGAAAGGCATGGGGGGTAGAGACGCCGATTGAGGGAATGGCGAGCAGGCACCAGGTTGGCTCTATGTCGCTGAGGGGAAGCACCTTCTGGCCGCGATCCAGGCCGAGGACGGAGCCACCGATGAGGAAGAGGGGGACGTCTGAGCCTACCTGGGCGGCTAGGTCTAGACGTTTGGATTCCCAGGTCGCGGGAATACCCTCCCCGGTCCCCAAGTGCGAGGGACCGGGGGCACCCAGCTTTTTGTTTTTGTAAAGTTCTGATTCCAGGCCTATTAGAGCAGCTACCGCGTTGGCGGAGCCGGCGCCGAGGCCGCCCTGGATGGGGAGGCGCTTGTCGATGTGGATCTGGACTTCGGCGGTGATTTTGAGGGATTCGAGTGCGAGGGCGACCATCTTCCAGGCGGTGTTGGTGCGGTCGGTTGGTACGCGTATGTCATTGGAAGTAATGGAGATGATGGTAGAACTCGAGGGGCGGGCGGAGACGGTGACTACGTCGTAGATTTCGAGGGTCTGGTAGAGGGTGACGAGGCCGTGGAAGCCGTCGGGGCGCGGTGCTCCGATGTAGAGGCCGAGGTTGATTTTGGCGTGCGAACGGACGGCTGTGGGCATACGGGTTCCATTGTAGAACCCTCCAAATGGCTGCTTAGAGGGTTGCGCTACCCAGCTGGAATGGTCGCTCAAGTGGTCACAAAACATGCGAAAGGGTTGAACCTGTGGTTGCGAGTCGCGGAGACACGTACCTTGCGGGCAGCCCACGCAGGATGTTTCGGTTGCAGAGAGTTTTCCTTTTCGAGGCAGTGGGTTGCAGAGAATTAGGCGTTTTTTTGGAAAGTGCGCTGATTCTGCGGGAGATTGTGTCGTAAGCCATTTAAAATGTGCCGTTTATTTGGATTTTGCACACAGTGCAAATGCGCCTGAGAATGGAGTCCTCTGGAGTTGAAATTCAAAGGCCCGCGGCTGAAGCCATTTCGACGCTCGGCCGTGTCTGGGGCCTGGAAGGCCCCAGCTCCCTCCGTCTGGCGCAGATGGGCCTCCAACGGTCTGCCTTATCCCATGGGCCATTGAGGAACGCTAGGCGCGGCCGGCGAATTCGCCTGTCTCGGTAAAGACCTTCACGCGTTCGCCTGTTTCGATGTACAAGGGCGCTTTGATCTCGAGGCCGGTTTCGAGGCGTGCCAGCTTGGTCACCTTGCCGCTGGTGTCGCCCTGCGCGCCCGCTTCGGTGTAGGTCACCTCGAGCTCCACTTTGTCAGGCAGCTCGAGGCCAATCGGGTTGCCATTGAACTTGTTGAGCTTCACGATTGCGCCTTCGACCAGGTAGTCGAGGGCGTTGGCGATCATGTTTCCGTTCAGGCGAAGGGTGTCAAAGGTCTCCTGATCGAGAAAGTAGGAGCCCTCGCTGTCACTGTAGAGATAGCTGGCTTCGACGGTCTCGAGGTCCGGCTCTTTGAACTTCTCCTGAGCCTTGAAGGTTTTGTCGAAGACGGCCTGGGTGAGCAGGTTGCGCATCTTGAGCCGGACGAGGGTTTGGCCGCCGCGCGCGGTGGGCGTGGAGACTTCCGCGTCGATGCAGTAATAGGGTGCGTTTTCAAACTCGAAATACATTTTGCGCTTCACGGTAATCGCTTCAAGCAGTGCGGCCATGGAATCCTCAAACGGCGAAATGGTGACGGGAGAATCCGCGAAGGACCTTGCCCGGCTCTCGTCCATTATAGGAGGGTGATGGAGGGCCGGTGGCTGCGAAGTACGGCAATAGGATGCCGCTGCTCGCGTGTCTCGGGTTAGAAGTTGAACTTCAGGGCTCCCTGCAGGATACGGGGCGGGGCGGCGCTGACTGCGTTGCCGAATGTCGAACTGCCAATGTTGCCATCGACTGAAGTGGGACTGTTGAACTGGGTGTGGTTGAAGACGTTGAATCCTTCGACACGGAAGAGCAGCGACTTGGAATCGGTAAGCGAGAGTTTCTTGGCGACTGCCATATCGTAGTTCTCCGCTCCGGGGCCGTAGAAGAAGCGCCGCTTGGCTGTGCCCGGCGTCCCCAGAGCATTCATGCTGAAGTCTGCGGCATTGAAATAGTTGTTTCCATTGATGCGCGGGTTGTGATTCAGGTGAAGCGGACTGCCGTTGTAATCTGGCTCGTCGATGCTGCTGTTGTTTATTCCATTCGGGTTTGTTCCGATGAGCGAATTGTCGCCATTGTTGATCATGGTGATGGGGAAGCCGGTGGCGAAACGTGTGATGCCGGAGAGCGACCAGTCGCTGGTGAGCCGGTTGGGATGGAGGAAGCGGTCGATTGGAAGCTGGTATTCGTAGCTGAGCACGAAGTTCTGTTTCACGTCAAACGATGAGATGGCATAGCTGAGCGCATGGTTGAACGGGTTCACTTCTTCGCCGACGTTTGAAGACTGATCGAGGGATTTGCCGTAGGTGTATGCGGCGGAGAACTCGAGGCGTGCGCTGGTGTGGCGGGCGCTGAGCTCAAGAGCGTTGTAGTTGGCGTGTCCGAAATTCGACTGCAGCGCGTTGCTGCCGAAGTTTGACCCGAGCGGCCCGCGGGTTCCGTTGACCTGGCCACCGGCGGTGGGATAGTAGACTGTGTCTTCGCCGTAGGCGCCGCACGTGAGCGTTCCGGGCTGCACTTCATCCGGCTGGCTAAGGCTGAGGCAGAGCGCAGGGTCACCGGCGTTTGACTCGACGAGGACGCGCTGGCGATGACTCGCGGTGCCGACATAGCTGGCGCTGAGGACGGTTTTGGGGCCGACCTGTCGCTCGATGGAGAGCATCCACTCTTCTGTATAGGGCGCACGGTTGTGAATGTCATACCCCGGAATGCCGCTGATGGGCACAAAGTTGCTCCAGTCAAAACTGGCGTCAGGATGGCTGCGCGAGGAATTCAAGGGGGCGAAGTGATAAGGGAAAGGCTGGCCAAAGCTCTGGCCGCTGGCCGCGGAGATGAACGGGGTTGCAAAGAGCGGCGGAGCTGGGCTCGTGTAAGTGGTTCCATAGGGCGCATTTGCGGCGAGTACACCGATGGATAGCGCGTCGATAGACGTATAGAAATTGCCAAAGCTGGCGCGGACACTGGTGGTTCCAGGCGCACCGAGAAGCTTCTGGATCCAACTACCGGACGCGGCGTGTGGAGTCCAGGCGATGCCCAGGCGGGGGGCGATGCTGAGTTCGCCGATAGGCGCGAGGGTGTTAGAGACGCCCGGATCTCCGGGGTAAAGAATGCCGGCCGGCGCACCGGGGAAGACTTGCGACTGCTGACCGGCGACGAAGGTGGAAATCTGGTTGTATTTTTCTGACCAGGGCGCGACTCGATCCCAACGAAGGCCGTAGTTGAGGGTGAGGTAGGAGCGCAGATGCCAGCTATCCTGGGCGAATGCTCCGATGTATTTGTTGCGCGCGTAGAAGGGGTTGAGCTGGCTCTGGTTGTATTGGCTGGGCGTGCCGAGGAGGAAGTCGGCAAAGTCAACGCCGGTTTCTGTTCCCGAGAAGACGAAGCTGCCGTTGAACTGGGCGATAGCGTGGGCGTTGACCTGGTCGGCATGAAACTCTGCGCCGGCCTTGAGGGTGTGGTTTCCGAGCACTTTGGAGAACGTGTCAGTGATTTGGTAGGTGTTGTTGGTTTGGATGAGCTGATTGGCGGCTGCGCCGGTGGAGTAGCCGTTGAAATTGAGGTTCTCGACACTCTGCCCATGAGGGTCGAGGGGGACGATGCTCGGGCTGCCGTCGGCATTTGAGAAGCCCTGTGAAAGCAGGCTCACGTTGCGGCCTCCTTGCGGCTGGCCGAGATTGGTCAGATCGCGGAGATAGCTAAGGTGGAGTTCATTGACGGCGGTTGCACTGAGGGCCTTGGTATCGCCAATGGCTATGAGCTGGGCACGGCCAGTGGTGAGGGCGTCGAACCCGGGCACGGTGGCACCGCTCTGAGCGACCGGATACGGATTGTCCAAAGTAAATCCGTCGTTGAAGTAATAGGCAGAGAGCAATCCCAGGTGCGTACTCGCGTCAAGGCGAAGAGCCTCCTTGTCGTCGCGGACGGTTTGGTTGAAGGCGGAGGTGGCGAATCCATTGGCGGAGTTGGGAGCGGGGATGTATTGCAGCAGCCTTTGCGCCGGAACGGACCAGGCATTGGCGGGGATGGCGCCAGTTGGGAAGACTGCCGGCCTGCTGGGTGTGCATCCGGTCGACTGCGGAGAATAGGGATCATTTGAGGCGACGCTCGAGCCGAGCGCTGATGAAAGCAGGGCCGCCAAGTAGGGTCCACTTACGCACCCTGTGAGCTGGCTCTGGCCGGTTGTGGGATTGATGAAGTTGCCGGAGCGCTGCGCCGGGGTGGGAACAGAGATTTCGCCGGTATCGATGCCCTGGGCCTGGCGGGTCCCCTGGTAATCCGCAAAGAAGAAGACTTTGTTGCGGCGAAGCGGGCCGCCGAATGTGCCGCCGTACTGGTTTTGGCGGAATGCGCCGCGGGTGGGAGAAAAGTAGTTGCGTGCATCGACATCTGTGTTGCGCAGAAAATTGAACGCACTGCCGTGGAACCCATTGGTGCCGGACTTGGTGATCACGCTGATTTGTCCGCCGGAAAACTCTCCGTATTCGGCATCGAAGTTGCTGGTGATGATGCGGAATTCGGCGATCGCATCGAGGTTGGGAATGATCGCTGTTCCGGCATTCACGTCCTCCTCGACGTCGCTTCCGTTGACGCCAAAGTAGTTGGCGAATTCCCGCTGTCCATTGACGGAGATGGTGCCGGGATTCAGAGTGCCGGAGGGAGCGAGGGTAGTTGCGCCGACGTCTTGAACGGTGCTGGAAGTGATGGTGCTGGCTGGAGCCACGCCCGCCTGCAGCGAGAGCAGGTCAGTGAAGCTACGCCCATCCAGAGGCACGGCTTCCATCTGCCGGCCGGTAATTACCTGGCCGAGTTGGGTCTCAACTGTCTCCACATGCAGGGTGTTGTCACTGACGCTGACGGTCTCGCTCGTGCTGCCCATTTGAAGCGAGGCATCCAGCGTGAGCGCCGCATTTGTATCGAGCACGATGCCTGAGCGACGATAGGCGCGAAAACCCTGCAACTGCACTTCAAGGTCGTAACGGCCGACGGGGAGAACCGGAAGCGTGTAAAAGCCGTTGTTGTCAGTTCGCGTGCGATAGACGAGGCCGGTGCTGACCTCCTGGACGGTGATTTTCGCGCTGGGAAGGACGCTTCCCGAGGGATCGTTGACCGTGCCGGAGATGCTTCCGGCGACGGCTGCCCAGGCCGTAGCGGCCAAAAACAGGAGGGAGCAGGTGAGGCTGACTGCGAATCGAGAGCTGCGCTTTGACGGACTCAATGCAATTTCCTTTGGTGGATTTGTGGCAGTGGGAGGAGGCGTTTCCGGGGTTCCCGCAGCACAAATGCAATATGCGACCAAATTGGTCTTCGTTCAATATACGACAAATTAAGTCCGATATTTTTGCAGTGATTTAAATCACACCAGATTGCGGTAGGAGGCGGGATGGAAAGCTGGCTGGCTGGTGTTGGATTGTGAGTGCGATTCTGGCCGATCAGTGAAAAAGTTGTGGAGTTCCGGGCGCGTGCGCGTGCTCTTGGAAGCTGTGTGGCTGGATGGAGGGGGTTGTGTGAGCTGCGTCACTTGCCACTTCAGGCCTTTACTGGCGATACTCGCAACAGTCCTACTTGTGGGCTTTATCTTTGATCTGAAGAGAGATTTGCCTTGGCGCGTGAAACATATACCGCACGACTTGATAAAAAAGTGTGCATCTCCGAATCGGCCCAGTGCTACCACTTCGAGTTTGTGCTCGATGAGCTGGAGAGCTTTCCTTTTACATCGGGCCAGTTTGTGTCGGCGGTGGCGCCGGACGCCAATGGCAAGATGCAGACGCGGGCGTATTCGATTGCGTCGGCGGCGAAGGAAAACCGCTTTGATCTGTGCGTGAACCGGGTGGAGGGCGGATTTTTTTCAAATCACCTGGCCGATTTGTCTGACCTGACGGTGGGCAACTCGATTCAGATTCACGGGCCGCATGGACACTTTGTACTGCAGGAGCCGGTGACGGACTCGATTTTGATTGCGACGGGCACGGGAATTGCGCCGATGCGCGGGTATGCGCAGTGGCTCTTCCCGGAAAACGGGCCTGACCGCAGCAATGGGAAAGAAATTTGGCTGGTGTACGGGACGCGGCACGAGACGGAAGTTTACTACCAGGATGAGTTTGAGGCGCTGGCCGCGAAGCATCCGAACTTTCATTACCTGGCTACGCTGAGCCGGGCTGGGGAAAGCTGGACCGGGTTGCGCGGTTATGTGCAGGACCACGTGGCGCGGATTGTGGAAGAGCGCGCGGGACGGCTGGGGCTGCCGCTGGTTCAGCCGGAGGTTGATCCGGCGATTCCGAAGGCGGAGTTGAAGTTTGATATTTATTCGTATATTTGCGGGCTGAACAATATGGTTTCGGGTGTGCGGGATAAGCTGGCGGGGTATGGTTGGCATCGGAAACAGATTGTGTTTGAGCGGTATGACTGATCGATTGATTCGTCGGACCGTCCCGTCTCGCACGGCGAGTCCCCGGTGCTAAGCTGATGTGCATCTGAGGCCGGAGGCGTCGATGATTCTCTTTCAAGACAGCGGGGAGACAGTTACCTTTTCACCCGAGAGCCTCACGCGCAATCCGCCATGGCAGGAAAAGCTGCTGGGCCTCTACCTTTTTGCGATGCTGGTCTTCCTGCTTGTACGAGTAATTCAGCTAATTTGGTGTTTGCTGGCGTTGCGCAAGATCGAGCCTGTGGCGCAAAATCACTGGGACAAGACCTGGACCCTGGGCAAACTGCGCGCTCGCTCGCTGATGAGGCTCGCAATCCTGACGTTCTTCCTTTGCGTGCTGCAGATTTCTCTCAGTTTCACCAACGACCTCTGGGCCGTCGGAACTCAGAAGGTCGCCCACTCGTGGTGGCTGCTGGTTGAAGTCGCCGAAGGGCTCGCACCGTTCAATCTCGGAATGGTAGTCTGCGTTTTGCTCTACAGCTGTGGCTTGTATTTTGAATCGCGGCTCGAACGCCGCAAGCTTTCCCTCAACGCCGCGCGTGTCTCATCGCAGGCACCTACAGATTGAAGAGCTCGCGGAGGCGCTTGGTTTGGGCGCGGCTCACGGGGATTTCGGTCTGCTTTTTGTCGTTCATCCTTAGCTGGTAGGTTGACTTGAACCAGGGGACAACCTCGCGGATGTGGTTGATGTTGACCACGAATCCGCGATGGGCGCGCCAGAAGATGGCGGGGTCGAGCAGGTCGAGAAGCTCCTCCAGAGTGCGGCACTTGGAGTGGCCCTCGAAGCTCTGGGTGGCTATGCGGATGACGCCTTCGTCGATGGCCGCGTAGCAGATTTCTCCTTGATCGACGAGCAGCAGACGGCTTTGCGCCTGCACGATGAGCTTGGCTGGTTGAGGTGTGCGCGAGGCGCCCTGAGACTGGTTGAGGAGCTGCAGGAGGGCGTCAATCTGGGACTCGGGAAGCGTGGCTGCTGCGCCTGGAGTTCCGCCGGTGATGCGTCCTCGGACTTTTTCGACGGCCTGGGCGACGCGTTTGAGGTCGAAGGGTTTTAGCAGGTAGTCGACGGCGTTTACATCGAAGGCGCGGACGGCGTACTGATCGTATGCGGTGGCGAAAACGATTTGCGGAAGCGGATTGGCGCCGTTGCCGTTGGCTGAGCCGGGCTTGGCTCGCTTGCGGTCCATGAGCCGCTGGATGACTGCGAAGCCATCGAGACCGGGCATTTGGACGTCGAGGAAGACGAGGTCGGGATGGTATTCCTCGATGAGCTCGAGGGCCTCAATGCCGTTGGTCCCCTGGGCAACTACGTCAACGCCGCCGGCCTGGTCGAGGAGGTACTTTAGCTCGTCGCGGGCCAGTTGTTCGTCGTCGATGATCAGGGCGGAGATGGTCATGCGGGCGGCAGGTTTGAATGCGTTCGACCGGAAGCTCGATTGTAGGAAGCCGGGCGGTCCTGGTCAATGTGGCAGTTGAAACACGGAACCGCCGGACTTGATAAGAAGAGCCAGATTGAGAACGTTTTGACGGTTGGCCATCATCGACTCCCACTCATCGAGCAAAAAACGCTCGATGAATGGGGCACAGTTTCATCTTTCGAGGACCGGCTTCGCTGGTGGATGACTGCTACAACACGCGCAGGCGGGCGGGCATGTGATCGCGGGCCAGCTCGTGACCGCAGCGGGTACAGAACTGATCGGAGGCGCGGACGGTGCGGAAGCAGTTTCCGCAGTTGGCCGTGAGATGGTAATTGCATTGCGGACAGAAGTGGAAATCGCTCTGGACATGGGTGGTGCATGCCGGGCAGCGGGAAACTTCAGGCTGGCGGAGCAGGAAGTAAAGCACCGCGCCGATGCCGCCGGGCATGACAAAGCAGATGGCCATCCAAAAACGGGCGCTCATAGCGCGGCGGGGAGCGTCTTTGCTGACGTAACCGACCATGAGAAAGTAGAGGGCAATGAGGACGCCGCCGGACAGGCTGAAATAGATATGGAAGCCGAGTGGCGGGGGATGGTGCTGCTGCTGCGGGAGAACAATCCAGAAATAGTATTCGACCAGAACAAAGGCCGTAATTGCGACCACAATGGACCAGACCGGGATCAGGCGCGTGTCTTCGTTCATCGTGATGTGTTGTGGATCGCGCATAGGTGGACTCGCCCGCCTGGGGCTCTTCAGAAGTATGATGCGAAGCTTAAAACAAGCTTAACCGCTATTTATATTGACGGGGAAGATAATTCGGAAGTTGCGTTTTGGAGGCTGCGGAGAGAAATATAGGCGCGAAGGATCGCGGTGGAGATTCGGGCGGGGTCAGGGACGGTTGTTGCGGACCCAGCCGGCGAGGAGCGCTGCGGCGAGGAGGGCTCCGCTGAGGAAGAAGATCCAGATGCTGAGTTGGGCGGTGAGACCGGTGAGGCGCTCTTCTTCAATCAGGGTTTCAGTGGCCCACCACACCAGTGGTCCGAGTATAAGGAAAACGACCAGCACGGCAGCCAAGGCCAGGGCGCGGACGCGTTTGCGATCAGCCTTCTGCTCCTTCATGACGCCCAGGGACGCGCTGACTACGCCGCGGGTGCGGTCGGCTACTGAGGAGTCACGGTTTGCCTGAAGCCCGGCTGCAGCTGAAATCAAGTCCCGCTCGGCGCTGGAACCGGTTCGTCTTGCGCCGTCGCCGCCGGCAGGAAGCCCACCCTCGGTCACACCGCCTCCGAAGCCCGCGCATCGCTGAATGCCAGCTTCGGCTTGATGGCCGCCAAGCCTCGGTAGAGTCTTGATTTTACTGTGGAAAGGGGCGCGCGGGTGACTTTGGCAATCTCTTCGAGGCTCAACTCCTCGTGGAAGCGAAGGACCAGGACTTCGCGATGGAGCGTGTCGACTTCGAGGAGCGCGGCTGAAATCCGTTCGCGGTCCTGCAGGCTGGAAAAGGAGTCGAACGGAGTGGGATCAGAGTCGGCAACTTCAAAGCTCATGGGACGGTCGTCGTCGCTGCGGCCTTCGAAGAGTTCGTCGAGGCTGGACATGGTGCGCTTGCGACGCTGATCGATCACCAGGTTGCGGGCAATGGAGAAGAGCCAGGTGTCGAAGCGGGCCTTGCCGTTGAACTGGCTGCCGCGGACGAGTACGCGCATCCAGACTTCCTGGAAGAGGTCTTCGGCCATCTCGCGATTGCTGGTGAGGAAGAGCAGGTAACGCAACAGCCGGTGCTGGTAGCGGACGATCAGGGTGTCTACCAAGCCGGCGTCCTGACGCTTAAGCCCGAGGGAGATTTCGAGGCTCTCTTGCCGCACCTGCTCGTCAACGGCGGTGGCGGTTCCGGCGGTAAAGAAGGAACGAACAGAGGTTGCAGCGCTCATCTTGCTCAATTAGACGACTGAGTCGGTTCCCAAGTCACTTTAAATTCGTGGTTTAAACAAAAAACTTTCAAATGCGACATTTTTGCTGCATTTTGAGGCGAAAACGGAAAGATGAAGCTTAAGTGCGGCTTAAGGATTTCGATTTTGCGATTCGGAGGGCGTCTTCGATGGCCTGGGCGGTGCGAGTTTCGCGGCTTTTCGCGCTTTGGTAGTGGAAGATTCCCAGGAGGTGATTGCGGCGCTGGGTGGGCGTCATGGCGTCCCAACCGGCGCGGGCGAGGGGTTGGCGCATGAAGGCCGCTTTCAGGATGGGAGGCAGTTCGCGTTCGCCTTCCATGACGAGCAAGAGCCATTCGGCGATCTTTTCGGCGCGCTGGCGGCGGGCTTCGGCGGAGCGGGGCTCGCTGACGAGAGCGCCCATGGTTTTGCGGTTGTAGTAACTGAGGTTGTCGAACCATTTGCGGAGGGTGCGGTCCTGCTTCAAGGCTGCGGCTAGCTCCGGAGGGATCTGGGCGGGACGATCTTCGAGATCGGGCTCGAGGCGGATGCGGACCTTCTGGCCGGGTGCGACGCCGGCGGCTAGCTGCATTTTTCGGTTGACTACGAGGACTTTGCCTTCGTTGTGGGGGTCGGGAAAGAGGGCGGTGCGGAAGGCGAATGGAGGCCTTTCGGAGGCTGAGGGGGCGAATTTGGTGCTGGCGGCGGCAATTTCTCCGCGGACACGGAGGCCCTTGCGTTCAGGCCAGACCTTGGTGATGTCGAAGGGGAGGCGGGCAATGACCCAGTTCAGCTTGTTTCCGGCTGGCTCGAGAACTGTTGTGAAGGTTCTGGCTTGGGATGGGGTCATTTGCGTTTAGTCGTGTTTGCGAGCTGGAAGCGCGGAGTTCCCCGTGCGCATTGTGGTGCCAATAGTGATACCATAAATCCCTGGCAACTTCGAAGAAGATTCTCGAAGCAATGCGGCGCTCACCTAAGAACGTGCGATTCGCCGAGCTGCTGAAGCTTTGCGAGGAGCATTTTGGGGCAGCGAGGCAGAGCGGAAGCAGTCATGCCGTATTTAAGACTCCATGGCCCGGCGATCCGCGCGTCAACATTCAAAACGACAAGGGAAAAGCCAAGGCATATCAGGTTCGACAGGTCCTGCTGGCCATCGACAAACTCAGTGGCATAGAAGCTGAAAGCCAAATGGAGCAAAACGATGACGAATGACCATTACACCTATCGCGTGACATGGTCCGCAGAGGATAAGGAGCACGTGGGGCTGTGCGTTGAGTTTCCATCGCTGTCGTGGCTCGCCCCCACTCCGGAATCGGCGCTGGCTGGCATTCGCAAAATGGTGCGCGAAGTAATCCGGGACATGAAGGCTAACGGCGAGGCGATCCCTGCTCCCCTGGCCGAGAAGCACTACAGCGGTGCGTTCCGGGTCCGCATTCCGCCGCAGGTGCACCGTTCGCTTGCCTTGCAAGCTGCCGAGCAGGGTGTAAGCCTGAACCGCCTGGCGAGTGCAAAGCTGTCGTCGTAAGCGGCCCGGCATCTACACTAACCGTATGGAAGTTTTGTATGGGTTGCACCCGGTTGAGGAAGCGCTGAAGGCCGGCAAGCGACGGTTTGATCATGTGCTCGTGGCGCGGGAACGTGAGGATGTCCGGGTGGAACGGGTTGTGGACTTGTGCCGCCAGGCGGGTGTGCGCGTGCGGCAGGAATCGCGGGAGCAGTTGACCGTGGTGGCCAAGAATCCTACGCACCAGGGCGTGGTGGCGCTGGTGCGTCCTCAGGAGATGCTCTCGATCGAGGACCTGTTTGAGCCTTTAGGGAGCGATGGCGGGGCGCGGCTGCTACTGGCGCTGGATGGCGTGGAAGACCCGCAGAACCTGGGCGCGCTTCTGCGCGTGGCCGATGGGGCGGGCGTGGATGGGGTGTTGATGACGGAGCGGCGGTCTGCTCCGCTGAGCCCGGTAGCGATAAAAGCGAGCGCGGGCGCGACGGAGCATTTGCGGATTGCGCGGGTGGTGAACCTGGTGCGCGCTCTCGAAGAACTGAAGAAACGGAACCTTTGGATTATCGGGCTGGACGAGCGCGGAACCAGCGACTACGACCGCTTCGACATGACGGGCGACTGCGTGCTGGTGCTGGGACGCGAAGGTGCGGGGCTGCACGACCTGGTGCGGAAGACGTGCGATCATTTGCTGCGGATTCCGATGGCCGGCGGGGTGAGCTCGCTGAACGTGTCCGCTGCGGGGGCTGTGGTGCTGTACGAGGCTTTCCGGCAGCGGCGGGCGAAGGCTGCAGGTGTGGATGGCCGGGGTGCAATCGGCGCTCGCCACGCGGATGCCGGCGCGTCAAAACCAAAGAAACAGAAAGGCCTGGGTTCATGAAGTCTTTAATTGCCGGGGTTCTGGCATGTGTTGCCACCGGCATGGCGGCTTTCACCTTATCGGCGCAGAGTGCCGCACCGCAGCAGCAAACCGCACCCCCCTCAGTTCCCGCGCAGCATCCGGAAGGACAGGTAGCCCCGCAGCAATCCGGAGGCAAGGTACTGTTTTCCCGCTCGACGGACGAGAATGGGCAGACCACTACGCATGTGGGGGTCGATACGGCCAAGTCTTCAGTGATTGCTGCCGACGCGCCGGTGGCGGAAGATGCTGAGCGCCATGCGGTTACGTTCACGAATCTGGATCTCGATGTGCGGCTTCGGACTGTGGAGCAGCATATTGCTGTGCGCGCGCAACTGACCGTGCGCAACGACGGACAGACACCGCTGGCTCGGATTCCGCTGCAGATTTCTTCGACCTTGCAGTGGGAACGGATTCGCGTTGCCGCAGCCGGAGGGCAGCTCAAGGATGTGGTGTTTCCGGTTGCGCCGCTGAAGTCGGACGTGGACCATACCGGGCTGCTTAGCGAAGCGGTTGTTCCACTGGACAAGCCGCTGGCGCCGGGCGGGACAGTGCAGCTCGACGTGACGTATTCCGGCGATATTCCGGTTTCGGCGCAGCGGCTGGATGTGATCGATACGCCGCCGGATGTGGCGCTGCACTCGGATTGGGACCAGATCAGCGTGCCTTTCACTGGGCTGCGCGGGTTCGGCAATGTGGCGTGGTATCCGGTGGCGAGTGTGCCCGCGTTTCTGGGCGAGGGTGTGCGGCTTTTTGACGAGATTGGCACACACAAACTGCGCATGTCTGGCGCGCGGTTTCGCGTGAGGCTGACGGTTGAGTTTCCGCATGGGCAGCCTCCTACCGTTGCGGTGATCAACGGGCATCCCGCGGCGTTGACCGTGGTTGATTCCGGCCCTCCGGCGGCGGATGAAGCGCCGGGGCAGGAGCCGCCGGGGGTGGCGAGCGCCGACTCGGGCGTGTCGATTCTTGGATTTGAAGCACCCAGCCTGTTTCTCGCGATACGCACGGCGCATCCGGGCGATAATGCCACGCTTTATACGCTGCCTGACGATGAACCGGCCGTATCGGTGTGGAATGCGGTAGCGGGCGAAGTGACTCCATTTCTGAAGACGTGGCTGGGGCAAACGCCCCGATCATCGCTGACAGTGTTGGACCTTCCGGATGCCGACGACTTGCCGTTTGAGGCTGGGGCGCTTCTGGTTGCACCGATTCGGAACGGCGATCCGGCGCGGCTGAGCACGATTCTTGTGCACGCGCTGAGCGAGGCTTGGATGGAGCCGGCGATTGCACCGATGAAATCGCAATCCTCAGAAGTGGCAGAGCTTTTGGGTCCAGGTCCGGCGTGGCTCAGTGAGGGTGTCGCAACCTTTATGGACACGTTGTGGACGGAAAAAGAACAGGGTCGTGCGCAGGCGCTGGGCGTGTTGGAAGCCGACCGATCGGCCCTGGCGCTTGCGGAGCCTTCTAGTCCGGGGGAAAGCTCCGGGCAGCCGCTTGGGCAGGCGATTTCTCCCGTTTATTACCGCACCAAGGCTGCGTATATTTTGTGGATGATGCGAGGCGCGACGAGCGACGCCGAGCTTTCCGCCGCGTTGCGAGCATGGAGCCCGGGCCAGGGTCGAGGGGCGCTTGAAAAACTGCTTGAACCTGCCGGGTCGGAACGGGATTTGTCGTGGCTATTTTCCGATTGGGTGGATGCGGACAAGGGGTTACCGGACCTTGCGATTGAGGGCGTGTTTCCCACTTCGCAGCCTACAGGGGATTGGTTTGTTGCTGTGAGTGTGAGCAATATGGGCTACGCGGCGGCAGAAGTCCCGGTGACTGTGCGCTCGGTGGACAAGTCTGTGACGAAGCGCCTGCTGGTGCCGGCGCGGGGGAAGGCTGTGCAGCGGATTCTGATTCAAGGCAAACCGGTTGCGGTGCAGGTGAACGACGGGACTACGCCTGAAACGCAGGCGGGCGTGCATGTGACGAATCTGCCTTGAGAGGCAGTTCGCAGGTCTTAGTTCTTAGTTCACAGTTCACAGTTCACAGTTCTTGGTTCGCAGTTCTTGGTTCGCAGTTGTTGGTTCAGGGAGGCCTGTTTGTAACCTTCCTATGGGGAGGTGCGTCCCATTGGCGGATGCGCTCTGGCGTTTCGAGGAGATGGCGATGCATAGGGATTCGAACGAGGAACCGGAGGTTCCGGCGGCGTTACCGCGCTCGATTTCGTCAGTGGGACAGGCCACGCGGCGGGCGTTCTTTTTTGCGGCGGCATCGGCTCTTGGGGGCGTTGTGCTTTGGAGGTTTGGCCGGCATTCTGTGGCTCCTGTGGAGGCGCGCGGGGCCGTTGGGCCGGTGACTATCGTCCAGTTTTCCGCGCTCGGGAAGGCAACCGGCACGGTGAGTGTGGCCCGCGTTGTGAAGACCGACGCGGAGTGGAGGCAGGTGCTCTCGCCTTTGTCGTTTGAAGTGACCCGCTTGTCAGGCACGGAGCGCCCGTTTACGGGAGCGACATGGAACAATCACGAGCACGGGATTTACCGGTGCATCTGCTGCGACAACGCGCTGTTCAGTTCGGAGACCAAGTTTGAGTCGGGAACAGGGTGGCCGAGTTTCTGGCAGCCGATTGCCAAGGAGAACGTGATTCAGAATGACGATGACACGCTGGGGATGATCCGCACCGAAGTGAAATGCAGGGAGTGCGAGGCGCACCTGGGACATGTTTTCGACGATGGGCCGAAGCCGACGGGGCTGCGGTACTGCATGAATTCGGCGGCGATGAACT